>Ga0228627_1001623_pt1 | contig 11493 bp, 10 predicted proteins | sample 33DmetaG_FD_190483 | JGI IMG/M metagenome (GOLD analysis project Ga0228627, IMG submission 190483) | Seawater microbial communities from Monterey Bay, California, United States - 33D | ecosystem: Environmental > Aquatic > Marine > Coastal | place: USA: California | collected 2016-09-28 | reverse complement strand
CCATACTGTCCAACATCTGCGCCTGCATATCCCGTTCCTTAACGGTTCCAGTCTCCTGGATCAGCCGGTCAGCCAAAGTGGACTTTCCGTGGTCAATATGCGCCACGATCGAGAAGTTTCTGATGTGAGATAGAGCTGTCATAAATGGGATATGGAATAGTGTAGGGGTTTGGTCAATGGGGGATCAACATCCGCAGAGTGAAGATCCCCCCCTTCTCAAGGCGCAAAGAGCATGATCTACCAACCCAATGGAGCCCAATGGCCCTATGCCGCCTGGCGCAAAACACCCGTTTGAATATGTCGCCGGCAGAAAAATATATAATACACCAGCGAAAACAGGATCAACCCATTAAAAATATGGACTTTTATAGATTGCATATGCGCCATATTTGCAGCGTCAGACAAATACGACCAGAGCGCCGCAATGAGAAAACCCACCAGCGCCAGAACAAAGAGGCGCAACGCCTGCCTGCGCCGCAGCAGCAATAAAAAAGATACCAGCAGCGAAGACCAAACGCTTACAGCCCAAACGCCCGTGAACCAAACCGGTCGCCGGTCAAACCAATACTGCAGATCTTCCGGCATAGATTGCAAATAGGTGGGAATTTTGTAGGAGATCATCACATAGTCCATGACCCCCATGGCAAACCACAAAACAGCGATGCAGGAGAAAACCCAATATTGGATTGGGGTTTTTAAAAATGGGTTCATACTAAAATCCAGTGAAATTAATATAGAAAAGCTACACGATATGAACTTAAAATCAATCGCCGATATCAAACGCTCGATGAATGCGGCACTTTTTTCGACAAATCCGCCAGATTGCCCCAATAATGCCGCTTCCAAAACGCAAAAACCCCGCGCAGGCGGGGCTTTTCGTAGTTACATCGGAACTTAGCCCTTAGGCGGTCGCCTGTGCCTTCGCGATGTCTTTTTTGATCTTCAATGCTGTATCAGACAATTCTGCGTCATTTGCCTTGGCAAGGAAAGCATCCAAGCCACCGCGATGATCCACAGTGCGCAGAGCAGCTGAAGAGATGCGCAGCTTGAACCCACGTCCCAAAGCGTCGGAATGCAAAGTCAGTTCGTTCAAGTTTGGCAAAAACCGACGACGTGTGCGGTTTTTGGCGTGGCTTACATTGTTTCCACTCATTGGGCCTTTGCCCGTCAGTTCGCAGCGGCGTGCCATCTTATGCGTCCTTATTCAGATATTGAAAACCCGCGCCAAATGGCTTCGGGTGAAAACTCGTTGCCGGGGTTTAGGAGCATCCCAATGCAAGGTCAAGCCTTCTTGCCATCTTCCGCTGTGCTTTAACACCGGTTTTTAGGCTTTTCATGATTAATGTTGGAAATATCGCCTCAAACAGTCTTGAAGTCGGGCAAGACATCCGAATCGATCGCCCCGCTATGCCTTGGCCCGCAAGAAAGTTTCCACCACTTGCTCCGCCGCTACTGAGGGGGCAATATCCCCCGCTTGAAGCGCTTTTTGCAATTTTCGCGAGACCGCCGCAGCCTCTGGATCATGTTCAAGACGCGTGAACAGCGCATGCCGCAATTCCGCATTGAACCAATAGGCATTTTGTGACGCTCTTGTGCGCGCCCAAACGCCCTGCGCACGGCGCCAAGCCACCAAAGCCTGCATCTCCTCCCAACTTTGCTGCAGCCCCGCGCCTTCCACAGCAGATACAGTCAGCGCCTTGGGAAAGTCTCCTGGATCTTGTGGCCGCTTGCGCAGCAACCGCAGAGCCCCAGCATAATCGGCGCAGGTGCGTATGGCGGCTGATTTAAGGTCACCGTCCGCCTTATTGATCAAAATCAAGTCGGCCATTTCCATAATTCCGCGCTTCACGCCCTGTAGCTCGTCGCCACCAGCCGGCGCGAGCAGCAGCACAAATAGATCCGCCATTTCCGCAACCATCGTCTCTGATTGCCCCACGCCTACGGTCTCAATCAGCACCACATCAAACCCTGCAGCCTCACAGAGGGCCGTGGCCTCTCGGGTGCGCCGAGCCACACCGCCCAAATGGGTCTGGCTGGGTGAGGGGCGGATATAGGCACCCGGATGGCGCGAGAGCTGATCCATACGGGTTTTATCACCCAAAATAGACCCGCCCGACCGCGCAGACGAAGGATCTACCGCCAAGACGGCAACCTTGAGACCGTCCCCCACCAGCTGCAACCCAAAGCTCTCAATAAAGGTGGATTTGCCAACACCCGGCGTTCCGGACAATCCGATGCGAATGGCTTGTCGATCTTTTCGCAGTGCGGCAAGCAAAGCCGTGGCTTGCTGCCGATGTAAAGGATGGGCGCTTTCAACCAAAGTAATCGCCCGCGCCAAAGCCCGTCGATTGCCCTGCTCTATCAAACGGGCGGTGGCCTCTGGTGCGAATTCTGCTGTACTCATCAGTCCTCCAGGGCGGCGTCCGGCACTCTGACCGCCGACATATCTGTTTGAATTGACCATCTAGCGAGCAGCTGCGCAATTGCAAAGGGCCGGCACGACACAATTTATTCCCCAACAGTCTCGCATCTCAAAACGCGTCAGAGGCAAACCAGCCGTGGACGCGCGAGTTTTTCTCGCCGATAAGGGCAGGGTGACATTTGATTTACCGATAGATGCGGTTCTGCCGCAAGTGCTGACCTGTTTAACACAGTCTGGCCGTGTGGTGCTGCAAGCCCCGCCAGGGGCTGGGAAAACCACACGCACACCCTTGGCAATCTTGCAATCAGGACAGTGCGCTGGCAAAATTCTGATGCTCGAACCCCGGCGCTTGGCCGCAAGAGCCGCCGCAGAACGCATGGCAGACACGCTGGGAGAACCCGTGGGGGAAACTGTGGGGTATCGCATTCGCGGCCAATCCAAAATCGGCGCCAATACCCGCATTGAAGTGCTCACCGAAGGCATCCTCACCCGCATGATACAAGCAGACCCAGAGCTGCCCGGCGTCAGCGCCATTCTCTTTGATGAATTTCATGAACGCTCCTTGGCCGCCGATCTTGGGTTGGCCCTGACCTGGGAGCTGCGCGAAACTCTGCGAGAGGATCTCTGGCTCGTGGTCATGTCGGCCACATTAGACGCCGCGCCTGTCGCGGCCCTGTTCAACGATGCGCCAATCGTCACCAGCGCCGGACGCAGTTTTCCGGTGGAACTCACCTATCTGCCACGCCCAGCGCCCAAAGATCTGCCCTTTGAAGCGCAAGCGCGCAACCTGATCATGCAGGCTCTCGCCGATACGGAGGGCGGGCTCTTGGTTTTCCTGCCGGGCGAGGCTGAAATTCGCCGCACCAAGGCCGCGCTGCAAAACCACCTGCCGAAAAATTGCGTTCTGCGTCTGCTATTAGGAAACCTGCCCTTTGCCGAGCAACAGCTGGCCATCCAGCCTGAAGCGCAGAAAAATATGCGCAAGATCGTTTTGGCAACGGCCATTGCCGAGACCTCTCTGACCATCCAAGACATTCGGGTTGTTGTGGATTGCGGCCGCGCGCGCCGGGCGCGATATGACCCGTCAAAGGGCCTGCAAAAGCTGGTGACCGAACGGGTAAGTAAGGCTGAAGCCACCCAGCGCGCAGGCCGTGCAGGGCGCATTGCACCCGGGCGCTGCTACCGCATGTGGGCGCGTGCTGAAGAAGGGGCCATGCCCGGCTTCGCACCGCCTGAAATCGAAATTTCCGACCTGGCCCCGCTGGCGCTTGAGCTGGCGCAATGGGGCTCACGACCCGAGGATTTAGCCTTTCTGACAGCTCCCCCGCCCGGCGCTTGGGCCCAGGCGACGTCCTTGCTTGGTCAACTTGGCGCGCTGTCAGACGGGCGCCTCACGCCCCATGGGGCGGCGCTTGCCAAATTGCCGCTGCATCCGCGTTTGGCGCAAATGCTGCTGCAGGCTGGTCCCAGCGCCGCGCCATTGGCTGCACTTTTGTCGGATCGAGACATCCTCGCCACACAAAATTGCGATCTGACACCCGCCCTCACAGCCCTAACGCGGCCCGGCGCGCGCAAGGGACAGGCCGGCACCATTCGCGATCACGCCGCGCTGGACCGGATAAGGCAGGAGGCCAAACGCCTCAGCAAGCTGGCTCCCAAAGGCACGGGCGAGGTCGCGTTAAGCCCAGCGCAATGCCTGGCACTTGCCTATCCTGAACGTGTTGCGCAGCGTCGCCCCGGCACGCAGCCACGCTATATCATGGCCGGAGGGAAGGGCGCGGTTTTAGCCAGTGATGACGCCTTGGCCAATGCCCGATATTTGGTGATATCCGATTTGGGAAATCCGCATGCCAGCACCGGCCCAGACCCCAAAATCCGCAGGGCCCTTGCGCTGGGGGAGGCCGAGCTTCGAGAGGTCTTTGCCGATCACATCACATGGGAGACCAGCTGCCACTGGTCCAAGCGCCACCGGCGGGTCATTGCAAGTCGCAGTGAAACACTCGGCGCCCTGTCGCTGTCCCAAGAGGTTTGGCGAGATGCGCCCGCCGAAGCACTGGCCGCCGCCATGCTGGAAGGCGTGAAACTGATGGGCCTGCGCCTGCCCAAAGCCGCCCAGCTCTTACAGGCCCGCGTGGCAGTCGCTCCAACCGGGCAATTCCCCGATTGCTCTGATGCGGCGCTTCTTGAGGCCGCACCGGAATGGCTCGCCCCCTATCTTTCAGGGCTAACAACAGAACAAGATTGGAAGGCCTTTGACCCGCTACCGGCTTTACAGGGCTATATTGGGTGGACTGCGCTGCGCCAGCTTGACCAAATCGCCCCGGCGCATTTCACCACGCCGCTTGGCCGGAAAATCGCGATTGATTACAGCGGTGACAGCCCGGCCATTGAACTGCGGATTCAAGAAATTTTTGGGCAGACCCGCCATCCGATGGTCGGCGATCACCCGATGAAAGTCACCTTGCTGTCACCCGCACACCGACCGATCCAAGTGACGACGGATATCCCTGGCTTTTGGACCGGGAGCTATGAGGATGTGCGCAAGGATATGCGGGCGCAATATCCAAAGCACCCTTGGCCAGAAGATCCCACCCAAGCCGATCCAACGCTACGGGCCAAGCCCCGCAAGCGCTGAGCGATCAGCCGGCGTGCCATGGGCCATGATGCGATCCCTCAGCATCCACCCGTTCAAAGGAATGCGCCCCAAAGTAATCGCGTTGCGCTTGGATCAAATCTGAGGTTCCCCGCTCTTGGCGGATCATGTCAAACCAACTTAGAGCCGCTGCCAGTGCGGGCGTGGGTAGCCCTTTGAGCGCTGCGGCAGAGACCACTCGACGCAGCCCTGCGACATGGGTTGTGAGCATGGGGATGAAATGGTCAGACAGGGCCAAATGCCCGGCCGGGCGCTGGCTGCGGAATGTTGTGGCGATGTCATCTAACATCGTTGAACGGATAATACAGCCGGCACGCCAGATCTCTGCAATACGCGCAAAATCTAACGACCAATTGAATTCTGTTGATCCAGCCGCCAAAATTTCAAACCCCTGCGCATAGCTCAAAATCCGCCCAACAATTAAAGCAGATTGCAAATCATGTTCTGAGACCGGAATCATCGTATCGGTGCCCGCCGGCACCAACAATCTGGCCGCGCGTTCACGGGTGGATTTTTGCGCGCTCATGACCCGGGCACCAACCGCCGCCTCAATGATGCCCGCCACTTGCCCCATGCGCACCGCTTCAATCACGGTCCAACGGCCAGTGCCTTTTTGCCCAGCTTGATCGGCAATCAGATCCACCATATCCTCACCGGTCTGTGGATCTTTGGTCGCCAAGACCTCCCCGGTGACTTCAATGAGATAGCTTTCCAGCGGGCCACGGTTCCAGCTGCGAAAGACTGGCGCAATATCGCTGGCCGCAAGACCCGCGCCGTCGCGCATCATGCCATAGACCTCGGCGATCATCTGCATATCGGCGTATTCGATCCCGTTGTGGACAGTTTTTACAAAATGCCCAGCCCCGTCGGGTCCCAAATGCGCCACGCAGGGATCACCCGCGTAGCGGGCTGCAATCGCCTCGAGAATAGGCGCTACACGGCTGTAGCTAGAGCCGGTGCCTCCCACCATCATGGACGGCCCCCGCCGCGCGCCTTCAGCACCACCAGAGACCCCAATCCCCAAATAGGACAGCCCGGCGTCTTCAAGCGTTTTGGTTCGGATCATCGTGTCGCGAAAATCTGAATTGCCGCCATCAATTATTGTATCACCTGCGGATAACAAAGGCAGAAGCGCGGCAATCGTTTGATCCACTGGCCTGCCGGCCGGAATCATGAGAACAATGGTGCGCGGCACGGGCAGCGCCGTGACCAAGTCGGCCAGGCTCTCGCAGCGTTGCAACCGAGCGGACAAATCCCCGGCTGAGGCGATCAGCCGATCAACCATGTCCAGCTCGAGGTTCCAAAGAGCAACATTTTGGCCCTTTTCCGCGAAGTTCAACGCCAGCGCCGAACCCATCGTTCCAACCCCAATCACGCCGATATGTGCCTGTGTCATCGTTTCACCTCCAGCGCCAAAGCACTTATGTCATCTATCCGTTGTCATTTCGATCAAGAGGCCGGGGCCCCGCAGCATCGGATGGTTAAGGGTAATTTCACTCAATCCCACACCACACCAGGCGCGGCTCCAATGATCTTGCATCGCGGCAAACAGATCTCCCTGCCGCCAATAACGCGGCCAACCCCCCGGAGGGTCAACCGCGTCAAATAAAGTTCCGGTCGGCAAAAGGTTATAGCTCTCAACTTCTTGGTAAGCTTTCCCATCCATTGCCACCACTGCCAAGACCCAATCTTGCTTCTGCCCATGCCAGGCAATGCCGCAGGCCGCATCCGCGGCCTGTGCAGTAACACAGGCTTCGACAATTGCGACCCGCGCGCCCAAAAGATCTGCAACCGACTGGAGCGCCGTGGCGCGTTGGGGGCTTGCAGTCCCATCTGCGGACTGGCGCATCCACCTGCTGGCTGGGTTGGTTGTCACCTGCGCGCCCCAACCGGCCGCGCCGCGCGCAAACTCTTGGAGGCCGTAATAGCCATGCGCATCATCCGCGACCATGGCAACACCCTCACCCAAGCCTTTGAAGTCTTGGGCCTGGCACAACCTATTGAAAAGATGACTCACACCAAGACCAAGCCAAATCTCTTGGGTCTTTTGCGAAAACACCACCATCTGGTCTGCGTCTTGAAAATAATCGGGATGCGCTTCATCCACCTGAACTGATTGCACAGCAAGCCCCTGTCGGTCCAACCAATCGAGCGGCGTCGGCCTGCGCCATCGCTGCATCCAATCGAATTTTCGAACCAAACATCCGATATTTAAGGACATGATGATAGATCACTTTATGAGACGCGCTCCGCGCTGCTGAAACTTAAATCCGCACAGAACCAGAGCCAAGCAAAGATTTGATACAAAAAGCACAGGCCAAGCGCCAGTGTTAGTCCAGACACCAGCGCATAATCGCCTTTTGCGCATGCAACCGATTTTCCGCCTCGTCAAATACCACTGAATTCGGCCCATCCATGACAGAGCTCGTCACCTCTTCGTTGCGATGTGCGGGCAGGCAATGCATGAAAAGCGCATCCGGCTTGGCCTGCGCCATCAAAGCATCATCAACCTGATAGGGACGCAATTGATTGTGACGCCGCTCGCGCGCAGTCTGGCTGTCATGCATAGAGATCCAAGTGTCCGTCACCAACAGATCCGCCCCGCGCACCGCTTCTTTCACGTCCCGCTGGATCTCAATCTTCACGCCTTTGGCCCGCGCCCTCTCGACAAAATCCGCCTCAGGATCCAGCGGCTCTGGGCCGGCGAAAACGAAATCAAATCCAAATTGCCCAGCGGCATGGATAAAGCTCGCACAGACGTTGTTGCCATCGCCTGTCCAGACCACACGCTTGCCTTGAATAGAGCCGCGATGCTCTTCAAACGTCAAAATATCAGCCATGATTTGACACGGATGGGTGCGGTTGGTCAGCCCGTTAATTACTGGCACGCTGGCATATTCAGCCATTTCCAGCAAAGTTGCCTCCTCAAACGTACGGATCATAATCATGTCGACATAGCGGCTCAAAACCCGTGCCGTATCCGCGATGGTTTCGCCATGGCCCAGCTGCATCTCACTGCCAGACAGAACCATAGTCTGACCGCCCATTTGCCGCACACCGAGATCAAAGCTCACGCGGGTGCGGGTAGATGGCTTTTCGAAAATCAACGCCACCATCTTGCCCTCGAGCGGCCTTTCGGCATCCAGCGCGCCTTTGGACACGCCAGCACGCGCGGTTTTGATCCGCGCGGCCTCATCCAAAATGCCCCGCAAATTTTGCGGATCAACCTGATCAATATCGAGAAAATTCTGCATCTTTAAACTGTCCTATAGGCAGGCGATATGCACCGTTGCACCATACGCCGAAATGTGAAAACCGCGCTGCTTATTGCGCAGATTGAACCGTTTGCGCCACGATCTCCAACCGCTCCAGCGCCTGAGTAATCTCGGCGTTTGAGATATTTAACGCCGGAAGCACGCGCACGACGTTATCGGCCGCAGGCACGGTCAAAACCTCGCAGTCATACCCGGCTGTGACCACATCCATATTGCTGACCTTGCATTTCAGACCCAGCATCAGCCCGGCACCGGTCACCCCCTCAAACATATCGGGGTATTGCGCCACCAACCCTTCGAGCCCCTGGCGCAGTGCCCCGGCTTTGCGGCTCACCTCTGCCAAAAACTCAGGAGCAGCCACCTCGTCCAAGACCGCGCTTGCCACTGCACAGCCCAAAGGATTGCCGCCATAGGTGGAACCATGTGTGCCAGCCCCCATTCCGCTTGCGGCCTCTTCGGTCGCCAGAACGGCTCCAATGGGAAAGCCCCCGCCAATACCTTTGGCCACCATCATAATATCGGGATCAATTCCTGCCCACTCATGGGCAAACAGCTTCCCGGTCCGTCCGACACCGCATTGCACCTCATCAAAAATCAGCAAAATCCCGTGGCTGTCACAAAAATCGCGCAAACCCTTCAAACAATGATCCGGCACGGGGCGGATACCACCCTCCCCTTGGATCGGTTCAATCAAGACCGCGGCAGTCTTGTCACTGACAGCCGCATGCAGCGCGTCGTGATCTGCAAAGGGCACCTGCAGGAAACCGGGCAACAAAGGCCCAAACCCTTTTGTCAACTTTTCTGCGCCAGCCGCCGCAATCCCTGCGGAGGAGCGCCCATGAAAAGCGCCATCAAAGGCGATAATCTCTACCCGCTCAGGCTGGCCCTTGTCATAGAAATATTTGCGCGCCATTTTCACGGCCAATTCACAGGACTCCGTGCCAGAATTGGTAAAAAACACCGTATCGGCAAAGGTGAGATCGACCAGCTGATCGGCAAGTTTGTTTTGGGCCGGAATATGGTACAAATTGGACGTGTGCCACAATTGGCCGGCCTGCGCTGTCAAGGCTGCCACCAGTTTCGGATGCGCATGCCCCAGGCTGTTGACCGCAATGCCAGCACCCAGATCCAAAAATCGCCGATCATCATCACTGGTCAACCAGCTGCCTGTGCCAGAGACAAATGAAAACGGAGCGCGATTATAGGTCGGCAGAATCGAAGGGATCATCGGAAAATCTTTCTAACGAGGAGGGCAAAGAGAAAACGAGTTGAGGGATAGGCTTCGCAGCGTGGGAACACGAGGGGCAGGCCGCGGTGCAGCGGTCATGTCAGCGACGTCGGCGACGCAAGGTGATTTCAATCATCGTTTTCATCCTCTTACCATACCAAAGCCCCCCGGCTATGGAAAGTCCAAATATCCGCTGCGGCAACCCCTGCTAAGATTTCAACCGATAGCCGCGAGACAACCAAAACCACGCCAAACCCACCGCACAAATATTCGCCCCGCAAATCACTGCCAAAGCCATCCATGGGCTGCCATCTGACACTCCCAAAACACTGTAGCGGCCACCGTCAATGATATAAAACATCGGATTCACATGGATCAGCGGCTGCATCAGTGATGGCAGGGCTTGGATTGAGTAGAAGGTTCCAGACAAGAAGGCCAAGGGTGTGATCACAAAATTCGAAATCGCGGCCATCTGGTCAAACTTAAAAGCATAGATACTGCCCAAAAGCCCCAGCGCGCCCATGAACATGCCGCCCAATACCAAAAAGGCCACTGTCCAAATCGGATGGGCGACCCAAATCCCAAGGCTCAGCCCCATAGACAAACAGAGCACGGCGCCGATCAGCAATCCGCGACCGATCCCACCGGCTAAGAATCCTATGGTCATTTCCAAAGGCGAGAGCGGCGGCATCAAAGTATCAACAATTGAGCCCATGACTTTCGCGGAAAGCATAGAGGATGAGGTATTGGCAAAAGAATTTTGTATCACCGTCATCATCAATAAACCCGGCGCTAGAAAGCTCACATAATCAAAGCCCATAACATCGGCGCGGCCCGGCCCAATGGCAATCGAAAAAACCAATAGAAACAATGCTGCGGTGATTAATGGCGCAAAAATCGTCTGCTGCCAAATCGCCAAATAGCGCATATTTTCGCGGCGAATAAGCGTCCAAAGGCCCAGCCAATTGACCCGTCCGAAGCGTCTCACGCCGTATTGAGAAACATTTGACATAGCTTATCTCCACTTGGGTGGTTGTCCTTAGCCTCAGTTGAGCCTAAAGTAGGATGCTGCATGGGTATCACCCGGTATTGCTACGAAATTCAAGGGGGGGCGTGATGTCCTGGACTGATGAACGCGTCGAAGTTCTGAAAAAAATGTGGGGCGAGGGCCAATCGGCCAGTGTGATCGCCAAGGAATTGGGCGGCGTGACCCGCAATGCGGTGATTGGCAAAGTGCACCGTTTGGGCCTGTCCAACCGTGTGACCTCAACCACGGCCAAGCCAGCCACCAAGGAAAAGGCAAAGACGCAGGCCAAGGCAAAGCCCGCCGCGCCCGCAACACCAGCCGCAGCGCCAAAACCAGCCGCCCCGGCGCCCAAGACCATGCGCGCGACCCCACCTGCGGTGCGCAAGATCATTCCGGCCGGCCAGCCTCTGCCGCCGCAGCCCTCAGCCAATGAGATCAGCCCCGAAGCCCTGGCGAAGGTCAGCGAAGTGGAAAAGACTGCCAAGAAGATCAGCTTAATGGAATTGACCGAAAAAACCTGCAAATGGCCGGTCGGTGATCCGGCGACAGATGATTTTTGGTTCTGTGGTCTAGCTGTGAAAGCCGGAAAACCCTATTGCGAAGCGCATGTCGGTGTGGCCTTCCAGCCCATGTCCAGCCGCCGCGACCGCCGCAGGTAAGCCAACTGCCTTGAAAATACCCAGCCGCTTGATATTCTGAAAAGAAAATTTTGAGCGCGGGGTTGCCGTGGAAATTGCTTTAGAGATGGTAGCTTGGAGCCTCCGCCAGCATTGGGCGTGTGGCCTGCCGATTATATGTTTTATTTTCTTGATGTGCTTACCGGCATTTCGCGACACTGCGCAAAATCCGGAGGATCACGACAGATGGCTTAAACGGCTACGCAACAAT
>Ga0228627_1001607_pt1 | contig 11573 bp, 17 predicted proteins | sample 33DmetaG_FD_190483 | JGI IMG/M metagenome (GOLD analysis project Ga0228627, IMG submission 190483) | Seawater microbial communities from Monterey Bay, California, United States - 33D | ecosystem: Environmental > Aquatic > Marine > Coastal | place: USA: California | collected 2016-09-28 | reverse complement strand
ACTTCTTTCTAGTGCCGCCCTTCGGGGGCGCAACTCTTACCTAACGTATGCAACTAGGAAAATTTATGACCGAGTTACACAGTGAGCATAACTCTTACCTAACGTATGCAACTAGGAAAATTTATCACCGAAAAGGATTATATATAGTATGAAATACTACGAGATTGAATATGTTACAGAATCTGGGGAAACTGTTTTGCTTGGTGAATGGTATGAAGACGTTGTACCGCTCGTGATGGAAGCATATCTAGTACCGTCAGAAATACCCACTAATCTGTTAGACCTTGATGAATGCTGGATAACTTTTTTTGATGGCGATTATGAAGTTGAAATTTTAGAAAGGGAACAGCTAGCGTAACTCTTACTTAACGTATGCAGGAGAATTAATTAATGAAATTTACAGACTACAAAGATAAAGTAAACTCCGAACTTCTTGAGCTGATGGAGATAGAAGGTATGAACTGGAGCAAGTCATGGACTGACATCATTCGTAACTATGGCCTACCTCACAATGCTATACGAGGTAACAACTATACAGGTATGAACTCATTCTACCTATCATGGTTTTGTAGACGACCAAGACCTATGTATGCTACGTATAAGCAGTGGAAATCTATCGGTGCTGATATGTCAGATACGAAAGGTAAGGGTGTTCCTGTTTACTTCTTTAGTCCTATGACTAAGAAGGTAACTGATAGCTTTGGCGTAGAGTCTGAGACTAAGTATGGTATATATAAAGTTTACCATGTATTCAATGTGGATGACGTGAAGAATGTAGATGAATCTAAGTTAGCTGCTAATAAAGATACTGTTATATATAATGTAATAGAAGCAGATGAGATTTCTGAATCTATCGTAGCAGCTACCAAAGCAAATGTCAACCATTGTGTTACAGATACCCCATGCTACATTCCTTCCAGAGATGCTATCCGTATGCCACCAAGAGATAGCTTTCATACTATGGAGGATTACTACTCAACCCTGTTCCATGAGCTAACACATTGGACTGGGCATAAGTCTAGGCTCAATAGGTTCAGTACTGAGTTTAGTTTAGAGCAAAGGGCTAAAGAAGAACTGATAGCAGAGATTGGCTCATCATACCTATGTGCTGCTAGTGGTGTAGAGATTCAACCAAGAGCTGACCATGCCAAGTACCTAAACTCTTGGAAGTCACAGATAAAAGATAACCCTAACCTGATGGTAAATTCTTTCAGTAAGGCAAGCAAAGCAGCCGATTTAATACTTGCCTTTAGTAAATCAGACTGATATTCTTAACCTATTGTCAACTAGGAGAAGTATAATGAGTAAAGATACAGAAATAAATGACTTTAATTCATTCGCCAAAGTGTATGGTGCAATGATGCAAGTAGAAGTTTGTCCTACGAAAGAAGCATTAGCTATACTAGAAGAGGACTTAATGTTAGCGCAAGAAGAAGAGTTGTTAAAGCAAGCCGAAGCTATGGCTTACTATAATGAGATGTAGTATCTGTAATACTCTTTTACTTGACAATGAAAGAACCAAGAAGTACGCAGATAATCACCCACTTGCAGGGCAGTACTTAGATACCTGCAACAAATGTATGCTAGAGGTTTTAGAAATAGAACCTAGTATTAACTCTAAACTGGAGGACGTAGACTGTGAGTAAGTCTGTAGAAACTAGAGAAGACAGTTACAAAAACATAGCTAATATGCTTGCTAACTGGGCGTTAGACTTTAATAAAACTACTAAAGAAGCTCTCGATTACATGGATAGAGTACTTGTGCTAGATGAATTAACTCGTAACGCTATGGTAAATATGATTACTAATAACATTAATAAAGTGAGGGAGCTAAATGAACGATAAGAATGAAACATCAAATCCAAAACCTTATTGTGAGTGGGGTATAGAACCTACAGCATGTGTCATGGCAAAAAGTCTTGAGCTTTGGCGCGCTAATATAATTAAGTACGCTAGTCGTGCAGGTTATAAACTTTATTATGGTCATGATTACTTTGAAAGTGAAATAAAAGATTTAAGAAAGCTTATTGAATGTGCAGAGATGCGTATTGAACAAATCAATGATACTATGAATGGGAGTGAGGTATGAGTGAAGATGAAGTAACAAATCCAAAACATTATCGCATGTGGGAGATAGAACCTGCTGAATATATTATGAAGAATCAGTTTGAGTTCTGGCGTGGTAACATAATCAAGTATGCTAGTCGTGCTGGATTCAAGAAGTATTCTGACACAGACAAGGTTGGCTCTGAAATCATGGACTTAAAAAAGGTAATTGAATATGCAGAGATGCGTATTGAACAGTTACATAACGACCATAAAGTGTGGTAGAAATCGATGGTCAGTAAATGGCAAGCTAGATACTGGGCTAAGGTAAAAATGTCAGACACACATACCTTAACTATTGAAGATAAGTTTCATAACACAACGGAGGTAATGAATAACATACGTGAATTGTTGTCGCCATTAGTAGACCATTGGTGTATAACTATTATGCGTGGTAACGTAGTGCATACTGTAAGGTATGTATCAGATGATAAACTTTTAAAGGCAAAGGATTATTATGGATGATTTTGGTAATGAATTATTAGATGAAAAAGCTAAAGATGAATATCAATTACATTGGTGTTTAGAAGAAGCTAAAGAATATATCGAGAAGTATGGTATGGAAACATTTCTTAGTGAACTACGTAAAAGGATGGAACAATGAGAGAACCTAGTGATGATTGGCAAGACGAGTATCAATCTAAATTCTTAACTTCAAGTGAGGAAGATATGTTACTAGATAAAGTAGACGAGCTAATTTGCGATGACATACAGATGTTATTGATGGACGCTATGGCACCCAATGAAGGCTATAAGATTAGGCAAGATGACCTGCTAAAGTTACTTAACAAGTGTGATGGTGGTGACTTCAGTGGCTTTGGTGAGTACCTATACATTATGTTGCTAGACCATGCAGGCGAAGAAGCTATGAGGGAGCTGTTCCTATGAAGGAAAGAAGTAGTGGCAAGCCAGCTTACAAAACGCCCTGCCCTGAATGCAATAGCAGTGATGCTAGGCAGGTATTTTTACACCCTGATGGGATGGAAGATGCTTATTGTTTTGCTTGTGAAACATACTTTCCTATGGACAGAGAACAAAAACAAGCAACAGTAGTACCAATAGAAAGGGCAAAGCCAATGTCATATGATAAGGAATTTATTAATAGTCTGCCTTCAAAAGCCTTGACCGATAGAAAGATTCGTCAAGAAATAGTAGAGAGATTCAATGTAAAGACTGCCTTGTGTGAGAAAGATGGTAAGACTATTCAAGAACATTACTATCCTGATTGTAAAGATGGTAAGGTAGTAGGGTATGAAATCAAACAAGTAAGTCCTAAGTCTTTTACTTCTGTAGGTGATAGGAAAGGAGAGCTAGACTTATGGAATCAAAACAAATGCCCTACTGCTAAAAAGATATTTATCACAGAGGGTAGGCTAGATGCTATGGCTCTATATCAGACCATCATAGATAAGCGTCCAAAGAAGTACTCCGCATATGACCCTGCCGTAGTATCTCTTACTCGTGGGGCTAGTGGTGCAGTAAAAGATTTGCTAGCTAACAAAAAGTTTCTTGATAAGTACGATGAAGTTATCTTGTGCTTCGACCAAGACGATGCTGGGAAGAGCGCAGTCAAAGAAGTACTAAAGGTATTTCCTAAGTACAAAGTAGTAAGTATGTCAGAGAAAGATGCTTGCGATATGTTGTTAGCAAACAAAGAGGATGAGTTATATACCGCAGCAGTATGGGACTCAGAGTACACAAGGCAGGGTGAAGTAGTAGATGTAAGTGATATCATATCAAAAGCAATGGAACGCCCTAAGATGGGCATTAGTTTTCCGTGGCCTACAGTAACTCAGGCTTGCTTTGGTTTGAGACCACACACCCTACACTGCATAGGAGCTGCACCAAAGATAGGTAAGACAGACCATCAGCATCAGCTAGTGCATCACCTTATCTACAAAGAGAATCAAATCATAGGCATGTTTGACCTAGAAAATAGTCCAGTGCGTACTGCTAAGAAGATAGCATCCAAAGAAGCACAGATTGATTTCACTCGTCCCGACAAAGAGTATGAAGATTCTTTACTGCATGACACATTAGTATCCTTACAGGGTAAGGTACGCTTCTATGACAGAGGTGCTAGCCGTGACTGGGAAGACATTCGTATTGCTATCGAGGAGATGCACTTACTAGATGGTATCAATATATTTATCATTGACCCACTGACTGCACTTATATCCCGATACTCTAGCTCCGAAGCCAATGACAAGCTGAATGAGATATGTACTGACATGGCTGATTTAGTACAGAACTTTCCTATTACTATCCTTTGTTACTCCCATGTGAATCCTAAGCCTAAGTCTAGTAAATCACATGAGCAAGGTGGTAAGGTATACAGCAGTGAGTTTACTGGCTCTCGTGCTATGGAGAAATGGTTTCACTATGGACACGGTATTAGTAGAGACAGGAGTGATGACTGCCCTATGGATAGAAAAAACATCAGTGAGTTTTATATGTTGTTCGATAGAGAGTTTGGACAATCATATAAATGTGATGTAAAATTCACAGAAGAAACGGTACAGTATTTAGAAATGAGGCAGTGGTAATGGTAGATTATGTAATAGATATAGAAACAGATGGGCTTGATGCAAGAGTAATACATTGTATGTCTGTATTGAATACAGAAACAAACAGCATGACTACATATGCTAACTACAAAGACATGAAGGTATTTATAAATTCTTTGTCCACAAGCGATAGAATTATAGGACATAACTTTATACGGTACGATGCTCCCATTATAGAACGTATCCTACTAGAAAATATCCCATGCAAAATAGTAGATACCCTCGCCTTATCCTGGTACTTATACCCCGAAAGATTAAAGCATGGGTTAGAGCAATGGGGTACAGAGCTAGGTATAAAGAAAGTAGAAGTAGAAGATTGGATAGATAGCGCACCAAAGTTATACCAAGAAAGGTGTGAGCAAGATGTAAGAATAAACGTAGCGATATGGAAAAAGTTTAGTGCGTACTTAAATTATCTATATGATAACAAACCAGAAAGATTGTTAAGATACTTATCGTTTAAGATGGACTGTGCTATGGAACAAGAAAGCATAGGCTGGGGACTTGATACTAAAGCAGCAGACAATCTTGCCAGAAACTTATCGGGCATAAAAGAAGGGCTTACTAAGAAGTTAGAAAAAGCATTACCCAAAGTAGGTAAGTACGTAATGCGAAAGAAGCCAACTAACATGTACAAAAAGAATGGCGAGCTTTCTGTAGCAGGTGAAAGATGGAAGAAACTTTGTGAGCTAAATGGGTTTAACTATAAGGTATACGTAGGTACTATAAAAGAATTATACAAATGGGAGGAACCCAACGCATCCTCCACACCACAGATTAAAGACTGGCTAAAAAGTTTAGGATGGAAACCTAAAACGTTTAAGTATCCTAAGGATAAAGAAAAGGTAGCACAAATAAAAGATAGCAAAGGAAAACTTTGCAAGTCTGTAATTGATATAGCAGAAAAAAATAATAAATCTTACAGTGTAGATTTATCAAATGGTCATTATGATACAGTAAATGCTTATAATAAAACAGGAGAAGCCATACTTGCTCTTGGTTCTTTAGCAGTAGTTTCACACAGACTTGCTTTGGTTAAGTCTTTAATAAAAAATGCTACATGGACTGAAGGGCATGGCTGGCGTGTAAAGGCAGAGATACAAGGCCTAACAAATACACTAAGATTTAAACATAAAACATGTGTGAATATACCATCAACAAGAGCAGAGTATGGTAAAGATATTAGGGCACTGTTCACAACAACTAATATAAAAAATACATTGTGTGGTAGTGATATGTCATCTTTAGAAGATAGAACTAAACAACATTACATGTGGGAGTATGACCCTGATTATGTTAAAGAGATGCAAGTAGAAGGCTTTGACCCACATCTTGACTTAGCTTTTTCTGCTGGAGTAGTAACCGAAGAAGATATAAATGACTACAAATATGGAACAGGAGGCCATCTTAATGGTGTTTCAGATATACGTCATGCTTACAAAGGTGGTAATTATGCCTGTACTTATGGTTGTGGAGTAACTACTTTAGCTAGACAACTAGATATTAGCAAACTACAAGCAGAAGAAATACACACTGCGTACTGGAAAAGAAACTGGTCGATAAAAGAAATAGCTGCCGCACAAACTATTAAAGAAGACTGGCTATACAATCCCGTATCTAAGCTGTATTACAAAGTAAGAGAAGAGAAAGATATATTCTCTACCCTTAATCAAGGAACTGGTGTATACTGTTTTGACTTATGGATAAAGTTTCTAAGAGAAGAAGGATACAAAGTAAACGCTCAATTCCATGATGAGATTATAACAGAAGTAAAAGATACCCCAAAAGATATAGAAGATACAAAGAAAGATTTTAAGAAGGCCGTACACAGAGTAAATGAGTTACTACAACTGAACAGGGAACTAGATTGTGATGTACAATTTGGAAATAACTATTCAGAAATCCATTAAAATGTGTTATAATATATACCCCGTTAATACTTTATAGGAGAAATAAAATGGGATTACAACGTAAAACACCACAAGCAAAAGCATCTACCAACTCTACTGTTGAGTACGAGAATGTAGCTGAAGGTAGTCACGAAGGGCGACTAGTAATGGTTGCTGACTTGGGTTTACATAAGCGTGACTACAATGGTGAAGAAAAAAGTCCATGTCAAAAGATATCATTAGGTATCGAGCTTATTGGACAGACCCTTACTGTAGATGGTGTAGCACAGCCTCGCGTACTATGGACAAACCCCTTTAACATTTTCCAGACGCTAAACGAAATGGGTAAAGAGCTACCAATGTTCAGGGTATTTCAACCATTAGCTAAAGAAGGTGAGGTAGCTAACTGGGAATCTGTTCTGGGTGTTGCTTGTGATGTGATTGTCCGTCATGAAGTATCTGGAGATAGAACGTATGATAACATTGAGTCTATCGCACCAATCCCTACACGCTATCAAGATGGTGTTGCTGACGCTACCCATCCTATGGGAATTGGTGATTCAGAAGATGAAAACAATCCAGTTACCAAAGGGCTGTATGGATTAACTAAGTGGATGCATTCAAACCGTATCACAGCAGCATCAGAAGTAGTCAGTGAAGCTTCAGCAGAGAAGGGTGAAGACTTTAAAGACGACATTCCTTTCTAATGAAACTTCTAATTGACGGAGACCCTATCGTATATCGAATAGGATTTGCTAGTCAAAAGAAACAAGAGGATGGGTCGGTGAAAGCTGACCCTGAATCTCACGCCTTACACTCTTGTAAGAAATTTATTAAGACACTCTTGCAAGAAACCAAAGCAAAAGAGTTTTCAATCTACTTATCGGGTAAAGAAAACTTTCGTTATAAAGTAAGACAGGATTATAAAGCTAACCGAAAGGGTACGCCTAAGCCTGTACACTATCAAGCTGTAAGAGATTACTTAGAAAGCAAGTGGGAAGCTGTAGTCGTCAACGGTATAGAGGCTGACGATGCACTGGGGCTTGCTCAAGAAAGTAATACAGTAATAGCTACTATTGATAAAGACTTACTTATGGTCGAAGGTAAACACTTTAACTACGGAAAAAGAGAATGGGCAACTGTTACCGCAGAGGAAGGCACTCGTTTCTTTTATAAGCAAATGCTTACAGGAGATAAGGTAGATAACATAATCGGACTACACGGAATTGGTGAAAAGAAATCTAGTAAACTATTAGATAGCACACCAAGAAGTGAGTGGGATAAATTAATAGTAGACAAATACTTAGAGGGCTTTGAGGAAGATGGTTACCACAGAGCAGTACAAAACTCACAGTTATTATGGATACTACAGAAGGGCAAAGACATGCCTATTGAGTTCACATGAAACCAAGAAATAAAAAGAAAAGTATTTATCGTAGTGGGCTAGAAGAAGCGTTTGCTAACAACACGGCTGGAGCTGGCTTTGAATTTGAGCCAGCGTCCTTGCCATACACAATGAACCGCAAGTACATACCTGACTTTGTTAAGGAAGATATCTTAATAGAGTGTAAGGGATTCTTTCGTGCAGGTGACACTCTTAAATATAAATCTATAAGAGAAAGTTATCCAGACAAAGAGTTAGTATTTATCTTATCAGACCCATACAAAAAAGTACGTAAGGGCAGTAAGTTATCTATGGGTGCATGGTGTTACAAAGAAGGTTTTGCTTTCTTTAGAGTTAGTGAATGCAAAGACCTTAAAGAATACCTAAGCCTAAGTGAAGAAGATAAACAAGAGTATAAAGATTTAAATTTAACAGGAGCTTAAAATGATTGATGATTTTAAATGGGAGTGGGTTCCCCTAAGAATCCACCCCTGTATCTGTTTGTTTGGTTGGCCTTTGTTTGGTGGATGGATTCCTTTTATTGGGTTTACTTACTACTGGAATGATGAACAAAAAATAAGTAGATGTTTTATGTTTGAGTGGTTTACAAAAGGAATCGCTTTTGAGTCAATAACAAAGGATAATGAAGATGAGTAACGTACGTATGTTGACCCCTAAAGTACAAGGGGTTATGGACTATCCCCAAGCAGAAGCATTCGATGATATGCAGTTTGATATACGCTGGGGGCATAGAGAAATAGAAATGCAGAAAGACTTGCATGACTTAAAGAATAACCTTACGGAAGCAGAGCTACATGGTGTAACTACAGTACTTAAATTATTTACTTTGTATGAAGTACATGTAGGTAATGACTATTGGTTAGACTGCGTACGTAAGATGTTCCCTCGTCCTGAAATACAATCAATGGCATCTACGTTTGGTAACACAGAATTATACACTCATGCTAAGTTTTATTCAAAACTAAATGATGTAATGGGTTTACAAACAGATGAGTTCTATCAGTCTTACGTAGAAGATGAGACGCTTGAGAACCGTATGTCATGGATTGGCAGACAATTTAAAGTAGACGACCCCTTACTGGTTACTGCAATGGGTAGCATTACAGAAGGAGCTATACTATATAGTAACTTTGCTTTTCTAAAACACTTTCAAGCAGAGGGAAAGAACAAATTAATAAACATGACTGCGGGTATTAACTACTCAGTACGTGATGAAAACTTACATAGCTTAGCTGGTGCATGGTTGTTTAAGACTCTAGTAGAAGAGATGCAGCCAGATAAGAAACGGATGGATAAAGTAATTACAAAAATAAGAAACACTTGCGCTCAGATATTCGAGCATGAGTCTCGTATTATTGATATGATATTTGAGAAAGGTAATATCAAAGGTATTACAGAGTTGCAAATGAAAAACTTTGTTAAGGCAAGACTTAATTTATGTTTAGAGCAACTGGGATTAGAAGAGTTATATATTATAGACTACGACCCTATTAGTAAATGGTTTTACAAAAACATTAATGCAGGAACTTTTCACGACTTCTTTGCAAAACTTGGCACTAACTATACCCGTGACTGGGTGGAGGCTAGATTCGGATGGAACAAAAACTAAAACCAGAAAAGAAAGACCGAAAGAAATTTGACATTGACCTTGAGTATGGAGAAATACAAGAGGATGCCATAGCTAACATGCTACAAAATAAAAAGATTGAAGTTAAATCAGAACGTGGTATGTGGATTAAGACAGGTAACATAGCTATCGAATACCAAAGTTACGGAAAACCCTCAGGCATAGAGGCTACAGAGTCTGACTATTGGTTTCATAACTTATGTGTAGATGAAGAAGTATTTGGTACTTTAGTCTTTGAAGTAGACAAGCTAAAGAAAATTATTAATACAATGAAGAGTAAAAAGTCTGTAACTGGGGGTGACCATAACGCTAGTCGTATGTGGTTACTGCCATTAAAAAGTTTATTCTCAGAAAAAACAATAGAGGAATTTAAAGAAAGTGAGTAAGTCTATTTACGAAGAATTTAGAGAAGAAAGAAAACTTCTCCAAGCAGAGGGAAAGCTACCTATGTGGGTAACCACAGGGGCTTGGCAAATCTTAAAAGAAAAGTACATAACCGAAGAGCATCCTGATTTATATTCAGTATATAAACGTATCTCTACGGCTGCTGCTAATCATATGCATGACAGTGAACACTGGCAAAAAATATTCTTTAACTTAATGTGGAATGGATGGTTAGCCTGTTCGACACCAGTGCTAGCTAACATGGGTACAACAAGAGGTTGCCCTGTATCATGCAGTGGTAACTACGTAGGAGATGAAGTATATGAATTTTACAACGCACAGAGCGAAACTGCTGTACTTTCAAAAAATGGTTTTGGAACTTCAAGCTACTTTGGAGACATTAGAGAGCGAGGAGCAAGCTTCTCAGGAGGAGGGATTGCTAGTGGGGTACTCCCTGTGCTTAGAAACTTTATCCAACTATCTAGGGATGTATCACAAGGAAACACTCGAAGAGGTGCATGGGCAGGTTACATTGAATTAGAACATGGAGACTTCTGGGAGATAGCAGAACACCTAGTAAACCATCCAGATGATTGTAATCTAGGTTGGATTGTTACTGAAGATTTTATATCACGTTTAGATAACAACGATGAAGATGCATTGGCTAGATACCAAAGAGCTATGAAAGTCAAAATGGTAACAGGCAAGGGTTACTTCTTTTTCGTAGATAAAGTTAATGAACATAACCCACCTATGTATAAAGAGAATGGCCTAAGGGTTAAGGCTAGTAACTTATGTACCGAGATTACATTACATAGTGATGAAGACCATACATTCACATGTGTACTATCGTCAATGAACTTATCTAAGTACGATGAGTGGGCTGATACTGATGCAGTACACAATGCTATTGTCTTTTTAGATTGTGTTGCAGAAGAGTTTATTACAATAGGAAAGGGTATAAGAGGTTTAGAAAAAGCTGTTAAGTTTACCGAGAAAGGAAGAGCCTTAGGCTTAGGTACACTAGGTTTTCATACATACCTACAACAAAACATGATTGACATTGAATCATTTGAAGCACATAACATCAATCAAAATATGTTCAAGGTAATACAGAAGCAAGCCAAAGAAGCTAGCCAATGGTTAGCAAAAGCTAAGGGAGAGCCTAAATGGTGTAAGGGACATGGCGTACGTAACACTCATCTACTAGCTATAGCTCCTAACAGTAGCTCTGCACTAGTTTGTGGCAGTGTATCACAAGGCATTGAGCCAGTGTATAAGAACGTATTCGTACAAGGTAGCCCTGCTGGGGAGATAAACCGTATTAATCCTGCCTTACTCAATCTGATGAAGGCTAAGGATGTATATAATGATGAGAACATTAATCAAATTATTAATGACAATGGGTCTGTACAATTAGTTGATTGGCTAACTGATGAAGAGAAGGTTGTATTTAAAACTAGCTTTGAGATTAATCAAGAAGTACTAGTACGCCTAGCTAGTGCAAGACAACGATACATATGTCAAGCACAATCACTAAACTTATTCTTTTCTAATGAAGCATCCGAGCAAGAGATTAGCCGAGTACACAAGCT
>Ga0228627_1001599_pt1 | contig 11622 bp, 9 predicted proteins | sample 33DmetaG_FD_190483 | JGI IMG/M metagenome (GOLD analysis project Ga0228627, IMG submission 190483) | Seawater microbial communities from Monterey Bay, California, United States - 33D | ecosystem: Environmental > Aquatic > Marine > Coastal | place: USA: California | collected 2016-09-28 | reverse complement strand
TTGCTGGATCATCATTAAATGAGAACGTAAGAGGATTATGGGGAGGTTTATTGGTATTAGGCAATGCTCCAGGATCTTTTTCTGGAGATGTCTCTGAATACCAAATTGAAGGCATACCTGCTTCTGAAACTAACGGATTATATGGTGGCAACGATCCTGCTGATAATTCAGGTGTAATACAATATGTTTCTATTAGACATGGTGGTGCTGAAATTGGTGAAGGCAATGAAATCAATGGTTTAACTCTTGGATGTGTGGGTTCAGGTACTACAATAGACCATATTGAAGTGGTAGGAAATGTTGACGATGGTATTGAATTTTTTGGAGGAACTGTAAATGTTTCAGAATTATTAGTTTGGGCACAAGGGGATGATGGTTTAGATATTGATCAAGCTTACGCAGGTACAATTTCTAATTCAATGGTTATTCTAAATTCTGCTTCGGATCATGCACTAGAAATTGATGGCCCTGAGGGGTCTTATAATGGTAGTTTTAATTTAGATAATCTAACAATTATTGGAGCGAGTAGTGAGTGCTCACCGACTGGAGTTGATGGTGAAATTGCAGATTATAGAAAAGGCGCTACTGGTATAAACTCAAATATTTATATTAAGAATTTTTCTAGTGGAAAAGATATTGAATTAGATGCTGATGCAGATGCAGCTAGTTATAACGCAGGCACTTTAATATTTTCTGGTTTTGAATTTACACCAACAATTAATAATGGAATAGATTGTTTCACCCCTAACTTAATAGACGGTAGTATTTTTAACGATAAGTCTTCTTTAGGATCAACTTTTGAAGCAGATGGTCCTTCAATTTGTACTGTAGTAGCTTCAGGAGCTAATACAGTAGGAGCTAATCCTTCTGATTTTTCTTGGACATATGCAACTGAGAAAGGGGCATTTTAATTAATTAAAAACTGATTTACAATTGTGGTATTACAGTTATAAAATTAAAAAAAACATGGATAAATCAATTAGTACCTTTTTAATAATCTTATATAGTATATTTGGGTATTCACAAAGTAAAATAGTTGGAAAAGTTATTGATGAAGAATTCAATGAAACTATGCCTTTTGCCAATGTCTTAGTAAAAGGTACTAATATTGGAGTTACAACTGATTTTGACGGAAATTATTCCATAAATGTTGATCCTGGTACTTATACTCTGGTTTTTTCATTTGTAGGTTACAGAACAAAAGAACTAACTGGTATAAAGGTTGGACAAAATGATATAAAAGAAATCAATGTTAGTCTTTCATCTGCTTCTGTTGGTCTGAAGGAATTAGTTGTTTCGGTTTCAGTTCAAAAAAATACTGACGAAGCATTATTAATGATGCAAAAAAAATCAGCCAATTTAATGGATGGTATGTCATCAGAATCATTTAAAAAATTAGGCACAAGTAATTTAGCCAATGCTATAAAAAGAGTTCCTGGAATTTCTATAATGGGTGGGAAATATATATACGTTAGAGGATTAGGAGACAGATATTCTAAATCTATTCTAAATGGAATTAACATACCTGGCTTAGACCCTGACAGGAATACCATACAAATGGATTTATTTACAACTAAGGTTTTAGAAAATATACAAGTGACTAAGTCTTTTACTGCAGATTTACCAGCAGATTTTACAGGAGGTTTAGTAAATATTATTACCAAAGATTTTACATCTGATAAAAATCAATCAATAAAAATACAGACGGGATTTAACTCCCAAATGCATTTAAATGCAGACTATTTATCTAACACTGGAAGTTCAACAGATTTTCTAGGTTTTGACAATGGAAAAAGAGCTTTACCAAGTGTTACTAATTCACAACAAATTAATGATCCAAGGTTTAATTTATCAAATGAAGATGCAAATAGAGTAACAAGCATTGCGAAGGAATTTAGTCCTGAAATGTCAGCAGTGAAAACTAGAAGTTTTATGAACTATTCATTGGGATATTCTTATGGCAATCAACTTGAAGTTGGAAAAAGTGATCAAACTATTAGTATTATTGGGAATCTTTCATACTCTAATCAAACTGAGTTTTACAAAAATGCAGAAAACAACTTTTACAATAAAAATACTGATGTGAATGTTTTCTCTTTAGATACTAATAGAACTCAAAAAGGTGACCTTGGCATAAACAATGTCATAATTAGTGGTTTGGGTGGCATCTCTTACAGGACGAATTATTCCAAGTATAAGTTAACCTTATTACATATTCAAAATGGAGAATCAAAATCCGGTAAATTTAAACAACAAACTCGATTTTCAGACTTCATAGACTTCAATAAAGATAATCTAGAATATACTCAAAGAAGTATTACCAATTTCATGATTCAAGGGTCGCATAATTCAAAGGACGCTTCATTTAAAACCGAGTGGAAAATATCTCCTACAATTTCAAAAATTCACGACAAGGATATTAGAACTACTACATTTCAAGATGAAGAAGGTGTTTTTAGTTTTCAAGAAAATACAGAACCCAAAAGAATATGGCGTTTTTTAAATGAAAATCATTTAAATGGAAAAATAGATTTCATAAAAAATTATGGTCAAAAAGAACAGAACTCAAAAATCAAATTTGGTGTGTTATCTAGTTATCAAGTTCGAGACTTTGAAATAGGTCAGTATTCTATAAGCAGTACTTACACATCTCTAAATGATTGGAGTAATTACAATGGTGTTTCAGATTCACTTCTCTCAGAGAATAATATTTGGACAGTATATAATAATCAAGGTACTTACATAAATCCAAATACTACAATATTTGAAGAAGCTAGGAGGTTTAATGCAGAAAAAACTAATGTTTCTGGATACATATCTAATGAAACAAAAATTTTAAGTTTATTAAGAACAATTATAGGAATAAGAGCTGAAAAATTTGATTTGTATTACACTGGTAAAAATTCTCAACAAGGGATAAATTTTGTCAGAGAAAATGTAATTAACAAGTTAGATTTATTTCCTACTATAAACTTGATTTTACAATTAAATGAAAGAAGTAATTTAAGAAGCTCTGCTACGAGAACTACCGCTAGACCTTCATTTAAAGAAGCATCTATTGCTGAAATTTACGATCCTTTATCAAATATGACATTTATAGGAAATATTGATCTTAAGCCATCCTATATTCAGAATTATGACTTAAGGTATGAGTACTATGGAAATTTTTCACAAATGTTTGCTTTTAGTCTGTTTTATAAGAATTTTAAAGATCCTATAGAGATGACCTATTTTGAGTCGGCACCAACAAACTTTACACCTAAAAATTTAGGTTCTGCAACTCTGTTAGGAATTGAACTAGAAATAAGAAAAAATTTATCTTTTATAAATGAAATTTTTAAGAATTTTACTTTTAATGTAAATGCTTCTTTTATTGACTCAAAATTATCTTTTTCCGAAAGTGAATATAACTTAAGAGAGAATATGCTTAGAACCGGAGAATCGTTAGGTAATTACAGGACACTTCAGGGTCAGGCACCTTTTCTTGTAAACTCAGGATTAAATTATTCAAATCCTAAAAAAGGAATACAAACTGGTCTATTTTATAATATTCAAGGGAAGACTTTAGAAATTGTAGGAACTGGATTTTTACCTGATGTTTATACAATGCCCTTTAATAGCTTAAACTTTAATTTTAATAAAGAGTTGGGAGAAGAAAAAAAATCTTCAATTAATTTTAGAATTAACAATATTTTAAATGATTTAAAAGAAAGTAAATTTGAATCATTCAATACAGAAGATTTAAATTTTAGCCTTCGGAATCAAGGAAGATTATTTAGTTTTGGATATAATTATAAGTTTTAAACTTAATCTAAAAATTAAATTCTGTTTGTAATCTAAACATCATTTTATTTTCTTTTGAAGCTTCTTGTGTTAAACTTACATCTCCTTGAACCTTTAAATTATGACCAACAACATATCTAGAAAAACCTAATGTATACTGCTTAATATCATTATTAAGGGTAATACTTTCTGGGTTGACTTGAGTAAATCTTCCTGCAAATTCCCAATTATTTTTCATTAAATAACCCATTTGTAAATTTACTGATGAACCCGTATAGTAACTTTTGTTAACAGAAATTATATCCCCTGCAATATCATAACTAGCTTCAACAACTGCTGATCCATTTTTGGTTACTCGGTTAGCATACTCACCAAAGAAAGAAAGTCCTTTATATTTAAAGTGAGCATCTAAAAATATTGTTTCTAAATCTCTTAATTCACTTAATTGTACATTTAAATAGTCCCCCATCTGACCTCTACTTCTCATGGCATTCTGATTGTAATCATAAGTAATACTGAACATTAATTTAGGAGTTAATTCTCGTTTCAAATCAGACGCAAAATAATCACCCTTTTTAGTGAATAATCCAAATGGGAGTAGTTCTAATCTTCCAGTATATCCATTTCCATTTGTAGCTGATTTTTGATTTAACCCTTCTCCCTGTGAAATTGCAAAGATTTCTCTAACTACAAATTGATTACCAATTTTAAAATGATGTCTTAGTTGAGCACCTGCGTCTCTATCTAAAGTAAAATTAGAATTTAAAAGTGATCTATCAACTAGTTGAAGTTTTTGGGAAGAAAACACTCGTTCAATGTTGCCAGGGAGTTTAGTTTGTCCAAACCAAACCGTCCAATTGCCTGCAAAATTCCATTTAATTACTGCATCTAATACAAATCCATTGTGAACATCATATTCAAACTTATATTTTAATTTTGGACTAAATGCATATCCGTTTCCTTTAATTCTAGCTCTTCTCACATAAGCTCTGTTTGTAAAAGAATCGTCACTTTCATCATAAAACCCATCATATCTTGTTTGAAATCTAAAATCAACTTTAGCTTTCCAAGAAGAATCTTTTGCAAATACGTTAATAAGTCCCTTACCGAAACTATTGGTAGTTATATCTTGGGAGGTTACAGAATAAACAGAAGTTAAAAAAAGTAGAACAATTATTTTTTTCATTTTTATAGTAATTTATTTTTAACAAATTGAATAAAAAAAAATTGTAGTAACATTAATTTTCAGCAATCATAACAATAATTTAATATTGGATTAATTTAGCAATAATTGACTATGTTAATAAATAAATAAAAGACTTAAAACACTGTAAAACAGGATTTTATAAACAATCTAATGTTATGCCAATATTAACATTTAACTTTGGCTTGATGAGTTTTTGAATAGATAATTAAATTTGTAAAAATTACAAAATTAAACTCATGAATAAATTAACTTTCTTGATCTCAGTCATACTATTTAGCACGAATATTTGGTCCCAAAATTCTTTAATTGATACCATTAATAATTTTTCTTCTAATGAATTTGTTGTTATTGATGAAGCTTCTTTTAACAATATTATTGCTAAACCAAAAGAAGAAGGATTTAATCTTAGTTGGGGAATTAATTATGAAGTTTACGATGCATTCATAGGAAAAAATCTAATAATAAAATACAATACTAAGATTGGATCCAAAAGAAACAAAAAGGGATTTGAAGGCAGTGAATGGAAATACACTGAGCCATTTAATGTTTCCAAAACAAACTTTGATATTAAAGATTTACAAGGTGGTGAAAAATACGAAGCTTATTTGGGAGTAATTACAAATTCTGAAATTAGCGAATTAGAACCTAAAGACTATGAAGTTACATGGTCTAAAAAAGTCAAAGTCAAAACCTTAAGAGGTTGGGGAATTATGAAATTTTTAATTCTTTTAGGATCATTAGGTCTATTTATTTTCGGTATGAAAATAATGAGTGATGGATTACAAAGAACTGCAGGGGAAAAACTTAGAAAAATGTTAGGATCAATTACTTCAAACAGATTTAAAGGAGTATTTACAGGTTTTATGTCTACTTCCATTGTACAATCTTCTTCTGTTACAACCGTGATGACGGTAAGTTTGGTAAACGCTGGATTAATAAACCTGAGGCAATCTGCAGGTGTTATGATGGGGGCTAATATTGGAACAACTATAACTGCTTGGTTGGTTTTACTTTTAGGATTTAAAGTAAGTATTTCTAGTTACGCCTTGGTATTAATTGCGCTGGGAGCACCATTACTCTTTATGACATTTAGAAGATCGAAAGATCTTGCCAATGCAATTATAGGTTTTGCAATTCTTTTTATTGGATTACAATTTTTAAAAGATGCTGTTCCTAATTTAGATAAAGATTCAGCATTAGTTCAGTTTTTTGTAAATTATAAAGACATACCTTTTTTTAGTAACATCATGTTTGTTGGCTTAGGTGCACTAGTAACTATTGTAATTCAGTCTTCTAGTGCAGCTATGGCTTTAACCTTAACAATGGTTTCAAAGGGGATTATTCCTTTTGAAGTTGCATGTGCTATGGTACTAGGTGAAAATATTGGGACTACTATTACAGCAGAAATTGCTTCATCTATTGGAAATGTTCATGCAAAAAGATCTGCAAGAATACATTCCTTATTCAATATTGTAGGAGTTACATGGATGTTAATAGTTATTCCTTTGTTTCTTGAACTAATTGGGTTTTTTATTGGTCAGTCGCATGGTGTAACATTTGATCCTGAAAATACTGGAATGGCGAATGAAGGAATTGCACTTTTTCATACACTTTTTAACTCTGCAAATGTTTTACTATTGATAGGATTTGTTCCTTTTCTGGTGAGATTTGCTGAAAAAAGTGTTAGCTCAAAAGGTGAAGCTGACGAGGAATTTAAACTAGATTATATCAGTGCCGCTGGAATTGCATTACCTGAAGTTGCAATCTTAGAAGCAAAAAAAGAAGTTGCGAAATTTGGTCATGTAACAACAAGAATGAATGAGTTTATAAGAACACTTCTTAATGACCAAGACAAAAAGAAAAGAAATAAAATGTTTAGTAAACTAAAAAAATATGAAGAAATAACTGATAGAGTTGAGGTTGAGGTAGCAAATTATCTAGATAAATTATCAATTCAAGAGATTAGCCAAGAAGCGTCTTCTCAAATTCGAAGTATGTTGAGTATTACAAACGATCTAGAAAGAATTGGAGATATTTATTATCAAATGTCTAAGACTATTGAACGAAAAGATGAAAATAAAATATATTTTCTTCCAGAACAGCGAGATAATTTAAATAAAATGCTAGACGTATTAGAAAAAGCTTTTGCTGAAATGAATACAAACCTAAGTTCTGAATATGGTCATATTTCTATAGAAAATGCTAAGAAATATGAAAGAGAAATTAACCAAATAAGAAATGATTTAAGAAAGTCTTATTTAGAACAAGCCGAAAAAGGAGAATATAAATTTCAACCGGGTATCATGTATAATGACTTGTTTTCATCTTGCGAAAAGGTTGGTGATCATATTATAAATGTAAGCGAAGCTGTGGCAGGTGAAATATAATTAAAATGAAATTATCAGATTTTAAAATTTATATTTCTAAAGTTGATAAAGTTAATTTTCAACTCGAAAACGGAACTTTTCTCCCTTCTCACTTTCACATCACCGAAATTGGATTAAGCAATAAAAATTTTATTGATTGTGGTGGAGTTATCAGAAATGAAAAATTAATAAGTTTTCAACTTTGGCATGCTACTGATTTCAACCATAGGCTTAAACCCAAAAATATTTTAGAAATCATCTCAAAAGCTGAAAATTCAATAATTTCGGAAGACTTAGAAATTGAAGTAGAGTATCAAGACTCAACTATTGGAAAATATGGTCTCACATTTAATGGTGAAAATTTTGTACTTCAATCTAAGACCACCAATTGTTTGGCTGAGGACAAATGCGGTATACAAAAAATAAAACCAAAAGTTTCATTATCCAAATTAAAGAATGAAAATTGTTCACCTGGCAGTGGCTGTTGTTAATAATTTTATAAAAGATTAAATATTACTTATTGTGCTAGAAATTATTTCTGTCTTTTTTAAACTTGGATGTTTTGCCTTTGGTGGTCCTGCTGCGCATATTGCCATGATGGAAAAGGAAATCATAGAGAAAAGAAATTGGATGTCTCATGAAGAATTTCTAGACCTTATTGGAATTACCAATATTATACCTGGACCTAATTCTACACAAATGACTATGCAATGTGGATATGTGCGAGGAGGAAATATTGGATTAATATTAGCAGGCTTATCTTTTATTCTTCCTGCAGTATTAATCACATTGTTATTTGCAGTTTTTTTTGTCAAATATGGAAGTTTACCAAGTGTAGAGCCTTTTTTTTCTGGAATTAAACCTGCAGTAATTGGTATTATTTTAATGGCTACCATTAAATTATCTAAGAAAGCATTTAAAAATAGAACCTTAATTATTTCTGGATTTATTGTGGCTTTTTTATCTATTTGTGGAATTAATGAATTTATTTTAATAATTGGAACTGCTTTTCTAGGACTTTCAATTCATCTTTTCAAAAAAAATGACAACAAATTAGTTTCCATTTTTCCAAGTTTTCTCTTGTTTACAAAGCCAGCGACTTTAGGCATTACAACTACTTCAATATTTTGGGTGTTTGTTAAAATTGCAGTTATTCTTTATGGAAGTGGTTATGTATTAATTGCCTATGTTGATTCTGAACTAGTTGAAAGATTGGCGTGGTTAACCAAAGAAGAATTATTAGAAGCTATTGCAGTAGGTCAATTTACACCAGGACCAGTTTTAACAACTGCTACTTTTATAGGTTACCAATTGAACGGATTTAGCGGTGCTGCTATGGCAAGTCTAGGAATGTTTTTACCCTCTTTTTTATTTGTAGCTATTTTAGTAAGAATTATTCCGTTTATCAAAAAATCTATAGTATTGTCATTTATATTGGGTTATATAAACTCTGGAGCGGTTGGGATTATGATTGCAGTAACTCTTAAATTATCTTATAACTTTCTATTTGATTGGAAATATTCTACTATTATGATTTTGAGTATTGTGGTATCCTATTTTTACAAAAAAATTAGTAGTATTTGGATAGTTTGTGGAGGCTCAATAATTGGCTACCTTTTAAGTCTAATAGTTTAATTTAAAGGTGTGTCTTAAATAAATCATGTCACAGAAATAAATTTATTTAAATATAAAAACAATAAGATTTTTAATATTCAATAAAAAAATTCATATTTGCACCCGAATTAATAAACTGAGTTTAGGACTCTTATAAAAACAGTTAATATGGCAACTAAAATTAGACTTGCAAGACACGGAAAAAAAGGAAAGCCTTTTTACCACATAGTAATCGCCGACTCTAGAGCTAAAAGAGACGGAAGGTATATCGAAAGAATTGGATCCTACGATCCTAATAAAAATCCAGCAATCATAGATATTGATTTTGAAAGAGCTTTACACTGGGTAGGTGTAGGTGCACAACCTACTGATACAGTTAGAGCTATGCTTTCTTACAGAGGAGTTCTATACAAAAACCATTTACTAAAAGGTGTTAAAAAAGGTGCACTTACTGAAGCAAAAGCAGAAGAAAAGTTTAATAAATGGATAGAAGAGAAAGAAAGTAAGATTGAATCCAAAATATCTTCTTTAGAAAATGCTGAGCAAAAAGCTATTTCAGATGCATTGAATGTTGAGAAAGAAAAAAATGCTGCTAGAGCAAAAGCTATTGTAGAAGCACAAGCAGTTCAAATAGCAAAAGCCGAAGCGGATGAAGCTCCGACAACAGAAGAAACTCCAGCAACTGAAGAAACTCCAGCAACTGAAGAAACTCCAAAAGTAGAAGAGGCTCCAAAAGTAGAAGAGGCTCCAGCAACAGAAGAAACTCCAGTAACTGAAGAAGCTCCAGCAACTGAAGAAACTCCAGCAACTGAAGAAACTCCAAAAGTAGAAGAGGCTCCAAAAGCTGAAGAAGCTCCAGCAACTGAAGAAACTCCAGCAACTGAAGAAACTCCAGTAACTGAAGAAACTCCAGCCACAGAAGAAGCCCCAGCCACAGAAGAGGCTCCAAAAGCTGAAGAAGCACCAGCTACGGAAGAAGGTAAAAAAGAAGAATAAATAAAACTTCTTAAATGATTTTATAATTTTAAGCCATGTTTGAACATGGCTTTTTTTATGCAAGATAATTTAAAGGAAATAGGACATTTTTCAAGGCTTCATGGATACAGTGGCAAATTGGTTATTTCCTTTATAAACGAAAACCCTTTAGTTCTTACAAATAAAATATCAATTTGGTTAAATGTTTCTGGACTAATCACACCTTTTAAAATTCAAGAAATTCAACCATTAAATAAAAACAAATTGATTTTAACTCTTCTAAATGTAGATAAAGATAAAGCTGAAGAATTAAAAGATAAATCTGTATTTGTAATTCCAAAAGACATTGATTTTGGGGAAGAAAAATTTGACAAAAATAATATTGCTGGGTACGATTTATTTAACCAAAAAGATGAGAATCTAGGCAAGGTTAGCGCAGTAATAAAAATAAAGAGTAATAATCTCATTCAGCTTTACATTAATAAAACAGAGATACTACTTCCATATAATGAGAAAACTATTTTGGTTTTAGATCACTCCAAAAAACAAATAAAACTGGATATTCCAGAAGGTTTAATAGAACTATACACAGGTGAGTAAACGTATTTACAAACCATTTAATTTCAAAAAATTTTCCATTCATCAAAATAATGCAGCCATGAAAATTGGTACAGATGGAATTTTAATTGGTGCATGGGTAAATGTTTCTAAAAAATTCAGAGCACTAGATATTGGTTCTGGGACAGGTATTATTTCAATAATGTTGTGCCAAAGAAATTTAAATTTAGAGTTGGATAGTATTGAGCTTTCGCCCAGTGCTATAATAGATGCTAAAATTAATATTGAAAACTGTAATTGGAGCAACAGAATAAAATTATTTCATCAAGATTTAAAAGATTTCATTCCAAATTCTAATTATGATTTGATTGTTAGCAATCCTCCATATTTTAAAAAAAGTCTAAAACCATCCAATTCAGAAAGATTAAAAGCAAGGCATCAAAATAATTTAAAATTAGAAGATATTTTAAAGTTTAGTAAACAACATCTGTCCAAAGAAGGATCTTTAAACATAATTCTTCCATTTGATCAAAAAAAAGAAGCTATACAATTTGCAAAAAAATATGGCTTAAATTCTGTAAGAGAATGTGATGTATATCCCAAACCTAATAAAGTTCCACACAGAATTTTATTAGAATTTTCTAGGACTAAAAATAAACAAATCATTAATGAATCTTTGGTTATTGAAATGGCTGGCAGGCACGATTATTCTGACGATTATAAAAAATTAACAAGAGAATTCTACACGATTTTCGAGTAATTGTATTATTTATATAAATTTACAAAATGAGTCAAAAGCCATTTTTAAAGTCAAGATTTTTCAAACTACCTCAGCACAAAATTTTTGACTTTCCTGCTAGGTATTATGACGAGAGTAAAGAGAGAGTTGAAAAGACGAAGCAAATGCAAGAAGCTGATAATTATTCTCAAAGAATAAAAAGATCATATGCAAATAAAAATGAGTATAAGAAATGGAATCAAAATTGGGAAACTATTAGGCTCATTATAATTTTTACCATTTTAATATCTGGTTTTGCATTTATATATGGGCAAATAGAAGATGTTTTGGAAATTCTAACCAATGCTTCCTCCAAATAAAATGATAGAGCTACTTTCAGA
>Ga0228627_1001565_pt1 | contig 11758 bp, 20 predicted proteins | sample 33DmetaG_FD_190483 | JGI IMG/M metagenome (GOLD analysis project Ga0228627, IMG submission 190483) | Seawater microbial communities from Monterey Bay, California, United States - 33D | ecosystem: Environmental > Aquatic > Marine > Coastal | place: USA: California | collected 2016-09-28 | reverse complement strand
CGTTTTACCACAGGGGCTGGTGCGTTCTGCAACAGGGGTCAAACGCAGGATATACGAAGTGCTCGTCTGTGATCCATTGTCTCGCTCGCGTCGATTGCGTTGGATAAGCCCCTGCTTTTCCAAAGCCTCGAGGTGCCGCACAACGGTTGATCTGTTCATCTCGCACTTGCGCTCGAGGGTTTTGAGGCTGGGAAAGCATGCGCCCGTTTCGCCGTTGTGATGTTCAGCTAGCCAGTAGAGCACAATCTTGGTGGCGGGTTTGAGGCCCGGCTGCTTCATGGCCAACGCGGTCATATAATGGCTCAACTGGCGCCTCCTGCTTGCGCGCTTCTTGTTTCGGGGTCTTTGCCCTGTTGATGAAAAAGCGGCCCCGTTGCGGCTGCGTGGGCGTCACAAAGGCGCGTACAGGCGAGATCCCACAATGCGGCAGCATCAGCCTGATTGTCGTCCTGAGGGGCCCAGCCGCGCGTTTGGCATTGCGCAAGGATCGCGGCTTTTTTTGCGTCCCGTTTCATCTTGCCGGATCCGATGAAATGCCTCGCAACCGTTTGCGCGGGGATGAGGTCAAAGGGTATGCCTTTGCGCTCTGCCCAGCTGATCACGTTGGCTGTAAGGCCAATCGTCAAGAGCGTTGTTTCAAAGTTGTTGTGGCCCGCCACAAACGGCTTCTCGATGAAAATTTTGGTGACGCCCACCTCGACGATCAGTCGTTGCGTGAGCCCCTGAATTTTCATCAGCCGGGTCGCGTGAAACTTAGCCTCATGCTCTGACTTTAGGTCGAGCGTCCAGAGCTCCGGTTGACCCCCGCAGGGGCCAACCGCGACACCGGTCTTCGTGGCAAGGTCCAGTGCCGCTACGATCATCAGGCGGCCTTCCAGCCGCGCGTCGCGTGCAGGAGAAAGGTTTTCACCCACTCGCAGCGCAAGACGACCCTCTTTTGATTAGGTAAGCGATGCTTCCCCCATCCGCGTTGTCGCGTGAACCGACCGTGCTGGGAGCCCGCCATTAGTTTGCCCCCATGTCAGCTTCCATGCCGGTGGTCTCCACGCCCTTGCGGTCGAGCAAGTCGGAGATGCGGCTTTCGGCCTCGATCTTGTAGGCCTCGTAGCAGGCGGACATCGTGCGCCAGTAGTCAGCGAACTTTTCGTCCGACATGGCGTGCATTGCTCGGAAGTCAGCAAAGGCTTTTTTATGGTAGCCACGCTCGTCAAGGATGCCCTTTATATTGGAGCGGTGCTCGCCGTTTGCTTCTGATATCGTCTGGGCAGTGTCTTCGGCAGTGGTAATATCTTGAAGCAGCTCTTCAAGCGTAATGCTGAAGCCCTTTTCGTTGTTAGGATAGCTCATGAGTTTTTTCCTTTCGTGCCGGTCGGGGTCGTTTTTCGTTCGCTTGGTGCGGCCTGGCCGTTTGCTTTCGTGATAGCGTCACGGCGGCGTTGTTCGCCGGCTGCGCGGTGGTCAGCACAGGTGCGTAAGTAGCCACGCTTAGAAGTTGGTTTTTGAGACCGGGGTCCGGGCCACCCAAAGCCAAAGGGTGCTCCTGGACTGCCGCAGACAAAGCAGCGGACAGCAATTGCCAGGACGTCTCTCAGCGCGTTTTCAAAACCAAAAAAACAAACTGCAGCCGAAGCCACTGTGCGAGCAGGTGAATCTGCAAGTTTAACTCCGGCTGCACCGCTCCATTTTAAGGTCAAGTCCCTGTCAAAAATGTAAAAAATACTTTTGCGATACAGACTGTTTCTACAAAAGAGCTTCAATTCCGTGCCGATGCGGGCATGTATGACGTGCCAGCGGGACATCATTAGGACGGCTTCCCGGTACGCAAAAACTCTCGAGGAGGGAGGTATTCTGAATGATCATTGCTCTGCGCTCGAAAATTAAACGCGCACTCGGGGCAGTTAATCCCTTTCGTCTCGCAGATTTGGCGGATGACGGGGAACCATGCAGCTGGGAACTTGCCTCGTACCACCGCGTTGTTGACTGCAGACGCCCCAACGCCCAAGATCGTAGCGATGCGCCTTTGCCCAAGCTGTGTAGCAATGTGTTTTGCTCTGTTCATGGTCCCATTTTCCACAAAAAGTGGATAATCACAATACCACGATTTGTAGATTGCAAAGAAATTCACATTCGGTGGATTAGTGGGCCATGAATGAACGTCCAGAATTTTATGAGATCGGCGTGCGCCTCGAGCGCATACGGCAGGCTTTTTCAGACGACAGCCAAAAAGCTTGGGCTGAAAAGAACCGCTTTAACATAACTCAATATAACAACTGGGAAAAAGGTAACCGCCGAATTCCAGTAGAGCGCGCCATGGACCTGTGTGATCGCTATGGCGTTACATTGGATTTCGTGTATCGCGGGAGAAGCGACGGGTTGCCGGAAAGCCTGCGGAAGTCACTCTGAGAGCACCAGCCCATGTGCTCGACCACGTGGTCAAGAGGGACATTAAGTTGTTCTGCCACCTCGATCATGCGGTCGAGGCGACGATCTACTTCGGCTTGATGTGCTGATTGCCCCATGAGAACGAATTAGCAACATGCTGCATAAATTGTCTAGCCTGAAAAATTAAAATCCACACTTTGTGAATTTATGATTGCGTAATCCACAATGTGTGGATTAATGTTTCCCTAGAACAAGGGGGGAACACATGTTTCTAAAACAATCCAAAATCACAAAGTACGCGATCAAAGTCCCCCGCATCAATTGGCGCGCAGTTCGCCTGATCATCGAGGACTGTATTGGCGCAATTTCGATTTTCGGGACTGGCTACCTCATTCTCCTGATCGGTCACGGCCTCGGCCTTAACTGATCCGAGCTTTGGGCGCTCAAACCCGCAAATCCACTCCGGAAAGAACAAAGTGATAACATACATAAACGTTTTGCTCAAATCTGCGCACTCGCCTCGTCTCGCCATCGCGATGGTGACTGAGCGGAAGCACCACCAATGATCCGAAGCTTCTTTCTCTCGCACCACGTCGCATTTCTGCGCGCCGATTTGTGCAAGTGATGCGTCAGCCCACGCTTCTTGTCCGCCTCTATGCGTGGCACCGAGCTGCGCTAACCGGAAAGGTTGTCCCGATCCACGAGGGCGAGCCGCAATGCGGATGGTTCAAAACGCGGATGGTTAAGAGCGGCCCCTTCGTCCCCGCGTCGATAACGATCCAGCGCGAGGTGGACGAAAACGGCGAGCTGGCAAGCGACGAGCTGCTTGTTTGTGAGGTAAACGGCGAGCGCCGCGATCCGGCCAGGGCATGGCTGTCGATTTGCAAGAACCCGATTAGCCGGGCCGAATACCTCGAGCTCCAAGACCTCCAGCGCCGGCATCCCGAGATGGCGGCGACCCACGCACCGATCCGGCTGCGAGCCGGGCAAATCAGACCATGAAAGGAGCCATAATGTTTGTCTCTGTGAAATTTAATCCGCGGCATCACCGCACCTATACCTACACCTATGACGGCGACCAGCCGCTGCGTCCGGGCGACATAGTCAAGGTCGAGACCAATGACGGCACTAAGGCCGTCACAGTAGCGGCCGTCGATGTGAAGAAGCCGCCCTTCGCTTGCAAGCCCATCGCTTCCGTTATGCTCGAAGGGGAGCTGTGATTATGCTTGACAACGAAAAGGCTGGGATCGGCCATAACAATGGCCCCGTGTTTAACACAGAGATTGTGGAGGCCTTCGCGGCCGAGGCGTCGGAGATCGCGGATGCGGCTAGCGAGTGGGCGGACGTCGAGATCACGACGGCGACCAAAGCCGGCGAGCTGAAGGATTTCCTCGACACGGCCCGGGCAAAGATTAAGGAGATTGAGGAGCGGCGAAAGGCCGAGAAGCAGCCATTCCTTGACGCCGGCCGCGAGATCGACGCCAACTTCAGAAAGGTCGCTGGGATCATCGAGCAGGCTGGCAAGCTGGCAAGAGCGCCCCTCGAAGCCTTCCTGCGGGAGCAGCAGCGCATTGCAGACGAAAAGCGCCGCGCAGAGCAAGTGGCCGCACGCAAGGCCGCAGAGGAGGCGGAGCGCGAGCGCCTGATCGCCGAGCGCAACCGCAACGCAGCTGCAATGGCGGAAGCCGATGAAAAGGCGAAAAAGGCGGCTGAGGCGCGGAAGGCTGCGGAGGCCGAAGCCCGGGTCAAGGTTGCGTCCGCGACCGGCACCGGCACCAACCGCACTGGGCTGCGCACTGTCCGCTCCGCCCGCCTTAGCAACATCAACCAAGCGATGCTGCACTACCGGGATCGCCAAGATCTGCACGATTTAATCGTGCGTATGGCCAACGCCGATATTCGCGCGGCCAAAGGCCATTCAATCAAAATTCCCGGCATCGATATTTATGAGGAGCAAAAGCTGTGAGCACCGCGATTGAAAAGGTTAAAACCAAGCCACTGACCCAAGTGAGCAACGTCAAAGAGCTGCTTTGGAACGAGGCGGCCAAAGCCCAGCTTCAGCAGGTCGCGGCAGGGCATATGAAGCCCGAGCGTATGATGCGGCTCATGGCAAACGCCATGCGGACAACCCCAAAGCTTGCGGAGTGCGATCCTATGAGCCTCTTGGGCGGGCTAATGACCTGCGCGGGGTTGGGTCTGGAGCCCAACACGATCATGGGGCACGCCTACCTAATTCCGTTTAAAAACAACCGCAAAAAGATTACCGAGGTCCAGCTGATAGTCGGCTACAAGGGACTGATCGACCTTGCGCGCCGCTCCGGACACATCTCTTCAATCTCGGCCAACATCCATTACTCAGATGACGAGGTCTGGGAATACGAAGAAGGCACGGAGGCGCGCCTGCGCCACGTCCCGGGCGCGCAGGAGGGCGACAAGCTGCACGCCTATGCCATCGCTAAATTCCGCGACGGGGGACACGCTTATGTGGTTTTGCCATGGGCCAAGGTAGCGAAGATCAGAAACGGCTCACAGGGTTGGCAGACGGCGGTCAAGTACGGGACGACGGAACGCAGCCCTTGGAGCACCCATGAGGACGAAATGGCCAAGAAAACGGCCATCCGCGCGCTTTCAAAATATCTGCCCCTCTCGGTGGAATTCCGCGACGCAGTGACCGTGGACGGAGGGCAAGCAGACTTTGCTTCCTTTGCGATGAACCCCAGCGAGGCGCTGGATGCGGTCCCGGACGATCAGGATGGAGAGACGATTGAGGCGGAGGCTATCCAAGACGCTGAAGGTGAGAGCAGCTTCCAATCGGACTATGAGCAAAGCGAAAAGACGTCCGATGAGGATGCGAAGCGCGCCAAAACACGCGTTGCTGAGGCCAGGTCTGCAAATTCGGAAAGCACACCCCAGAAGAAGAAAGAGGCAACCCCTGACCTGGCTGACGAGGCCGCAGCGGGCCTTGTCGCGCGGATTGTCGCTGACCTAGCCGATTGCGAAGATGCTGACGCGGTCGATGCGGTGATGGCCCTTTGGGAAGATCAAATCGCGACGCTTTCCAGCGCCGCGAGGGTACAGGTTAACCAGGCCGCCGAGGGTGCTACCAACGGAGGGTCAAAATCATGACCATGGATGATCGCCGCAGATCCGACCTGTATCAGGAAATCCTTGAGGACCCAGTAAAGGCCTACAGCAAGTACGCTGGCGGCGAGTTGGGGGAGGGGCTTCGCCGCTGGGTGCCTGCACACATGCGGGCGGGCCTAACGCGCTACATTCTGCTTGGGATTTTGCCCGGCTCTTTTCTTAGCTCGGTGCTTCAAAACGATTTGATCCAAGCGACAGCCAAAGCCGACGAGGTCAACCGAGAGCAGCTCTACAAATACGTGTTGTTTTTGGTGAACTACGCTCCCGCCGGATGCTGCGGCTCCTTGGAGATGATCCAGCAATGGTCGTTGCGTGGCGGTCTTGTGAATCAGTCAGCGCGGGGCAAGGCACCATGCTGACACCCCGCCAGCACGAAGCCCTTGTGTTTCTCGCCGCCTATACCAAGCGCACTGGGTATTCGCCTTCCTTTGGGGAGATCGCCGAAGCGCTCGAGCTTGCCTCAAAATCTAACGTCTATCGGCTGGTTAAGGCGTTGGAAGAGCGCGGCTACATCCGCCGACTTCCGCACCGCAGTCGCGCAATCCAAATCTTGAAAATGCCGCAAGGCAAAACGGAGCAATTATAATGGCCGGCAGCGTCAACAAGGTCATCATTATTGGAAATCTCGGCCGCGATCCCGAGGTCCGTTCCTTCGACAACGGCGGCCAGATTTGCAATCTGCGCATCGCGACCTCTCAGACTTGGAAAGATAAGAACACAGGAGAGCGCAAAGAGCGCACCGAATGGCACTCCGTGACGATCCACAACGATGCGCTCATCCGGTTGGCGGAGCAGTATTTGAGCAAAGGCTCAAAGGTCTACATCGAGGGGCAGCTTGAAACCCGCAAATGGCAAGATCAAAGCGGGCAGGACCGGTACACGACGGAGATCGCGCTCCGACCCTACCGCGGTGAACTGACCATGCTTGACGGCCGCCGGGATGGCGCCGGCGGGGGCGGCGGCCAGGGGGGTGGCTATTCAGGCGGTGGCGCCCGGCCGAGTGGAGACCTGGACGATGAGATCCCCTTTGCCCCGGAGTGCCGCATATGACCCAGCGCTTGGATCTTTGCTTTGAAAAAGGAGCGGCGTGATGGGCTACCCCTTTTTCATCCAGCGCAAAGGAAACGTCTTGGTTCCGACCTCGAAGGCAGGCCAGCTTGCGATAGAAAAGCTGAAGTTTGGCAAACTCTACAAGATCGAGCCCAAGCAGCCGCGCAACCTTGATCAAAACCGCATGTTTTGGGCGTTTATGACCTACGTCGCAGAGGCCTTGAACGACGGACCGACTAGCGCTGAATGGACGGCTGATAACATCAAAGAGGATCTTCTTGTCGCCACAGGGCGCGCGCGCATCCGCTCGATGACGCGCACAGAGCGCCTGCGCCATGACGTGCCGGAGGATGCCATGGCAATTATCGCGCGCCCTGTGTCGATCAGTTTTGCATCCATGAGCGGCGATGAGTTTTCCACATTCATGGACGACGCGATGGCCTACGTCCGCGATCACCTCGTCCCTTGGATCGAGGGCAGCGATCACTGGCCGGAGATCGAAAAAACCCTCGTTGCGAGCTTCATGTTTAAAGGCGATCAAAACGGGGGTGCCCAATGAGCATTTCCTCATCCCTTCCGACTCCATTTGAGGGCCCAGCGCCGATGCAGCGGCTTTGGAACGCGCAGACCGGCCGATACTTGCACCTCTCGGGGAGCGGCGAGACCAGGGACGAAACCTACTCTTGGCTGGGATACAAATATCAGGCGAACAACCTGCGTATCGAGACGGTCAAGCGAGGCGACCCGTGGCCCTACACGCTCCAATCCCGCGACGATCATGTGCCGGGCAAAGAGGGGGGCTGGGCATGATGGCAAGCTTCAAAGCGCGCAATGCGGTCTCGCCCACGATCCGCAAGGCCTCGGCCGGGCAGGAGTGTACCCTGCGCATCGAAGGCATCTGCCGCAACAATCCCGCTTACACGGTCGGCGCGCACCTTCGCATTTTCAACATCGCCGGGATGGGCCAGAAGCCAGACGATCTGTTTATCGTTGATGGATGTGATCGCTGTCACGACGCGCTTGATCGCCGGGGAAATGCGGCTGGGATCTCGTTGCAGGACATTTTGATGGCGTTGATTTTCACGCAGCGGCGGCGCCGGGCGGCGGGGCTAATTTTTCTCAAAGGGGAAAGGGCGTGAGCGGCCTTACGAAATACCAAGGGGCCGCGCATCGCTGCATCGGCCTCTTGGTGCAAAGACATTCTTTCCACGGAGTATCGTTTGCAGAGCCGAGGCTACTGCATGCCTCAACGCAGAACAAGAAGGGCTGACGATGCCACGCAAGCCTGCAACAATCACTCAAGCCGACGTCGCGCGCACCCTTCGCGCGTTTGATCAGGTCGGAATTCCCGTCGAGGTGACCCTTGAACCGGATGGGCGTGTCCGCTTCACGCCGGTTGTTGCCGGTGGGGTGCCGCCTTTTTCTGGATCGCTTGACTACGAGGCGAGGATCGAGCTGTGACGGACGTCATGCCACGTAAATTGCCTTACCTGCATCGCGAAAAAACCCGGCACGGGACGATTACTTGGTACGTCCGGATCGGGCACGGCCCTCGGGTGCGCCTTAGGGCCGCGCCGAACAGTCCTGAGTTTATGGAGCAGTATCGGGCAGCGATTAACGGTGATGTGCCTTCGCCTGCGTCGGTAAAGCCTTCGGGCGATCCGCGAACGCTAGCGTGGCTGGTGGATCAATGGCGCAAGTCCTCCGATTGGGGCAGCAAGGCCAACGCGACGCGGCGGCAGCGTGAAAACCTGCTCCACCACGTACTTGAGAAGAGCGGCCGGGTGCCATTTCGGGCGGTGCGAAAGGAACATATTGTCGAGGGTCGCGAGCGGCGGCAGGCGACGCCCTTTGCTGCAAACAACTTCATCAAGACGATGCGGGCGCTCTTTCGCTGGGCGGTTGAGGCGAAGTTCTTGGATGAGGATCCGACAGAGGGCGTGACGTTCATCAAGACTAAAACTGATGGGTTTTTGGCTTGGACGGTTGACGATGTGGAGCGGTTCCGGGCGCGCTGGCCTTTAGGCACGCGGGAGCGGTTGGCCTTGGAGGTGCTTTTGAACACGGGCCTGCGCCGTGGTGATGCGGTGCGGCTGGGTCGCCAGCATGTGCGCGATGGGGTGGCGACGTTGCGGGCTGAAAAGACGGGGGTGGAATTGTTCATCCCGATCCTTCCCGCGCTTGCGGAGGCGTTGAAGCATGGCCCTAAGGGTGATTTGACATTTATCTGCGGCGCGAATGGCCGGCCGATGGTCAAAGAGAGCTTTGGGACGTGGTTTAAGAACGCGTGCAAGGCGGCGAAGGTCGCGGGTTCTTCGCATGGCTTGCGCAAGCTTGCCGCGACGATGGTGGCTGACCGTGGAGGCTCTGAGCACGAGTTGCAGGCTCTTTTTGGTTGGCAGACGGGTGATCAGTCGGCGGTTTACACGCGCAATGCGAACAAGCGTCGATTGGCCATTAAGGCAGCGATGCGGCTTGCGAGCGGGAGCTAAAATTCCCGCACCTTGTGTTAGGTGCGGGATTTAGCCGGAAAAACCTAAAGAAATCAAAGGGGGAGGGGGCGGATGGTGGGCGACCCTGGAATCGAACCAAGCGTGGGTCTCCCCGGCGGAGTTACAGTCCGCTGCCGCACCTTGCAGCCCGTCGCCCATCCTGCGCGTCAGATACAAAGAGGGGCCGGGGGCGTCAATGGTGTTTCGGGTCTTTTCTTGGGGCGGGTCGATTTTTTCGTCACCTTGCCAAAAACGCCTGTCTGGCGCATGAGGGGGCAACAGAAGGAAACCACGATGAAAAAGCCCAAGTGGGTTGTTGAGAAAGAGCGCAGCAAGCGTGCGGCGGCAGCGGAAACGGTTTGGCTGTTCGGCCTGCATGCGGTGCGTGACGCTCTGCAAAACCCTGCACGCGACCGTCTGCGCCTTGTCGTTACCAAAAACGCGGCGGATAAACTGGCAGAAGCGATTGCGACCTCTGGCATGGAGCCCGAGATTGCAGACCCGCGTAAATTTCCGGTGCCGCTTGATCCCGGCTCGGTGCACCAAGGTGCGGCCCTAGAGGTCAAGGCGCTGGATTGGGGCGCGCTGCGTGATGTGTGCCGCCCCGGTGCGGGGCAATCCCCACGCGTTGTGCTGCTGGACCGGGTGTCCGATCCGCACAACGTGGGTGCGATCCTACGCTCGGCTGAAGTGTTTGGCGCGCGCGCGGTTATCGCACCGTCACGCCATTCAGCCCCCGAAACCGGGGCTTTGGCGAAAACGGCGTCAGGCGCGCTCGAACGTCAGCCGTATTTGCGAATAGGCAATCTGGGCGATGCGATGGAGGCTCTCAAGGACCTGGGCTATACCATCATCGGCATGGACGGCGAAGCGCCCGAAACACTGACGGACCTTGCGCCACAAATGTCTGACCGGCCTGTTGCGATTGCGTTAGGGGCCGAAGGTCCCGGCCTGCGGGACCGGACCAAGTCGCTCTGCGATTATCTGGTACGGATCGACCCGGCTGGCGGTTTTGGTTCTTTGAACGTTTCAAATGCGGCGGCCGTGTCCCTATATGCATTGGGCACACAAGGAAGCTAGCATGCCCCATCAGATCAAACTCGCCACGTGTTGTTACTGTGGGCGGCGTACCGCGCTGCGCCCCACGGCACGTGACGGGCATGAGCTGGCCTGCGGTGCGTGCGGCGCGCCCCTGCACAACATGAAGGCAATGCCACTTGATCCTCAGGTGGGGGCATCGCGGAAAAAGCCGTCAGTGCCCAAACCAACGCCGGGCTTTAGCCCGTCTGGTAAAAAGCGAAAGAAACCCAAGAAAAGCAAACCTCTGTGGCGCAAAGCACTGGAGGAGGTTTGGGATGTGGTCGAGGACGTGTTTGACTGACACATAGGCGCTTGAGGGGCGGGTACGATCACGGCTGCGTGAGCCAAACCTTTAAACTAGGCCCTGGGTGCCTATCTATCAGTCATGAAGCGACGAGACTGGAACGCTCGTCACACCTTCACTGTCCCTCGTTCCGCACCTTTTCGCCCGATGCTTGCGTGTCGGGCTTTTTTTTGGGACGGTCGCGCCATGTTAGATAATCCCTCAGACGCCGAGATTTATGATCTGCTGGCTGCCCCGCGCCGCATCGCCCTTGTGGGGGCGTCCCTCAATCCTGCGCGGGCCAGCCATTCCGTGGGCCAGATGCTGGCAGAGCGCGGTCACCATGTTGTGGGGGTGAACCCTGGCCATGCGGGCACGCCGCTATTTGGCCAGCCCATCGTCGCCCGTCTAGAGGACGTGCCCGGGTCGGTCGATATGGTGGATGTTTTTCGCCAAAGCGACGCTTTGCCCGAAATCGTTGAGACGGTGATCACGCAGATGCCATCGGTCAAAGTGATCTGGACGCAGCTTGATGTTATACATGAGGAGGCCGCGTCCCGCGCCCGTGCCGCAGGGTTGATGGTTATTCAAGACCGCTGCCCCGTCATCGAATACCGCCGGTTGTTCTAACGCAGACGGCGGCCTTCGGAATAGGCCACCAATTGCCGCGAAAGCACCCCAATGGCTGTGTGTAGCAGCACCGTTAGGCAGGCCAGCACGATGAGGCTGGCGAACATCAGGTCGATCTTGGCCCGACCATTCGCCAGTAGCATCAAGTAGCCAAGGCCCTTGGACGCCCCGACCCATTCCCCAATCACCGCGCCGATGGGGGCATAGACCGCCGCTAGCCGCAGGCCCGTGCCAAGTGAGGGCAGGGCGTGGGGCACTTGTATCCGCAAAAGCGTCTGCAAAGGTCGCGCGCCCATTATCTTGGCCTGATCCAGTAGCCCGCGGTCAACCCGTGTCAGGCCATCGTGAAAGGCCGACGTAACGGGAAAATAGATGATCAAGACCGTCATCACGATCTTTGAGGCCATTCCATAGCCGAACCAAAGCGTTAGGACCGGCGCAAGGGCAAAGACCGGAACAGCTTGGGTGAATACAAGGATCGGCAGCATCAATCGTTCCGCCGTTTTGGACAGTGTCAGTTGGATTGCCGTAGCCACGCCCAAAAGGGTGCCAAGGATCAGGCCCGCAATGATCTCTTGGAGGGTCACAAGCGCGTTTTCCGCGATCACCTCACGGCTGTGGATCAGGGCGTTCGCTACGCGAAGGGGCGATGGCAGGATGAAGTGGGGCGCGCCGGTGATCCAGACAAGCGCCTGCC
>Ga0228627_1001562_pt1 | contig 11772 bp, 7 predicted proteins | sample 33DmetaG_FD_190483 | JGI IMG/M metagenome (GOLD analysis project Ga0228627, IMG submission 190483) | Seawater microbial communities from Monterey Bay, California, United States - 33D | ecosystem: Environmental > Aquatic > Marine > Coastal | place: USA: California | collected 2016-09-28 | reverse complement strand
TATTTAAAAAAGTACAATCATTTATAGTTAAATCACTTCCTCCTCCTGCATACGAAGTATGTCCAATTGCGCCACCATAAGAACTATTTCCATTGTTGCAGTCAATATCGTCAAAAGTAACATTTGATATTACTATACCTGTTATAGCTTTGTCTGATACTGCACCACCAATAAGAATTGCTTTTCCATTACCATTTGATGCAGTTGTTCCATAATTCATTATTGTTAAGTCTTTTATAGTGATATCATCGTTTCCTGCATTTTCTATCTCTAAGAAAAATGTTGTTACGTCTCCACCATTAAATACTGTTAGTTCCTCACTAACACCTTGTATCGTGAAACCTTCATCATTTGAACCTACACTGATAAAACTTTCTATATAAGTTCCTGCATCTACATAAATATTATCTCCAGCCCCTAAGTCGTGGTTGTCAAATACATCTTGCAATAAATTGTAAGGATCACCACTAGAGCCATCTCCTGCTCCATCAAATGCTTGCCCAGAGAAACTATCGTTTGTAGTTGAACCGTCATTAATGTAATAGTCAGTAGCTAAACACTTAAAAGAAATAGTGCTTATTATGATCAAAACGAATTTAGAGATGTACATATTATCTTAATTTAGAATACTTTCTTGTAAAAATACTATTCAATGTAAGTCTACATTTTGTAAATATGTATTAATATGGTATATAGGCGTATTGTTTCTCTATTTTTAGCATAAAAAAAGCCAAAGATAAATTCTTTGGCTTTTACTAAATAAGATTATTTTTTTTCTAGTTTTGAAATACTCTTTCAATAGTTCCATCAGAATACATATAAATCGCTACACCTATATAGTCTTCATTTATTTCTTGTCCCCAAGTATTGGTTACTTTAATTAGTTTTCTTTCTGTATTATCAGAATTTCTATTGTCAATAGTGATTAAATCAGAATATTCTTTCTTACCATCAAAATCTGTTTGAACAAGTCTGTAATAGTTTATTACTTTTTTAACATTTAAGTCAGAAATAGTGTAGTTGTTTAAATAGTTAGAATTACCTGCTCCATTAATTTTACCTATTTCATAGAAATTTTCACCATCATTTGTCTTCTCAACTTTAAAATAATCGTTATTTTTTTCAGATGCTGTAGTCCATCTTAAGATATTCTTGTTTTGTTCTTTTTCACCGTAGAATGTAACCAATTTTATTGGCAGAGGATTAGCTCCAACTGTACCAAGAGTAAAGGGGCTAAATGAACTTACGGTTCCTGAAACAGACCCTGTTGTTGTTGTACCAGCTGTTGTTGTTGCAATTTCTTCCCAGTCAGTACCTGTAAAATGGGCTAATTTAATATTTGTTAAATTAGGATCTTGTATGCCTGGATTAGACGTCCAATTTAAGTCAATAACACTACTGTTAGCTGCACTTGATGGTGTAATGTCCCAATAGTAAGTTGAAGATACATTAGTTAAAGAACCTGTAAGGGTTAAATCTCCGTATGCAGATGAAGAATATGATACGGTCCAATCTCTTGATGTTCCATCTGGAGGAGTTACATTGGCCTGTCTTAATTCTGTTCCATCTCCTAATGGGAAATCAGCTTTTGAGGTACTTGCTAATGTCCTAACAATTGTTCCTATTACGTGACTATCATCATCTGCACCAGATACAGTTGCATTAGATGTAAGTACCAAATTATTTGATGAAGCATCAATATCTCCAGAAGTGAGCGTCAAAGTTCCATCTAATCCAAACTCGGAAGATAATATAACATTACCTGATGATTTGTTGATTGTTAAATCTGTTGCTTGACTTCCAGTACCACTAAATGTACCAGTAATTACAACATTATCGAAAGCAACTCCGTCATCTTGAGCAGATCCATCACTTCCAAAATACACCCTAAATCTAACATCTGACTCGCCTTCTAAAGCTCCGGGTATAGATTGAGTAGCAGTTTTCCAAGATGAATTATCTCCTGACCACCCGTGAGGGTCAGATGCAATTTCAGTGTATCGATCATTTATACCATCTACACCTGTGTTATTATACCAGTTTGTACCTGAACCACTAGAACCGAGAATTGTCCAGCTAGATCCTCCGTTAGTAGAGTAATACATATTCATTCCATCATATCCACTTTCAGTATTGTATCTAACATCTATGCTTAATGACATTGAAGTCATATTTGTCATATCAATTGCACTTGATGTGACATAAGCACCATCACTACTTCCGTAGTCGTTAAAAGGATTGATTGTCCAAACATTTGTTGAATTTCCTTGTGATGAGAAGGGGGATGGAGACGAAACCCTATTAAAACTCATACCACCTTTTGATCCTCCTGCTGTCCATCCGTTGGCAGAACTTTCAAAATCATGATTGATTAACTCATAACCTACTTGAGTACCTGAGTTTCCTGCGTGGCTTATTGTCTGATTGCTACTACCATCAAAAGTTAAAACAGATGAAACATCACTTAAATCCAAAGCATCTGTTGCTCCAACTGTTAGATCACCAGCTATGTTTAAAGCATAAGCTCCCATGTCTAACTTACAACCAGCAGTTGATGATGTTGTTAAATTTCCGACTACATTTATTGCACCTCCAGCTGATTTTGTCCCTGATACATAAATTTCTAAGTTATAATAATTGTCTCCAAAAACAGTTTGTGTTGCTCCGTCATATTCTACAGTACCCATTGCAGCATCAAGTGTACCTAATGAAGTAACGGTTGAGCTCAGAATTAATTTACCGTTGACATTTGTAAAGTCTATTGTACCACCTGTTGCATCAAAAGCACCATCTGCATTCAAGGTAGCATTATCAATGTTAATAGTTCCATTATTATCAATAGAACCATTGATTGTTAAAGAGTTACTAGAAATAGTGATTTCGGAACTTGGATCAATCGTCAATCCTGCTAGAGTAACAGCAGATGTTATCACAGGTTGATTTGTAACATTTGGAATAGTAATGGCCTCAGAACTAGTAGGAACTGCTCCTAAGCTCCAATTCCCTGTATTTGTCCATGCTGTTGAAACAGCTCCTGTCCAAGTATTTGATACATACTCAAAACAACCAATATCATCAGCCAAACCTTGAGGGCGAGAAACTTCAAGGATATCTAAAGCTGGTGCATATGTTGCTGAACCTTCATCAACTCCACTTGATGAACTTGTTAAAGAATAATCGTCACTAGATGCATTTGAAAATGTTGGAGTACCACTGACTGTGTTGTTTTTTACTGAAGATCGATTTAATTCAGCATCAAACATACAATAGTTCAAGGTTACTGTTTCATAATTTTCAGCAACATCGTAAGTTGAGGCATTGTTATAAAATATACAGTTATTGAATGTAGTAGATCCTTCCCATATACTAAAAACTTCACCAGATGCTCCCATCCCAGTTGATTGAGCTAAGTTGTCTGTAAAAGTACAATTAGTTATCGTATGGGTTCCTCCAGATGAACTGGCATCAGCAATAATTATATCACCATAACTTCCAGCATCATTTTCATATACTAAACAATTATACATTTCTAAAGTACCATTTGAAGCATCATAAAATACACTTCCTCTTCCTGAGGTAGTATTGTTATGAAAAGTACAGCGATCAAATTTAGCATCAGCACTGAAGTCAATAAAAGCTACTGCACCCCAGTTGGTTGCACCATCGGTTTCATTTTCAGTAAAAATGACATCTTCAAAAACTATGTTTGTACCTCCTAAAATTCTCATAGCTCCACCATCTTGACTTGCAGTACCACCATATTGTTTAACTGTAAGGTCAGTAATCGTGATATTGTCAGTATTCCCTCCAGATGCAAAGGTTATCCAATCATCAGTATTATCTCCATCGAATATTGTTAGCGAGTTTCCAGCACCTTGGATAAGGATGTCATCGGTTCCGTCAGAGATTGAAATGTTTTCTTCAGTATAAGTACCAGCGTCCACATAAATTGTTGTAGTAGAAGGACAAGTTGCAGCTGCAATTGCATCCGTTAAAGTGTTGTAAGGGTCACTTACAGAACCATCACCTGATCCATCAAAAGCTGCACTTGCATATATATCACCAGATGTTGAATTATCATTAACATAGATGGTATTAGAATTGATGGTAATGTCAAAAGTAGCAGTTTGAGCATCTGTATCTGTGTAAGTTACTGTGTAAGCTCCTTGTGTAGATGCTGATATATCAATAACCCCTGTTGAGCTATTGATTGACAAACCAGCAGAAGAGGAATAAGTTCCTGAACCCACATTATTTGACAGAGTAGGAGAAGGATCTGAATCTCCTGAACAGAATGTTGCTGATGAGTATGACAGAGATGGACCTGCATTTATGTTAATGGTATAATCTTCAAATTCCGCATCTGCACTGGTGGCACACGCTGTTGTGTAACTTCCATATGCAGCACTAACTCGCATTCTTACAGATCCAGATGCTGCAGAAGATGGAACTGTAATTGATAATGGAGAATTACTAGTTGTTGTTGGAGATCCTGAAGCAGTACCTAAAGTATATTGTTCACCAGAGTTGCTTGAAGATCCGGTAGTTGTGTTGAATGAACCGTCATTGTTCCAATCAATCCAAACCCTTACATATGTATTAGAATAACTACCATAACCATCTGCAGTAATAGTCATGTTGTAAGCACTTCCTACATCAACCGATGTACTTGTTGACGTGAAATCACTAACATAGTTGTTAGCAGTTGAAGATTTGTCAATGGTATTAAATTGAACTCTTGTTATACCTTGTCCTGAATAGCTAGTTGAAGGAGTACATTGACTGAACAAACTGTATACTAAACAGCATTGAAACATGATCAATATCGCAATTATATTTATGTTAATTTTCATTAGATTTTATTTCGTTAATACTATTCTTGATCTTTTCTTCTCTAAATTTTATCTTTTCATCAATTTTTTCGATTTGCCTTTTCTCTTCTTCTGTTAAGATTTTTTTATCTGCTAAAATTGACTCTCTTTGATGTTTTAATTCATCAATATCTTTCTTAATCAATTGAATTTTTTCAGTTGGATTTTTTTCGTTAATATTGTTTGTTCTTTCTTGAGAAAAACAAAAATTAAAAGAAATTAAAACTAAAATTAAAGTAGTGATTTTCATGATAACAGTTTAAATTTTACAGTTATCGTAAAAATAGTGAGAAAAAAACTTTTTTCAAAATAAAATTATGTCAGTTGATATTTTAATTACAATATTGTCCTTTTCGATTTTATTCATTGGTTCAATTCTTTTTATTAAGAACTTTAATGTGAGTATTTTAAAAGAATTTTCGTTCTTTATGATTGTGTCTTCGTTAATGATTTTATCAGCTTTAATTGTGGTGTCAAAACACTCTTTTTTTTTAGGTGATGGTTTTAAAAATTTCGCAGCCTTGATGTTTTATCCCTTAGCCATCTTTACCCCAATTTCATTTATGGAATTTTTCCAGTCAAGTCATACTAAATCAACTCCAACCAATAACAATCAAAAACTTTTTGCACTAGGTTATGTCGTTTTAATCGTTAATTTACTTTCATATATTTATTTGTCAAATCAAAGTGAAGTTCAAACTGATTTATCCAAAATAGTGGAAACCATTATGACATATTTAAATTTTATTGTCATTTTGTTTGTTTTTCCATCAATAACCATTTATTTCCTTTATATGACAATTGTTGTATTAATTAAAGAGAAAAGTTTTCGTTTTTCTAAAAAAGTTTTAACAAATAATTTAGTTGCTTTCGCTATTCTTTTGAGTTCTTTTTTGATGAATCTATTGATTAGCGATTTTTATGTGGCTAATCTATTTTACTTTTCAGTAGTTTACTTTTTTGGGAGTTCATTAATCACAGTATTTAGAATCTATCAAAAAGAAACACATAAAAATATCATTTACAGCCAAGAAATAGTTGATGAGGATTATTCTTATTTCACACAAATTGAGGAAAACCTTTTACCAACAATCGAACAAAAGAAACTTTTTTTGAATCCAAAACTATCATTGAAAGAATGTGCTAAAAGTATTGGGACTAATGAGAAATATTTATCCAATTATTTGAATAAAAATCATAAAGTTAACTTTAATACATTCATCAATAACTACCGCATTGAAACTGCGAAAAAGATGCTGCTTTCAGATGATTCAGATAAATATACTATTGAAGCAATAGCTAATATGTCGGGTTTCAATTCCAAGTCTTCTTTTAATGCAGTTTTTAAAAAACATGTTGGTATGACACCTTCAGAGTTTAAAAGCAAAAATGGAACGTGATTTTATTTTACAAACATCAATTTTTCTCTTTCAACCTTCATTCGTATAAATCCAAAAGTAACAGTCATTAACTCTCCATTTATTTCCTCTACAGTTCCGGCCTGTTTTGTTGAAATAAGTTTTACTGTTGACCCGATTTTTATTTTGGATCTATCATACTCGTCTTTTTGAATAACTGCTTTCTGTTTTTTACTTTTAGGTTTTGGATTTAAAGCTTCTTTTTTTACTTTCTCAGCGAGTTTAATGCTTTCACTTTTGTTTTTCTCTAAAGCGACGTATTTTATTATTTCATCTATCACAGGTTTATTAATGTCTTTTTTTCGACTTCTTACCTGGTATTTTTTTATTGTTTGTTCTAGTTTTTTACCTAGAGTGATAAGCTTGTTGTTTTTTTCTAAATTTTCCTGTTGATTCTTAAGGCGTAAGTCGTATCTTTCTTTTTTGACTTCATAGTCTAACTTAGCTTTTAAAGCAGTTTTTTGAGCAGAGATATGTTCATTGTTTAACTTTTCTAGATATGTTTTCTCTTTTTGAAGTTCAGAGAGGAGTCTGTCCATTTTTACTTTATTGGCATCAAGTTTAGTTTTTGCTTTTTCAATTAGGTTGATATCTATCCCATTTATTTGAGCAACTTCAAAGGTAAAGGAGCTGCCGGGTTGACCTGTTGAAAATTTATATAAAGGTTCGAGCGTATCAGTATTGAACAACATGCAACCATTGATGGCATTTTTTAATTGGTCTGCTTTTAGTTTTATATTAGTATAATGTGTTGTAATAACGGCGAAACTTTTTTTACTATATAATTCTTCAAAAAACACCTCTGCTAAAGCACCACCTAATTCAGGATCAGATCCAGTTCCAAATTCATCTAAAAGTAAAAGTGTTCTTCTGTTAGAAACCTCTAGAAAGTGGTTCATTCTTTTTAGACGGTAAGAATAAGTACTTAACTCATTTTCTATCGATTGGTTGTCTCCAATATCGGTTAAAACTTGTTGAAAGAAACACATTTTACTATTTGGGTCAACAGGTACTAACAGACCTGATTGTATCATTAATTGTAATAGCCCAATAGTTTTAAGAGTAATACTTTTTCCTCCAGCATTTGGTCCTGAGATGACAAGCATTCTTGAAAAGACATCTAATGAAATTTGTTGGCTTAAAGTTGGTTTTCCTATTTGCTTATTGTTTTTCCAAAGAATCGGATGAATAACATTGATTAATTCAATCTTCATTTCGTCATTCAAAGCAGGTAGACAACAATTCAGTTCAATTGCTAATTTTGTTTTAGCATTTATGAAGTCAATCTCAGTCAATATTTTTTGATATGCACTAATAAGAGGAAGTAAATGAGAAATATCTGAAGTTAAATCCTGAAGAATTCTATAGATTTCTTTTCTTTCATCATCTGCTAATAACTCATATTCATTATTTAAAGCAACATTTGCTATTGGTTCAATAAAAGTTAAACTACCTGTTTTAGAAGAACCTACAACTGTTCCAGCAATTTTTCTTTTGTGAGTGGATTGGACGGTTAAAACTCTTCTTTCATTTACAAAAGCTTCTCTTGTTTCGCCAAGAACATTCTCTTTTGATAATTTTCGAAGTTCTCTCTCGAAATTTTTATTGATTTGTCTTTTTACAACCTTAAGTTGATTTCTAATTTGAAGAAGTAGGGGGGAAGCTTCGTCTTTAATATTCCCTGTTTTATCAAATACTTTATCTATTGAGTCAATTATTTCTCTAGAATAATAGGCTTCATTTATTAGTTTATATAATAGGGGGTATTCTTGTGAGCGTTTATCGAAAAAGTACAGTAGGTCATTGATAAGGTTAGAGGCTCTGTATATCTTATAAAAACCTTCTTGAGAAAGAACAGCGTTTTTTATTGGTAAAAGTTTGATCTCTTTTAAGATTTCTTCAAAGTCTAATACTGGAAACTTTTCTCCTTCTGTTCTAATCTTAAGAAGTTCGTTTACTTTTTTTAGTTCAATTTTTATATCAGCAAAACGATTAGAAGGCAAAAGAGATACTAACCTTTTTTTGGCAGTATCTCCTATGGCGTAATTGGTTAACCATTCTCTAATAGTAGAGAATTCAAGGTCTTTTATAGTCTGTTCATCAAATGGATTCATCAAAACAAAATTAACTTTTCTTAATGAATCATTGTGATGGTTTTAGATTTATTTTGAATTACTAAATCTTTCTTCAATCTTTTGTTGTACATAGTTAACAACTTCTTCATTATTGATTTTTTCAATTACATCATTAATGAATGCGCTTACGATTAATTTTCTAGCTGATTTTTCAGATAATCCTCTTGCTCTTAAGTAGAAAACAGCTTCTTCATCTAATTGACCAGTAGTGGATCCATGTGAACATTTTACATCGTCAGCATAGATTTCCAATTCTGGTTTTGAGTTAACTGTTGCGTCATCACTCAAGAGTACATTCCCATTTGATTGAAATGCATTTATCTTTTGTGCGTTTCTTCTAACAAAAACTTTACCGTTAAAGACTGCAGTACTTTTTTCGTCAATAATCCCCTTGTATAATTCATTTGATTCACAATTAGGAACTAAATGATCTACGACAGTATGATTGTCTACATGTTGATTTCCTTTTAGTTGGTAAACACCATTTAGATTTGTTGTACAGTTTTCACCTTTAACATCAATATTTAGATTATTCCTAACTAAACCTCCATTCAAAGTAACAGTGTTAATAGTAAAAGTTGAATCTTTATCTTGTTCAACTTGTTCAGTTGAAATATGGTAGCATGTTTCGTTTTGAACTTGAATTTTATCGATGTGTAGTTGTGCATTTTTCCCTACAAATACCTCACTAATACTATTTTCAAAAGAGTTTTCAGCGTTATAAGAATGGAAAGCCTCAATGAAGTTTACTTGTGAGTTGTCTTCTGCAATAATTACATTTCTTGTTGTAGAGCTTGTTTTATTGCCTTCGGTGATGTGTAGAATTTGAATAGGTAAGTCGATTACAGCGTTTTTTTTGATAATGATAGCAATTCCACCAGTAGAAAATTTAGTGTTTAAAGAATTGAAAATTTCATTTTCAAGCGTTACATTTTTACCTATATATTTTTGGTCTATATCGCTTAAGGAATTAACAGTAATATTTTTGTCTAATTCTTTAGTGGATAATTCAGTAGAAAAGAATCCGTTTAAAAAAACCAACGTATGTGCATTTTCAACGATTTTAAATTTTTCTATTGAATTTAAAGTCGAACTTCTTATTTCGAATTCGTTTTTAGAAATCTTTCCCAAACGAGTATATTTCCATGCTTCAGTTCTAGTAGTTGGAAATTTAATTGTTTCTAAAACTTCAGACGCTTTATCTTTCAAGGAGTTGTTTAGGACTCCCTCAATCCCGTTTGCGTTTATTAATTTTATTTCGGTTGAATTTAATAGTTCACTCATAATTTTTTGTCTTAAAGTCTTTAAGAGTTTAATTCACAGGTTTTAAAGCCCTGTCTCTATACTCTTATGTCTAACTTCTTATATCTAACTTCTAGTATCTAACGTCTTGAGTCTATACAGAAAATTCTTCTTTAATCCAATCGTAACCTTTTTCTTCCAGTTCTAACGCTAATTCTTTTGGGCCCGTTTTAACAATCTTTCCGTCGTATAACACATGAACAAAGTCAGGTACGATGTAATCTAAAAGTCTTTGGTAGTGAGTGATGACAATGGAAGCATTGTCTTTTGATTTTAGTTTATTGACACCGTTAGCAACAATCCTAAGAGCATCTATGTCTAAACCAGAATCTGTTTCATCTAAAATGGATAATTTAGGGTTTAGCATCGCCATTTGGAAGATTTCGTTTCGTTTCTTTTCTCCTCCAGAAAAACCTTCGTTAACAGATCTAGATGCTAGTTTAGAATCTAGTTCTACTAAAGCTGACTTTTCTCGAACCATTGTCATGAAATCTTTAGCTGAAACTTGTTCTTCTCCATTATATTCTCTGATTTCATTTAAAGCAGCTCTTAAAAAGTTAATGTTTGAAACTCCTGGTATTTCAACAGGATATTGAAAAGCTAAAAACAAACCTTCTCTAGCTCTATCTTCAGTGTCTAAATCAAGTAAGTCTTTACCATCAAAATCAACTGACCCTTCAGTTACTTCATACTCTTCTCTACCTGCTAGAATAGATGCAAGAGTACTTTTGCCAGCCCCGTTTGGTCCCATTATAGCATGTACCTCTCCAGCTTTTACCTCTAGGTTTAATCCTTTTAATATTTCTTTTCCGTCAATTGACGCATGTAAGTTTTTTATAGAAATCATATTATTTTAATTTTAGATTGGAAAATTACAAATTACAGATTCCAGATTGGATTGGAAAGTAAATATTTTCATTGTAGTTTTTCATCTTTTGGTTTTTTATTTATTTGAATTAAAATTGTTTAAATATTTTATAAATCCTGATAATTGTTTGCTAGTTTTTAAAGCGACTTCATTTAATATATTAAAATCATTTTCATTGATATATGTCAAATTATATGCAATTCTTAATTGAGTTCTTAATTCTCCACAAGAACCTTTCGAAATTGCTAAGAAATAAAGAAATTGTTTTTTAGCATCTCTTTCATAGCCTTCAGAAATATTAGATGGAACAGAAACAGCACATCTTCTAATTTGATCTTTCAGACCAAAATCTTTTGAAAATAATTCAGTATTGGTAAGTCTATAAACTTCAGTACACATTTCCATGCTTAGTTTCCAAACCTCCAACTCTTCAAAATTTTTAATACTCGCCATTTTTAAAATCTATTAATCTGCCAATCTGTTAATCTATAATCAATTACCCAACACTATTTTCTAAAGAAATCGCTAGTAATTTTTGAGCTTCAACCGCGAATTCCATAGGTAATTGATTTAAAACATCTTTACAATATCCGTTTACAATTAAACTAATTGCTTTTTCTGTGTCAATACCTCTTTGTTGGCAATAGAAAATTTGGTCTTCTCCAATCTTAGAAGTTGTAGCTTCGTGTTCAATTTTAGCGCTACTATTTTTACACTCAATATATGGGAATGTATGAGCTCCAGAAGTGTCTGTTAAAAGTAAAGAATCACATTGAGAAAAGTTTCTTGCGTTTTCTGCACCTTTACTAATTTGTACCAAACCTCTGTAAGAGTTATTTGATTTTCCTGACGAAACACCTTTGGAAATAATTGTGCTTTTTGTGTTCTTTCCTAGATGTATCATTTTTGTTCCAGTATCCGCTTGTTGGTGGTTGTTTGTTACTGCAACTGAATAAAATTCACCAACTGAGTGGTCACCTTTAAGGATGCATGAAGGGTATTTCCAAGTTACAGCTGATCCAGTTTCTACTTGAGTCCAAGATATTTTTGCGTTTTTTTCGCAAATACCTCTTTTAGTAACGAAATTGTAAATTCCTCCCTTACCATCTTTATCACCTGGATACCAATTTTGAACAGTTGAATATTTTATCTCAGCATCATCTAATGCAATTAATTCT
>Ga0228627_1001559_pt1 | contig 11783 bp, 10 predicted proteins | sample 33DmetaG_FD_190483 | JGI IMG/M metagenome (GOLD analysis project Ga0228627, IMG submission 190483) | Seawater microbial communities from Monterey Bay, California, United States - 33D | ecosystem: Environmental > Aquatic > Marine > Coastal | place: USA: California | collected 2016-09-28 | reverse complement strand
GCAATTATTTTTAAGTATTTAGCATCTGTTTTTAAACTATCAAAGGATAGACTATTTATAAATTTTCCTCTTTTTCTTATTTCACCAATAGAGTCTACCGACTTTATAACTTCCCAATGTAGAGAATCTTTAGAACTCAATATAGATATGTAACTAGGAACAATAATCCATGAATTAATATATTGGTAAAAATTCATAGAAATTTTATTAATGCTGGTAATTGAGTCTAGAGATATAATTACATCTAGATTTTTTCCTGAAAACCCCTGCCATTGGCCATCTTTAAAGTCTAAGCTCCCCAATCTTCCATTAGTAAGTGAGGATAATCCCTCTGCTGGATAGCTTGAATTATATAAATATTGATAATCTACATTTGAATTTAAACCCAAGTGGACTGCAAATTTTTCTACTTTTTGGTTTCCATACTTTTTACCATTTTTATATGCCTGAAGGATTAATTCTCCAGTCTTATCTATTTCTATTAACCCATTTTTATTAAGTGGTTTTTCGTCTTGATCATTCCATTGATATTTGAATTCTAAATTTTTAATTTTTGAATTTACAACAGCGTTAATTCTTCTATCATTTATTGTTGAAGACAATCTAACTGGGGGTGATTCAATACCATAATGTACATTAAGCTTACTTAAAATAGAGTAGTGGTGTTCAACTCGATTTTGAAAATTTTCAAATTTATCTTTTCTAAACGTCCACAAAACCTCACTCATTGCTAATAATCTAGGAAAGGTTTTTCTATCTAACTCCTTTTCACTAGGTATTCTTTCAGACCACAGATTGCATTCTCCTCCAATAATTAGTTCACTTTCCAAGGAGTCTAATTCAGGTGGAATAGGATTGAAATTATAAACCTTTTCTAAGTCGATACTATTAACACTATAGTCAAAATAGCAATGTGATGTTGGAGACATAATTGTTTTCTTACCTTCTTTTACTGCTTGGATACCACCAGAAAAGCCTCTCCAAGATTGGATGGTTACATTACTATTAATTTTACTTTCAATTATTTCGTCCCAACCTATAATACTTTTATTCTTTTTTTCTAAAATTTTGGCAATTCTTTCGATAAAATAACTTTGTAGCTCGTGCTCATCTTTAAGATTTTCTTGTGTCATTCTTTTCTGACATTTTTCACAATTTTCCCATCTAAATTTTGGAGCTTCATCTCCACCTATATGAATTCTTTCATTAGGAAATAGCTCTGTTACTTCTCGAAAAATATCCTCTAGAAATATAAAAACTGAATCGTTGCCAGCACAATAAATATCTTTGAATACTCCCCATGAATTAGCTACTAAGATTTGTTTCCCTTTGCATGACAAGAACGGATAGGAAGCTATAGCAGCTTGAGAATGGCCAGGAAGTTCTATTTCTGGAATTACCTCTATATACCTTTCTTTTGCGTATTTTACAATTTCTCTAATTTCTTTTTTGGTGTAAAAACCACCGTATTTTCCTGTTGAATCTTCCCGCCACGATCCCACAGTATTTAATTTAGGATATTTATCAATCTCTATTCTCCAACCTTGGTCTTCTGTTAAGTGCCAATGTAAAACATTCATTTTGTAGAGAGATAATAAGTCTATATATTTTTTAATTGTTTTAACAGAGAAGAAATGCCTGCAGCAGTCCATAAGAAATCCCCTATGTTCAAAAGAGTTTTCGTCTTTTATTTCTAAACATGGAAGTCTTATAGAGCTTGAAATACTATCGTTATTCAATGCTATTAACTGAAATAGAGTCTGTAAACCATAAAAAACTCCTTTTTTCCCACCTCTAACTACTATAAAATCTTGACCTATTGACAATTCATAATAGGGAGAGTCTTTATTAATAGTTTCATCAATTTTAATTTCAAAATTCTTAGAATTTGTAGATTTTGAGAAAATTGTCTTTTTAGGGTAATAGTTCTTTAGTTGCTTTTTAAACAACTCAAATTCTCTACTTTTAAAGTCATTATTAAAATTTAAAAACTTGGCTTCAAAGAAATCCTTTTTAAGCTCCACCATAGTGGGCATTGGAATAATAGATGTTTTGGGATTAAATGGATTTTTATTGGAGGATGGTTGACATCCGAGTAAAAATAAAACGGCAGCAATTAAATACCATTTATTCCTCCCATTCAAGATCGTATTTGCTGTCAATAAGTTTAGATTCTTGGGCATCTTGATATGCATAATTAAAACCTGAATATAAGCTATATGATCCAATTTCTCCTTTTTTATTCATTGCAATAAATCCAACTTGTAAGTCTTTTAAATCTTTATTAGATTTTTTAATTCTTTCAATAGCAATTTTGCAAGCTTCTTGTGGACTTGATCCATTTCTCATTAATTCTACAATTGCATGACTCCCACAAATTTTAATTATTGCTTCTCCCATTCCTGTTGCACAAGCTGCACCAACTTCGTTATCACAATAAACTCCTGCACCAATAATCGGGGAATCACCAACCCTACCTGCTAATTTATATGCCCATCCACTTGTAGTACATCCTGTAGATAAATTTCCTTTTCCATCCAAAGCTATCATTGCGATAGTATCGTGATTTTCATGATTAATTGCTGGAAGAATATTTTTATTTTCCTTTTTCCATTCTTCCCATTTTTGTTTTGAGCTTTGTGTAATTAGTTCTTTATGCTTAAAGTTTTTCTTTATTGCAAAATCATAGGCACCTTTACCGCTAAGCATGACATGGGGAGTATCTTCCATTACTTTCCTAGCTACTGAGATTGGATTTTCAATATTTTTCAAATAGCTAACAGATCCACAATTAAATTCATCGTCCATTATACAAGCATCTAATGTTACTTCTCCATTAGCATCTGGTAATCCACCAATTCCTACACTAGTATTTTCTATATCAGATTCGGTTATATTTAGACCTTTTTCAATAGCATCTATTCCCACACCGTTGTTTTCTAATATTCCAAAAGCAACTTTATTTGCTTTAAGACCAGAATTCCATGTTGAAATGACTTTTATATTGTCTTTGGTAACTGGATAAACTATTGCTTTTTTTTCAGCGCTGTCTTTAGTTTTACACCCATCTAGAATAATTGCTGTAGTACCTAAACTACTTAATTTCACGAAATCTCTCCTTTTCATATCTTTAAATTAAGATAGATTTTCATTCAATTCATTTTTTCTTTAAAATACGTAGTTTTTCGGTGTTGGTTAGGTTAGTGAATTATCAATTTCATTTGGGAAAATTACCGATGGTTCAAATATTTTAGCATCTTCAAAATCCATAGTTGCATATGAAATTATTATTACAATATCTCCCTTAGCTACTCTCCTTGCAGCAGGTCCATTTAGTGTAATTTCACCACTTGCTTTTTTGCCTGGAATTACATAAGTCTCAATACGTTCCCCATTGTTAATATTAACTACTTGTACTTTTTCACCAGCAATTATATTAGATGCTTCCATGAGATTTCTGTCGATAGTAATACTCCCTATATAGTCTAGTTCAGCACCTGTAACTTTTACTCGATGTATTTTGGATTTGAGAATTTGAATTTGCATATGCAAATATAAATTTTATAATTCTGATTTTTTTATTTTTAACTAAAAATTATAGTCTTTATAATCTCTGTTGAATTCCTCATTTTTAATTAATTTGTTAAGGACTAGTTTTGTATAAATATATTTTTCGTAAAGTCCTTTTTCGTCATAAACTAATTGATATATTGGAAAGTAGTTTTCTAAATCAATATATAAAACCAACATCTTAAAATAGTGATTGGTTATTTTTATTTCTTGATTCTCTAAAAGTTTCTTAGAAATATCTAAACCTGGGTTGAGTTCTTTTATTTTTGCAATATTGATTAATTTATTTTCACATATTTCAAATAATGTTTCCCCATTTTTTGCGTAATAATTTATTATTTGGTAATCTCCATACTCAATTCTTATTTTATAATATTTTTTGTCATTCCAGTTAAAAATTCCTTCGTATTTAATTTTTTTTAAAAAATTGTCTTGGAAGTTTTCTATGTCAAAGTTTAATATTTTAGAAATTTTGCCAAAGCCAGCTTCTTTTATGTAGTGGTGTCCACCAGAAAGTAAAATACTGTTTTCAGAACTTAAATATAAACTTACGTATGGGAAAGTGTTTGTATTTAATAATACTTTATTGTCATTTTCTCCCTCTACATACAATATTTCAGCTCCCTTTTTTGGCTTTTCATTCTTAACATAAATTTTAAATGGATTGTTGCTCATCTTGGCGTAAAATTTTCCATCGACAAATTCATTCTTTTCATTTCTTTCACTTCGAAACATTTCAAACTCTAATTGGTTATGTGCATCTATAGAGTCAACAACCTTTGTTATTATATCTCTTTTTAATGAATTGTTTTGTGAAAAAAGTAAAGAGGAAATAAGAATATGGCTTACTAATATTATGGATTTTTTTATTTTAAACTTCATGAATAAAGTAGCTACTTTTGAATCTTACCTGCTTTCCATAAACACCATTTTTTGCTCTTTTACCTGCGCTTATTACCATTGAAATTTCAGCAGGGCTTTTTAAATTTAGGAGTTTTTTAATTCTTTTGGAGTCAATTCCTTCCATTGGACAACTATCGTATCCGTATGCTCTTAGCGATAGCATGAAATTTTCACAAGCTAACGCAGTGGTTTTATGAGCCCACACTGCCATTCCTTTTTTATTGTATGGTTCTCTTGGTGTTGGTTTTTTTATTCCACGAATTTCCATGGCTATTTTTTTTAAATATCCTCGAATTGAAAATAGTCCTTGCTGGTAGGCAAGAGGAACAACCCTCCCATAATATTTTTTGACTGATTTAGGTGCTTTTTCGCCCATTTCGTCAATTAATTCTAACATTCTTTTCTGATTGATTTTCCAGTAATCTGGTCTTGCTACAGCAACTACCAACTCCTGCGCTGTTGCCGCTGCTGGCTGCCCCAAGCAATAGGAAACTAATTTTTGTTTTTTTTCTGGCGATCTTACCCAGTAAAATTCCCATGGTTGTAAATTGGATGAATTTGGGGCCAACAACGCCAATTCTAAACAAGCTTTCATGTCTTTTTCTAAAACAGGTTCGTTGTTGTAGTTTCTTACACTTCTTCTACTTTTTACTGTCTTTATAAAATCCTCTTTTTTAATTTCTTCTGCTTCTTCTGAATGGCTATTTCTTGTTTCGAAGAGTTCGTTTAGTATTGGTTTTTTATTTTTAACCATTATTTTTTTTTCCAATGTACTAATTCCATATTTATTTATTCTGTTATTTAGAACTTAAATACTTTATGTTCTTCTTTTATATATTCATAAATAATTAAATTAGTTTAAATATTATTTATGGATTTTCTTGTACCAATACTTATTTTACTTTTAGCAGCCTTTGTTTTTTTTAGAACCAGAAAAAGTGACGATACTAGTTCTTTTGAAGAATCTCTTGAAACGGAGCGAAATAAAATATCAGAGCTAGAACAAAAGCTGGCTGCAAAAGAAGTGGAGATAAGCAATCATCATAAAAATATTGAAATTGCCAATACCAAAATCAATTCTTTGGAACAGCTTAAGGTAGAAAAAACTCAAATTCAAGAGAGATTAAAGCTAATTGAAATTGAAAGGAATAATCTAAAAAATGCGAATACCATTCTTATTCAAGAAGAAGAAAATAGAAATATAACTCTTAGAAAATCTATTGAATCTACGAACACTCTACAAGAAAGTCTTGAAAATGAAAAACGAAGAATCAATGACGACAGGGTGAAAGAGGCACAGCAAGAACTAGAAAATCAGAAACAAACTTGGCGAGAACATGAAAAAGATGTTGAAAATCATTTACAATTAATATGTAATAACCATGTTATTAAATATATAAGTCAGGAAGATTTTCCTCATTCAAGAAATAAGCCAGATAATGCCATTGAAATAATGGATCAACTTATTGTTTTTGATGCAAAAAGTCCTGCCAATGACGATTTAAATAATTTTCCAAAGTATATTAAATTACAAACAGAAAGTTTAAAGAAATATGCCAAGCATCAGGATGTAAAAAAAGATTTATTTCTTGTAATTCCATCCAACACACTACATGTTATTAAACAATTCACTTACAATATTGGTGATTACAATGTGTTTATAATAACTAAAGACTCTTTAGAGCCTATTATATTAAGTTTGAAGAAAATAGAAGAGTATGAATTTGTAGATAAATTAAGTCCTGAAGAACGAGATAATGTTTGTAGAATTATAGGGAAATTTGCCCATACCACCAAAAGAAGAATTCAGATAGATCAATTTTTTGCCGAAGAGTTTTTACAAACCTTACAAAAAGCAGGAGCTCAATTGCCTAGAGAAATGTTGGAAAGTGTTATTGATTTTGAAAAAGCGGAAAGATTAAATCCGCCTATGGAAAAAAGGAATAAGCAAATACTAACCAAAGATTTGCAAGAAAAGTCCACTCAAATAAAAAAAGAAATCCAAATAAGAGAAATACCTGAAATTCAAGCAAATATTGAATTTATTGATGAAGCTAATAATGACTAGCCGAAAAGAAAAATAAGCTTAATTGTGAAAAAAAATAAATGAACTAATTCATTTTTTTCAGAATAATAAAAGAAATTTACTTTCAACTTAATAAAGCACTTTTTTTGAGGAAATTAAAACGCATACATGCTAGTAAAGAATTAAGTTTCTACTCTATAGAAGGAAAAGTTTTAGATATTCCTTTTTATGAATCTAATGTTTCGGCTGGTTTCCCTTCCCCAGCTGAAGATTTTATGGATTTAGATTTGAATTTACAAGAGTATTTAGTCCAGCATCCTTCTGCTACTTTTTGTGTTAAGGTTACAGGCGATTCTATGCAAAACGCAGGTATTTTTAGTGGTGATGTAATGGTGGTAGATCGAGCCCTAGAACCAAAGAATAAAACCATAGTTTTGGCAGTGCTTGACGGAGAATTTACTGTTAAGAGGATTCATAAAAAAGGAGACTCACTGTACTTGAATCCAGAAAATGAAAATTTCAAACCTATTGAAATTACCGAAGAAATAGATTTTAAAGTTTGGGGAGTAGTAACACACATTATACATAAAGTATGATAGCTTTAGTCGATTGTAATAATTTTTATGCTTCTTGTGAGCGTGTCTTTCAGCCGAAATTAGAAAATAAGCCTATAGTAGTTTTGTCTAATAACGATGGATGTGTTATTGCTAGAAGTAACGAAGCCAAGGCTTTGGGTATAAAAATGGGAGCTCCGGCTTTTAAAATGAAGTCTATTTTCGACTACCATAATGTTCATGTGTTTTCTTCTAATTTTGCTTTGTACGGGGATTTGTCTAACAGAGTAATGCAAATACTTTCTCAAGAATCTCCAGCAATTGAAATATATTCTATAGACGAAGCTTTTTTAGATTTAAAGGGAGTAAAAAAATTAAATAAATTTTCTATTGACTTAAGAAAAAAAGTAGGGCAGTGGACAGGAATCCCTGTTTCTATAGGGATCGCACCTACTAAGACTTTGGCCAAGGTAGCTAATCGAATGGCTAAAAAGTATAAGAAAGATGGTGTTTTTTTAATGAAAGAACCAGCTACGATAACCCATATTCTTAAGCATGTTGCCGTAGATGAACTTTGGGGAGTAGGAAGAAAATATTCTAAGTTTTTATCTCAAAGAGGATTTCAAACTGCTTATGACCTAGTAAATGCAAGTGAATCTTGGATCAGAAACAACATGACAGTAAATGGTCTTAGAATGATTAAAGAGCTAAAGGGAATTCCTTGCCTTGCTTTGGAATATGAAACCCAAAGAAAAAAAAATATCTGCACCTCAAGGTCATTTGGAATGGACGTAAAGACACTTCAAGAATTAGAAGCAGCTGTAGCTTCCTATGCATCCACATGCGCGATGAAGTTAAGAAAAGAAAAAAGTCTTACTTCCTCCATACTAGTATTTGTTAAAACCAATCCTTTTAAGGAATTAAATAGCCAATACAGTCCTTGTCAAAAAGTTGTTTTAGATGTTCCTACCAACGATAGTATGGAAATTACTAGTCAAGCTCTATCGGTACTGAAAAGGATTTATAAAGATGGATTTAATTATAAAAAAGCAGGGGTTATTGTTGGAGATATTGTTTCGGAGGAATCTAGACAGTTGAGTTTATTTCATACACAGGATATTTTTAAAACAAAAAACATAATGAATGCCATGGATGATATAAACCGCAAAATGGGTAGAAATAAGGTTAGATTGGCTGTCCAAGGTTTTGATAGGAAATGGCGATTAAAACAGGAGAAGCTATCGCCTTGCTACACTACTAGGTTCGAAGATGTTTTAGAAGTTAAGATTTGAAATCAATTATTAAATAGCTCAATATTTCCTTTGTAAATAGCCACATTAGATACAGGCCTAGTTAAAGGTTGGATCTGTAGAATAAAATTATAGCTACCTGTTTTTGCTTTAAGACCAGAAGGCAACCTTCCATCCCAACCTCTTCCGGAAAAGTCACTAAAAATTTCTTGTCCCCACCTATTAAAGATTCGCATAGAAATAAATTCATAAGAAGTGCCTGAAACCTTGAAAATATCGTTTAAACCATCTTGATTAGGAGTTAATACATTAGGGATAACAATAGAAAAAGGTTCTCTTGGACAAAATTCTGTATCTAGTAAAAAATAATAAATTCCAGAACAATTATTGGAGTCAGTTCCCGAAACGAAATATTGTCCTGCTTGTGGAGAAATAAATGGTATGCTGTCTTGAATATTATTATTCCATAAATAGTAGTCTGCACCAATGCCATAAACTAAAATAGTATCGTCTTCACAGACAGTGGTGTCGCTGAAATTACTGGAAATGTTGGGAGTTGGTAAGAAATTTAAATTCACATTAACAGAAGAATCACAACCATTTTGTGCAGTGAAAATGTGTTGACCGCTAGGGTTAGATATATTATATACATGAGAGTTGTATATCAAGGAATCGTTACCACAAATTAAAGTATCCAAGTTGTAGAAAATATCGGGCAGTTCGGTAATTGTAATGTTAACAATAGAATCGCATCCGTTTATGGAATTAAGAACCTCCAATCCGTTTGGATTGTTTCCATTGTAGGTATTGTTGTTAATTAAAATGGATGAACCATTGCAAATAACAGTATCTAAATTTACATTGTAAGTACTACTTCCAGGGTTGATAGTAATAGAAAAATTAGTATCACAGTTTAAAATATTTAAATCATAAATACTTAGATTGTAATTGCCATCTTTTAAACTATTTATGGTGAAATTATTTGCAGTAATAGAGCTAAAAATCGTTGTCCCATTGGTGTCAATATTGTATAAACTTGTACCTAATAAGTCAATAAAAATTTCCCCATCATTCTCATTTTCACAACTCTCAGAGTTTATGGTAGTTGATATATTTAAATCACAGGACTGACAAGTGAAAGAAGCTACAAATTGACCAGTTTCAGTACCATTTCCATTTATAAAAATATAATATGTAACTCCGTTAACTGTCAAAAATGAATATTCAGAAGTATTGCCTATCCCACTATTGTCATCGCACCCCACTACAATTAAGCTGTCGCATGTGCCTTGGTAAACATGAATTTGTGTATCAAAATTTGTTTCAGAATTGGAAGTAGAAGAGGTAAGAGTAGAACCATCTCCAGTAAACTCATACCAAACTCCTTTTCCAGGAATTAGGTTAGAACATGTTGGTGGAGTATTGTTATTGCTAGAAAGTATATTGTTAGAGGAATCTACGAATCCACAACTTACCGTTTGGGCATTTCCGCAAGAGTCATTATTTAGATTGGTTGCTATTCCAGATTGAGCAAGCCAATAATAATCGCACAAGTCTCCCGAATATCCATCTATATAAATATAATAGTCTTGTCCAATGTTGAGTGGATTGGGAGAAGTGGAGGCATCTGGAATGGTAAAAGTTCCAGTACTTTGAAAGACTCCAGCTGGATTATAACATGCAAGTTCCACCATTTGGTCCTCATTATTGCAGTTTCCATCAAGAATTGCAAATTGAACTCCTTGATCACATCCATTTATTGGATCATAAATTATATTCCAATCCAAAACAATAGTATCGTCAGCTGCTGTAAAAACCAACCATGAATCGTTATTTGAATTGCCACAGAAATTATCTGGTCCGTTAGCGTTTCCACCTGTTGAAACAGAGTATCCACAATTGGTTGAACCATAAAATGGATCCAAAAGATTTAAGCTGGGTGCATTGCATGGCAAATCGCTAGGTGCCGAAATATTAGTGCATGGATTACAAATTGAAAATCCTTGAGAGCTAAAGCAAGTAGAATCAGTAAAATCAGATATTACTACATTAGATATTCCAGATAAACCATTGATCGAATAGGTTCCGTTTTGAATATTGCTAAAATAGATGCTATCTCTAACAGAAATACTGACCGAGGAGCTGCTCCCTGTGGATGATAAGTTAATAGCAACATCATAAGTAGAATTGGGTTGGCATATTTTATTATACGTTGCAACAGGAGGATTACAAATACTAATTGGCGATCTAAAAATCATTACTTCTGTTGCAATAGAGTTGGAAGCACAGTTCTGATCATTAATATGAAGATGTACTTCTCCACTAAAGGTAGCGGTCCAATTTATGTAAGATGTATTTCCACATCCTATATAATCGTCGTTAAAATCTATGAGAGTACCTGTTTGATCTCTCAAAGTTAGTTCTGTATCGTAACTAGCCTGAACATTTCCATAAGTTGCACACGTAGAAAATTGATAATTTTCACCAGAAATTACTCCGATTTTTATGATTTCTCCTGCCCAATTATTGGCTGTTGCTGACCACCACTGATTCAATATTGGTGTTTGTAATGAAGTTGGAAAAAAGTTAGTTCCATTGTTGCATTGGGAATAAAGGAATGTAGGAACAGTCGTAATAATTATTACAATTAAATTTTTCTTAATAGTATTTAGATAAATTCCGTTCATAAATCGAATACTTTCTCAATGTTATAATATTTATCAAACCATTTCTCTTTAAAAACTAAGAATTCTTTTTGTTTGTCTTGATTTTCACTACTAAACTCATTTACATATTTTAGAATTGGTTCGTATTGTTTGGCAGTAAGAATTATATATTTTTTGGAATAAATATTTAGAAATTTATTTTTTATTTCAGGAATTGAGTCAATGTATTTTTCAATTTTTATAGCTGCTTCAATACTAGTTTTTGGGTAAACAAGTCTTATGTTTCTTTCTTGAATTAAATTTTGACTTATGGTAGTGTTGATTACCAAAAAATATAACATAAATAATATAGCTTTCATTGTTTAAATTGTCTTTGCTTATTCTAATAATTTATAAAAATAAATGTTATTAATTGATTTTTAGATAAATTTTTAGAGTAAAACCTATTGTTGAAAATTATTTTAAAAACTTCTGAAAATAATTGTATAGAAGTTAAAAGTTTCTAATTATTTTAGAATTAAATATTGAAAAAAATGGAAGCAAACTCAAATCTAAATAATGAAATAGAATCTTTAAAGTCTAAACTAACTGGTAACATGTTGGAAGATATGGAAATAAGAGATCAAATCCATAATTTAGAAATGAAGAAGAATGGTGTTAAGCCTGAAGATTCCCATTTTGACTGTATAGGTTGTGGTTCTTAAACTATCCTTTTTAAAATCTAAACTTTATTTATCCTCTTTTAACTTAAAGAAATAATTGTGTAGAAGATTGCATATATTCAATTTTTTCTGGTGAAATCCCTACAAGTTTT
>Ga0228627_1001554_pt1 | contig 11796 bp, 13 predicted proteins | sample 33DmetaG_FD_190483 | JGI IMG/M metagenome (GOLD analysis project Ga0228627, IMG submission 190483) | Seawater microbial communities from Monterey Bay, California, United States - 33D | ecosystem: Environmental > Aquatic > Marine > Coastal | place: USA: California | collected 2016-09-28 | reverse complement strand
TCCAAGTTGATTTTGCCGACGATGGTACCAATCAAGCATTATCAAAGACCATTACAGTGACGTCTACCAAAGCGTATCAAACCCTTTTTCCCAGTGTAAAATATCCTTATTTATCAAACGTTCATATTGTTGCAGATGTTTCTGGCGACACGCCATATATTAAAATGGTAGAGGAAAGCGAGATACTAAATTCCATGATAACATTTATAGGATTGGGTGGTGCAGAATTAAGTGTAGACAAAGATAATTTAGAGGATTATGTGTATGCACCGGATAAAGTGACATTGAGTATTGCAAACAATGAACATTATGTGGAATCCACGTTTGGTGTCAATGAGAATATCCAGATGGACCTAGGATTTACTGGTACAATATCCAACTATAACGAGACGTATTATACGGATTACGTGACATTGACCGGTATACATACCACGTTTACGATTAGTGGGGACAGTATTACATTTGATGCATGTGACAACGAATTAACTACAAACAATGGTGGAGAATCCTTTCTTCAATTGAGTGTCGATGGAAATACGAATTTCAACGAGTTTGCTACGATTCAACAGAAAATAACGATTATAGCAGACAATGGGGATATATCGGAAACACTAATTGTGGACCCATCGGATTCGAATGTCTTGTTGGTAGATGCTTCTACGAATTCAGCATTAATAAAACGGAAAACAAATACGTCCGATATTTCTACTATATTATCGGACAGTAGTAATGCAATCGTAAAGAAAGATATTACAGACGCAAGTGGCGATTATCCTGCTTTCACATATAGTATTCCAGTTCCAAAAACACAAGAACAATTGTCTCAATTGCGGCGTGTGAAATTTGAATCACCACCTGACGCATCTGGAAACATACAAGAAGGACATGTTTTTGTGAAAGAAGTGGACAGTAATATAGCATACATGCAGGTGACACTTGAACATAAAGATAACGTAGAGCAATTCGACAATATAACTAGTGAATACAGGGATTTGTTTTCGAAATTACCAAATACAACCCCGTTTATTAGTGTTGATAAATACAAGGTCGTAAACAATAGTTACGTAAAAGATACCGATACCTATGTAAAGATACGTGTGTATCATCCATACAATCGTTTTGTAGGATTTCACATTGCAAACGACGGTAGTGTCAATGAAATAAACACGACGAATTTCCCAGACAGTGAAATTGTACGAGATGCCACGGACAGTGATTACTGGTTTGTCACGACGAAATTTTCATCCTTGCTTGGTTCCACGCAATTGTCGGGTGCATCGAGTGGGGATCCGCACATATTCCCTATACTGGGTAATATGTATGAGTTACCATTTCGAGCAACGACGTATCGGATGTTGCAGGGAAAATCGTTAATTGTAAATGCTTCTACGCGATTTTTAAGACGTCAAGAAAAGAAAGAAATCAAGGAATTTTATGCGAATTTGGTAGAAGAAGGTGAAAACAATGCTTATTACAATCGTGTGACCAATGAGGGAGTATTTTACAACAAAGTATATATAGAGTGTGATGGTAGAAAGCTAGAATACGATTTTGATAAAAAGAAGGGATCTATTTCACAAGAAAGCAATGCTACTTCGTTTTTCCAAATTAGTAGAAGGGTAACCAAACCAGTAAATAAATATTCGTTTTCCAAACATGTAGAGGAATTGTATATAACTTTTGAAAGCAAGCATTATGGTGAAATTAATTTACGATTACAGCATTATAGCAATCCACAAGTAAAATATGGAATTGTATGTAATTGTTATTGTGGGTTATTGGATTTAAAAGGATTATTGATAAGGGAATACAAAGTGAAAACCATGGAGTGTCGTAAATTACGCAGAACCAAACCCATGGTTGGTAAGGTTGGTAAGAACAAGGTGAAAACGTTTTTCAAGGGTATTAAAGATAGGTCATAATATAGCCTATTTCAACAACACAACAATAAAAACAAAAAACATAAAAGGCATACATAATATAAAATGTAATTATTTATATAATTATATTTTATCAAAGATGAATAAAGTGGTATTGAAACAACTTATAAAATGTGGTGCGAATTGTTTATGTGGTGATAAAATACAAACAATTATGAATGCAAAAAAAGATAAACATTTGATGAAAACAACATTGGAGACATACAAGAACAAGCAATTACAATGTTATAAATACAAGAACTTTCGATTTATAGAATATTCTTTACAGAGAATGAAAAAAGAACAAAAGTAAAATGCAAAAAATGCAAAAAAAGTGCTGATTTTAAAAAATTGATTGTGTCAAATCTCTTGTTGTATTATTATCATTCAAAACAAACAAAACAATTTATCAACTAAAACAAAACAAACACAAAACAAACACAAAACAAACACAAAACAAACAAAAGAAATATGGCTACTACTATGGCACAAGATTCCTTACCAACCATTTACATTCCACGTGTCCAATACGAAACAACGGAAGCAGATATTGCCCAAATATTTCATGAACACAATATTGGTCAAGTATTGGAAGCAGATTTAGTACCACGTTTTCATAAAAACGGGTCTCCTTCCCATAAGATGGCATTTATTACATTGGAAGTATTATACAATACCCATGATGCAAATGAATTAATGAGGTCATTGAATAACGACAATCCTAAGTCAGAGTATATTATCACCGTCGATAACATTGGTCATTATTGGAAATTGATGAAAAATACTGGAAAGGCACCAAAGAAGGTATTACCAGGTACCTTTGGTGTATTGATTGCGAAAGCAATTGAAGGAGATGAAGAAACACGTGATGAATGTGCACGACAATTGGGTTCATGTTTCAATAAACTACAAGCCCAAGTAGAGGAATTACAAACTCAATTACTTGCGGTAAAAAACATGTTGTTTACAAGGGAAACAGACGATTATGTTGCAGCAACCAACAATATGACACAAGAACAGTATCATCATGTCGCAAAAGAAAGTGATTGCCCAATACTATCACGCATTAATAATACTGGTAGAGCCATGGAAGAAGGTAATGTAGTAGTAAAACAAGGTGAATATCATGGCGAACAAGTTCAAGACCAAGATGGAACCAAATATATATGGAATGCTAACAGCGAAGAATGGAGTTGCTTATAATAATAAATAAAACAAAACATAAAAAACATAAAAAACATAAAACATATTACAAAAAAACAACAAAAAAACAATCAGGAGGTAAACCTATAAAGTTCTTATGAACGAAACATACAATTATTCATCCAACAAGATGTAAAAAGGACAGTCCTGAATAAGACTTAAAACTGTTTTTTTATTTATACATGGATTCGTATTGTATGTTAACTATATTTCTGATTTAAATATAATTAATAACCATCATCATTGAACATGTCTATTATACATTCATCGGATTACAATGATTATATTCAATCTTTTTCCATCAAAAAAGAAAACAAGATAAATCATGGAGAAGTCCATACACCATATGCGATTATAAAATCAATGGTAGAGTTGTTTCCACATGGATATTTCAGTGATCCAAATCTTACCATATTGGATCCAGGAACTGGTCAAGGTTATTATAGTATCTTTTTATTTCATCTACTCAATAAAACACTTGCTTATCATTTTCCAACTAAGAAAAAACGCCATACACATATTTTGACCAAGATGCTTTACATGGTAGAATACAATCAGGAACACCTACCATTATTAAAAGAGATTTTTGGAAAAGAGGCAAATATATATGGCGGTGATTATTTACATGAAGAGTTACCATCGCATTTTCCTTCTTCCTTTGATATTATCATTGGGAATCCACCATACAATTCAAATGGATTGAAAAAAGTCCCCACCAATGCAACGGCCAATAAGAAAAAAGATGGAAAAACCATATGGTTTAATTTTATAAAACGCTCAATGGATGTATTGAAACCAAAAGGGTATTTGTCTTTTATTATACCATCTATATGGATGAAACCAGATAAATATGGTATATATGATTACATGTTGTCTTATGATATACAATCTATTTGTTGTCTGAATAACACAGAAACCAATACATGTTTTAAAGGGTATGCACAAACACCTACTTGTTATTTTTTATTGAAAAAAGAAAAGATCAATCACAAGACGCCATCGCGTGAAATACGTTTATACGATAAATCACGGTTTTCTTATGTATCGTATCCATTTACAATAGGTGAACCAATCCCATTATACGGTGCTTCTATTATAAAAAAATTAATGTTGTATGTATCGATGTATGGGTCATTAAAAGAATATGTAAAGAAAACCAATATGCCGTCTATTCGAGCATCTATTTCGAAAGAGTCGTCCCAACAACACATATATAAAAATGTAAGAACATGTATATTGAAAAACAAGGTTGTACCGGAATTACAATGTGATCATAGTAATATACCATTGTCTTTTCACGGAGTACCCAAATTAATCATGGCACATAAAATGTATGGATTCCCTTATTTGGATAGTTCAGGACAGTATGGTATATCGAACCGCGATAATTATGTATTATACAATAAACCAATACACGAATTAAAGTGTTTGCAATCATTTTTATCCACGAAATTCGCATTGTATGTATTCGAATCGACGCGTTACCGAATGAAATACTTGGAAAAATACGTATTTGAATTTATACCGGATATTACAAACATGCCATTTATACAATCATCCCAAACTATCAATATACAAAAGATATTTCATTTGAGCGATGAAGAAATGACCTATATAAATGATCATACAAAGAAGGATTATACATTTTTTATATAAATGATAAATCATAAATTATAAATTTAAATAAAATTGAACATCTCTCTATTAAATAATCATAAGAGAGAAATAAAAACTGTATGGGTCTGATACTATATTTAAATTAACGGTTGTTTATATCTATTATGCCGTATTATATCACATGTACGCGATTTAATAATCAAACATGGAATGAGAATTGTGCATGGCGTGAAAAGCATAAATGGAAAGGGTGTATTTATAATACCCCGGTTAAAATACGGAATACGATGATTTTAGATAGTTATTTATTTGTATTGGAAATGAATAATGATACAAATAAAATTATGGGTATTGGCGTAATTAAAAATGCAATTCATCTTAAAAACAAAAAAAAGTTTCGAGTATATAGTAATCGGTACTACAATCGATTTGTTTATAAAAGCAATACACGAATAGATCGCGATGATTTTACACCATACGAGGAAAGTATTATAGCTGTACTGGATACATTATTGTTTAAAGGGGCTCGTCATTCCAAGCGTGGGCAAGGTATTACACAGTTGCCCGAATGGATCCGTGCCTCTAAAATACGCGATTTCGATTTTATTACCTTTTTCAAAAATATATTTATACGACTGAAAAAAAAGAACTGAAAAAAAGACACCAACTATACAAATGGTTCCAACTTATTTTTATTTCATATATATTTTCTTCCCTTTTATTAGTAAAGTGATGATTGATATTGAGAAAATAATAAAAACCATATACGACAAGACCAAACATATAAAAAGTGGGAAGGTTGCATCTTATATACCTCAATTGGCCAAAGTGGACCCATCTATATTTGCCATCAGTATGATGGATTGTGATGGAAATATGTATTCCGTGGGAGACGATAAAAAAGAGGTTGCCATTGAATCCATTAGTAAATTATTTACGTTTTCAAAGGCGGTTCATACCTTTGGTGAAAAAGAAGTAATAAAAAAAATAGGTGCACATGGAAGTTCATTACCTTTCAACAGTGTTATTGCAGAAGAATTGTCACCAACACATACGATTAATCCGTTTGTCAATCAAGGTGCAATGGCAACTACTAGTTTGTTTTACAAAAAAAACAAAGAAGATTTTAAAGAAAAAATACTACATAATTTAAGAGAATATGCAGGGCGAAAGTTGCGTTTGGGTAGGTCGGTTTACCATTCGGAAGGTGCAACGAATTCCACCAATATGGGATTGGCATATTTATTAAAATCACATGATCGGTTTTATGGCAATGTAAAAGATAGCGTAGATGTATATACTGCACAATGTTCCATGATGGTAACTTCACGAGATTTAGCAACCATGGCGGCGGTTTATGCCAAAGGCGGTGTACATCCAAAAACGGGAAAGAAATTGTTGGAAAAGGAAGAAGTAACGTATATATTGCGTACGTTGCGACCAGAAGGACTATATGAGTATTCCGATATATGGGCAACTAAAAATGGCTGTGTTGCAGCAAAAAGCGGTGTAGGTGGAGGTATATTAATAGCAATACCTGGCATTGGTGGAATAGGTATTGTGTCACCACCATTGGACAAACATGGTAATAGTGTACGCGGTATTAAAGCAGGAACAAGTTTATCGAAAAAACTAGTGCATCATTATAATCCGCCGAAAGACGAATATGTTTGTAAAATAACACATGAGAAAAAGGAAAAAGAAAAAGAAAAGCCTCGTGGAAAAAAGAAACAACAAAAGAAGAAAAAGAAACACACAAAGAAAAAAGACCAATCAAAAATTAACAAGAAAACACATAAAAAGAAAAAAGAGAAACACACAAAGAAAAAAAAGAAAACAAACTAAGTATCTTTATTCTATAAAATATAATCATAATCTATATTATAGAAAACAAGTAAATCAAATCAAATGAGTACTATCAATACATTTATAAATTCCTTACCAGGTCAATTTTTAATAGGCGGTATAACCGTAGCTGGTATTAATTACTTTTCAAACAACATTGCCAATAGTGCTATTGCAGGCGTCATTGCCAGTGTTCCTGTTGGATTACCATCGACCATTTTTGTAAAAGATGCCAAAGTATCGGATTATAGTACCCATTTACTTTTTATGACCGCAATCCTATTTTTTGTTACCTTATTGTTTTGGGTATTGTATCATAAATACAACATGAACAAATATCAAGGAGTTGAGATTGCAATGAGTGCATGGGCACTAATCGGTGTATTGTATGTGTTATACCAAACCTATGCTTAATTGAATTAAGAAAAGTAAAACCAATATTGAAACCAATTATACCATGTTGGATTGGAATTATAGTCAACTAGTCGTTTATAATAAAGACGTTGTTTGGCTTCTTTTAATAACCGTTCTAATTGGTTTACTTCATCTTCGTATGTTCCAACCGAATGACGGTGTATGTAAATGAATGTTTTATTTTTTGTGTTTGAGTCACTGATTGTATCTCGTTCTTCTTCTATCATATTATATAATAAACAATATTATATAATAGTTTGTTGATTTTGTTGTTTTGTTGGTTGCTCTTGGTTGTTGTGTTAGAATCACCCAAATCACCGCATGATTTGTTTCATTGTGTTTCGTAATACACGAGAAGAAGTTTGAGTCCGTTTTTTCTGTTCACTCAATACACGTTGGGTGTGATCTACTACACCACTGCGTTCGAATCGAACATACAACGGCAAGTGGTTGGATGACGATAATACTGGACGTTGGGTCATTTGATTTTTTACCATGTAATTATGTATGTCAATATACAATTGTAATAACGAAACATTGTGATGACGATTACGCAAACATTCCATAACACCCATGGTAAATGAGCCCATAGGTATTTTTGCTTCAAAATTAAAATAATCCGCAGCAGTTTGACTATCACGAGAAGCGGACAACATATATACGTTTCGATTTTGTACACCACTACGGTTTTCTAATCCACGATAAATACGATTATTGTGGATAGGAAAGGTATAAGGTAAATCCCATATACTACCCGAATGACAACAATCCATGGTAATATAAACCAAACATTTCATAGAATTTAAAATAATGCGTAACTCGTCGTCTACAATAAAACCATTTTCTTTATAATCACATGGGACAATCACTTCGTCGTGTTGGTCGTTTTCATCTCGATTTGTATCGTTCACATACGAACCGTGTCCGGAATAATGGATCCATAATTCGGATAAATTCGCACTCTTATCTGCTAGTGCACGTAGTTTGCTAAGAATATTGTTACGTGTTGGACGAATAGTAGCATCGTTTTCATCGTCACGTAAGAGAGTAATATTATTACCACTATATGCGTATGCATCCAACAACATATTTTTCATGGCAACAACGTCGTTTACACAACCATACAATTGTGCGTTTTCATCGTTTGAATAATTAATACCTATAAGTAGTGCTTCTTTCATAATTGCTTTTATATAATAGCACCATATAAAAAAAAGTACAAAAAAAAAGTACAACTAAAAAAAGTACAACTAAAAAAAATCTACAAATTAAACGTCCCAATACCAACGTATATTTAATATCATACTATATTAGATAATATTATATACAAAATATGTTAGATATTTATTCCATTGTTATCACAATTATAATAGGAACCATCGCTGGTCTTATAGCAGGATTTGCAGGAACAACTACTGCGGATACGATTTTACCGGGATTGTTATTGTTTGGATTGGTTCCAGATTTTAAGACTGCTGCTGGAACAACTTTGTTGGCTATTTTACCACCATTGTCTATTGGTGCAGTAATTGAGTATTATAGAAAGGGGAACGTTGATGTTCCATTGGCTATTATTCTTATGATTGTGGCTTCCTTGACAACGTTTTTGGGAGCACGATTTAGTCATATGGTAAGTGATGCATTACAAAAAAGAGTATTGGCGATCTATTTACTATTTGTAAGTGGTTTTTTATTGTATACCTCTTTTGACAAAGACAAACAACAATAAAATCATTCATTATATTATAACCTATTATGGTGTATAATATAATGTATAAATGTTATATGTATCATGATTGAATATATTTAATATTTGTCTTATTGATTTTTGTATTTTCCAATATATTGGATACTATTTTATGAGTACATTTGTCTTTGGTTTTATTTCCTTCGAGTATATTTTGAGTTGCATGATATACCATTTCTGATTTATTATTGCTTTCCAAATAATCTGGATTGTCTTCACGCCATTTTTTCAACACGCTCATATTTGTTTTTTCTTGTTTGGTGGTCATACTATCTACGGCTTTTGTTATCTTTTTACATTCATTGTCTTTTTCCCAATGGTTGTTGTCTTTGATATATACGATGTTTCGTTTTTTATCCGTGCAATGTATTGGTCGTTTTGTAATGTCCAACTCTGTTAATTGTTTCAGTATTATTTTTGAAAAATGATTGTGCATTTCAGGACCACTTAGTATTAACAGATCGTTCCATGTTGGTTGAACATAATTTATGTTTTGAACAAATTCATTTAAATTCATGGCATTTTTACAAGTATCGTTGAGAAAGAATTGCAGATTAAAGTGATTGTGTTGTATGGTGTTATTTGAATTCGTCGTGGTTTTATAGATATTGGTGATTTGGGTCATATTTTGTCGAATAATATCTTTGATTGCATTTTGATTTGTCAACAGAGAGACATTGTTTACATAGTTGCATTTTTTCTTATGTCGTGTTAGACTGGATTGGAATTTGTATTGCTTACCGCATTCACAGTGAAAGAGATGTTTCTCGTTATTTGTTTTTTTATTATAAATACATAATTGCATCTTGGAGTATTTTTCCATCGTAGAAAAATGTTTGGATGACTGCAAATGTCGTTTATAATCCCATAATCGATTAGTTTCAAAATCACATTCTTTACAAAAATACACTTTTTCTTTGTTAGAATGTTCGTGCTCGTTTTTGCTCGTTTTTAAATATCGTGCTCGTTTTTCACAAATTTTATGTTTACGTGTGGAAATGTGTCGAATATAGTTGTTTCTACGAGACGTTGTATAGTCACAATGCACACATATAAAATGTTCGTTGCTCGTTTTAACGCATTTTAACGCATTTTTGTTATCTTTTTTTATCATTTTAGGGTCATGCTGTAAATTATTTATTATGTTTATGTCTTTTTCATATGTATTATCGTCTGTTTTTTTGTTGCTCGTTTTGAAAACGCATTTTAACGCATTTTTGTTATCTTTTTTTATCATTTCCTACATCTTTCTTATAAAAAAAGTGTTGCAAAAAAACGAATGTTCGAGAATTTTTGAAAAAAGTGGTTTTTGTCTTTCTTAAAAAGTACACTATTATGGTGTAAAAATAAGATTTTCTTAAAATGGGGAAGAATTTTTTTTAAAAAATATTTTGGAAAAAGTTTTTTGGAATTGGACATTTTTTTTGTCCATTTTCAAAAAAAAAAATTCAAGGATTGAAAATAATAAAAAGAGAGATTTTATGACATTTGGTAGAAAAAAGTGAAAAAAACGCAAAAAAAAGGTGAAACCCATAAATGTTTTATAAAAAAACGTCGATTTTTCAAGAAACAATAAAATTGATTTATTATATGAAAAAAAGAGAGATTATACACAAAATCGTTTTCCAATCATATTTATATAACAAAACAACAACAATAACATGAATCGAGTATATACAGAAAAAGAATGTATGGAGAAATATCATTACGTAGAAGCATACGAACACGATAACCTATATCATTATGGTGAAAATAGTACAGAAACATATGAATACGATGACGGTATAGATGAAGAACTTGCAATAGAGTTGGTAGCCATTTTATTAAAAGTACATCATGAAATACTTTATATGGGAAAAAAAGAGTCTCCTTATGAAATAAAACAAGCAACATTGGATCTAATAAAGGATAATATACCCAATCATATTAAGGAAATGGCGAGGTATTACAAAGAATAAAAAACGTCGATTATAGAAAATTGATTTATGATACGAAAAGACATGGAACAAATCATAAAATATTTACAAACATTTACAAAACAAAAACAAAACAAAAACCATTATATTATTACCAATTATGAGTACGTTTACAATACAAGAATCAGTAGGTACAGACGATAAAGATATTATTCGTTTTGTATCTATTAATAAAGACAAGAAAAAGATAACATATTATATGAAGAAAGAACATGTTATTGAAAAAACAAAACCATTACAACAAAAAGAAACACTCAATGCTTCAACATTAGATTTACTAGATGACTATTGTTTGGGTTCGGAACTAGATTTGGAACTGGAATTACTAGATATAGAATTACAATCGGAATCCGATGAAACAATTCCAAACTATAAAGATAGTGAATGGTGGGATTATATATGGAAAAACATGGATCCAACATGTGAGGAGAAATTAGTATGGACATTTTAATAAAAAATAAAAACAAAAAACAAAAAAAGGTCGAGATAGGATAAAATTGATTTTTTTATTTGGCTTTATATTTTTATCATACATAAACGAATACAACTTCAACATAACAAACAAACACAATACAAACACAATTACGATTTTATCATATCATCATTATGAATATTATAACAAATGAAAAGGCAATGTCTATTATACAAAAACACAAAGACTTGGATTTCTTAACAGATGTACTTTCCTTATGGTTTAAAGTACAACGAGATGTGTTTCATTTTGAGAATATGGAAACATTTGAAAAAATGAAAGAATCCGCTGGTAAATTAACCATGACATATATGACAATGAATGAAAGAGAGAGAAAAGAATACTATAATGAATTCAAGAATATTTATTCACAACTATATAGTTTGTCTTCTGTAACAGAGGAACCAGTATGGAATAAAGATGAATGGGATTCATGGAACAATGTATGGAATGAATTAACAGGATTTGATTCAGAAAAAGAAGTATGGTTTGATACCAATGTATGGGAAGTAAAAGACGGTGAATGGTGGGACAATGTATGGGAAAATTTAAATGAATCTAGTGAGGAAAAAATGGTATGGAACAATGGAAACTATTAAACAA
>Ga0228627_1001542_pt1 | contig 11847 bp, 12 predicted proteins | sample 33DmetaG_FD_190483 | JGI IMG/M metagenome (GOLD analysis project Ga0228627, IMG submission 190483) | Seawater microbial communities from Monterey Bay, California, United States - 33D | ecosystem: Environmental > Aquatic > Marine > Coastal | place: USA: California | collected 2016-09-28 | reverse complement strand
TATAGAAAAACAATATTATAAAGTAAAATTCATTCGTACACGAGAAAACGTTGGCATTGGTCTACTCTCTGTCAATCAAAATAGGCAACCTATATACACCTATCGCAATTATTCCCTATTGACAAATTCCAATTTATAATTCTTTCCAACTTTCCTGATATATCAAATTAAGATAGGATTATTTTCGTTGTAACTATCCAAATCGTATACTTCATTTGGACCATCTTTCACTATACGAACCGCATAATCTACACCCCCTATTGTTTGCTTCTTTGCTTTCCAAACCACTTTTTGTTTATTCAATTCAGCCATTTTATCACTTTCTTCGTTTTCAATCGATGGTTTGTATGAAAATCGTTTTGAGGTTACTTTACCAAAGGTCAAACATTTCAAGGACTCGCCACTTTTCCCTTTTTTATGTAATACACAATCCATGGAAGATTCTTTTATTGCATCCAATATCTGTTTATTCACCATTTCTTTAATCGTCGATATTTCATACAACGCCTCGTCACTCGTGACAATACTAACATCGTCAATCTTACTTTTGTCATTGTCTCGTATCATAATCGATTCATCGGAACGCAAAATTTCTTCTGTAAATTGCATCAAATATAAAAATACATCCACTGTTCGTTCGTTTTCAGGTAAATCTTGATGACTACATATACGTCGAGCTCGTCCAATAACTTGCTGCATTCGAACCGGATGCCAATATGGTTCCGTAATATGAACGTATCGCACGTTTTTCAGACTGATACCTTCTGCACCAGAAGACGTGATCATAAATACTTTTATCACTTCCCCATACAAATTATTTGTCGATATTTTTTCCAAATCTTCTACAATGGTAGAAGGAACATTTTCCCATGTTCCATTGAAAATATTTCGCACTATTTCTTTTTCTTCTCTACTTTCTGTTCCGGTGTAAAGAACAAAAGTTGGTTTACCTTTGTCTTTGTCAGGAATTGCCAATTTCCAAACCCCAGATCCATTTTTCTGAATACGAAACTGTGCAAATCCGTTTGCTTCCAACACCAATTTCAAAATACCGATTCCTTCCAATGTACGGAATTGCGAATAAACAAGATGTAAACCTTTATGGTCTTCGTCTTGTATGTTTTCTAATATATTCAGGAATTTCGGACTGTATATAGCCAATGCATCGGGTGTCAAAAATTCAGATTCACGTTTTTTCAATTCTCGAAGTGCATCACGAATACGTTTTTCATACGAGATATCCATATTCTCTTTTTGTTGTTCTCTTAATTTCTCGATATCGTCCATATCAATAGGTTGGTCTTCTTCTTTTGCAATATCGTCTATTGAAACCCCGTCCATTATATTTTCAACAACCATTGAATCGTCGTTTTCCACATTATCCATTGACATGACCACGTCTTCTTTTTCTTTTGGCATCGGACGAACAATATCAGTTTCTGGAAATACGAAATTACAAAATGCACGTGAAAAAATACGATAAGTAGAAGTACCTAATTCAAATTCATATGAGCCATTGTCACGCATGATTTTTTTCCGCTTTCCCTGTTTTTTCTGTTTTTCAATTTCTTTATTACGGACTTCTTTGTAAATATTAAACTGATAAAGACTCATGTCTATTTTTACCACGTGGAAATTCTGATTCAAGTCAAATCGAGGCATCAATTGTTCCTGGGCACTTCTATAATACGAAGTTAATCCAATCGCACGTCGTTTAAACATTTCGGTATTGACCAACTTATTATTCGAATCAATAAAAAAGGTCTTAAAATCATCCAGCTTGTCTGGAAAAGCTTTGTACGCATTGGTGACAACACCATTCGATACTACTTGAATACGATTATTCATCAAGGTTTCCGTGACAACTTTCACAAACCCACTGTCATTCAACTTTCCATTTTCATCTAACTCTACACCTTTATACGAATACCTTCCTTTCTTGTGTTTGATATTGAAAAATCCGAATGGATTCCGCGTCAATGTGATCTTCTTTTCGTTTGAATTATAATCCAAATAATCCACCATACCGATTTTTCTCAACATTTTGGACAACACGTCGTTGTCTATTTTACGCTGACCCGATACATTGATTTTAAATGTCCATGTATGAATGTACCCACGCAACATGTTCAATAGTATACCTATTTCGTTTGGATAATTGATAATAGGTGTTCCGGATAAAAACACCAATCGTGCATTTTTTGCAGTCATTAAATAATCGTATAATCGCATAGCAAGCGAATTACCTTCTTGTAATTTATTGACAATACGACTCACCAAATTATGAACCTCGTCCACAACAATCACTTTGTTGTCAAACGGATTTATGCTATAATTGGACGACAAACTTTTTAGGTGTTCTTTTCGCATACCATTGTAATTGATAAATTGATATTTTTTCAAAATCATTTCGTTGATTTGGTCATCCAATGCTCTTTTTTGTTCCACATTCATTTGTTCGTAATTTGGTGGATTATTGACATTGACCAACCATGCTCCACCCATTTTTCTTATGTATTCAATACTGAGTGACAATGCCTTGCTCAAACTATCTTCTAATTCCGGATGTTTTCGAATACTAATAAATTCCCAGAATTGATTTCTTCGATAAATTGGATCCCCGCATTTTTTCAATTCTTCAATATAATTTGTTCGCAAGGAGGCAGGTGTCATAATAATGACTTTTTTCGCGTTTTTCATTCCTTCGGCAATGGCAATCGATGAACAAGTTTTACCGGAACCTAACCCATGGTACAACAATAGCCCTCGATATGGTGTGTATAGATTCAAGTAATCACGGACAATTTTTTGATGGGTCAGTAGAGAGAATTCTCGTGCTTGGTCGCCTTTTCTATCACACGACAACTGGGACTCGGTGGATTTTAATTCTTTTTTGTATTCATGAAACATGGTATTGATACTATTGACAAATATTTCTCGATTGTTCATATAGTATGCTGGTGCACGAATAAGCACTTTTGGTTTTTTCTCGGGCAAACGTTTGTCTACATCTTCTATTTCCATTTGCATGTCTGTTGGTTCGCTTACTAATTTTTCCGGAATGACTACTTCTTTCTTTTTCAATTTTGGTTTTTTTGTGGTGCGTGGCCTTTTTACGTTTACCATAAGCGGTTTTTTGACTATATCATCTTCCTTTGTTTCTTCACCAACATCTTCCTTTGTTTCTTCACCAACATCTTCTTTTTGTTCTTCTTCTTCCATTGGTTTTAATATTAGTTTCTTTTTTATCGGGCGTATTGATGGTGCTACCATAACGACCTCGGGTATGTCTTCCATCACTTCTTGTTGGAAAGGCACATCACGTTTTCGTTGAACAATTAATCGACCTTGGATGGATGTTAATAATTCACGTTTTTTTTGTTCATCATTTTTTTCGTCCTTTTCCTTCTCTCCATCACTATCATTTTTTTTCTTTTCGACGACTGGTATTCGAATTCGTAATGGACCTTTTTTTCTAGGAATAGGTTTTTTTTCTAATTGACTTAAACTAAATGAGGACATATATATTTTTAATATATTAAATATATAGTATATAATATTAGAATGATTTAATATTATATTGAAATTTGATAAAAAAAGTTTATTATTATTGTTAATATGTATTGTATTTTTATTATTTGATTATCTTCAAAGCGGTTTCACATGCGATTTGTTCTGCCTTTTTCTTTATTTTGTGTAATCCTTTTCCTAAGAATACAAACGCCTTTTCGTGCTCTTCTACGTAACGTTGAATATTTTGAAAACTATTGAAATCTGTAAAAGGCATTGCATTTGAAATATCCACTTCGTATATTGGTTGTCCGATACAAACAAAGACACCCATTTCGTATCCTTCTTCTGGTTCATGTGACAATTCTAAATAGTGTGGTGTCAACTTAAATTCTTTCTGAACTTTTACTTGTAAAATATTCTTATAATTGTCATCCGTTTGTATTAGTCTGTTCCAATCCACATGTTTTTCAAAGATACTTTCCACAAATAGTTGTGCCAATTGAAATCCTGGTCCGGTAACAAAGAATTGTTCAAACCATTTGTCTTCATCTTTAATTTTCGTCTTGTTAAAGTCCAGAAACAATGCTCCTAAAAATGCCTCAAACAAGCACCCCAGTTTTTTCAAATTGGTTCGCGTTTTCTTTTCTTCTGCGTGTTTGGATATAATATACCATTTATTGAGACCCATTTCGTATGCCAATTTTCCAATATGTTCATTTTTTACAAGGGCAATTTTTTTCTCTGTCATAAATCCTTCATCCGCTTTTGGAAACCGACGATACAAATAATATTTTGTTATACATTCAAGTACACCGTCGCCAATAAATTCAAGGCGTTCGTTGGATTTACTTCGTAGACGCATACAATCTTCTGGTCGATCAGCAATCGTAATGTTTTCCGCTTCGTTTTCCAATGCAGGACGTTTGGTATATGACTTATGAATAAAGGCTCGTTTGTATAAATTTAAGTTGTCCACATTAGCGGGTATTCCGTATTTGGTTAGAATAGATTGAACTTCATTCAATGTAATCTCTTGATTATCAGGATTGTATGGATTAAATAATAAACCATCTTCGCCTTCAATCACATCGTCGTCGTTTAAAATATTACGTGCTCGTTTTCCATCCATTGTAGTTTTTTTATTACGTTTACTTGAATATTATATTATTAGATTCGTGTATTTTTATTTTTATTTCCTTATTTTATTACCATTCCAATCTTTATAATGTTTTTCAATTTTATTTTATATAATACTGGTAGACAAATGCAATTATTCCAATCAATGTATCCAGTAGTATAATATATTCACTGTCTTTGACCGGATAACACCATGTAAATAAAACAAATGACAAGTATAAGAAAGCATGGATAATACGTAAATTTCCCCACCATACTGGACCTCCGAAAAATCCGGTTTTACTGGTAGAAAAGTAAAACGTATATAAAAATCCGATACCAAATAGTAGATAGATCATAGCTATTGTTTTTTTAGTATATGGATACATGGAAATGATAAAAAATGGTATGAATCGTGCAATGACACAACCAAAAAAGAAAAAAAGAACACGTTGGTTTCTGGATAAAGGGTATGCCATTTATTTAATTTATATTTGATATGTTGATTTTATACTCCTATATATATATATATAATACTACTTATTAATTTTATGGTTGAAAAAAAGAAAACAAGAAAACGTTGTCCTACTGGACAGCGTAAGGACCCCAAAACAGGAAAATGCAAAGGAACCAAAAAGAAGCGTTGTCCAGTTGGTCAACATCGAGATAAGAAAAGTGGAAAATGCAAAGACAAGGATATTTTAGCAAAGGAAGCTAATGAAAAGGAAAAAAAAAGAATTGCAAAAGAAGCAAAAGCAAAAAAGAAAGTTAAAAAAACAATAAATAAGAAGGACAAAAAGGTTAAAAAGGTTAAAAAAAAATTAAAACTTCAACAAGAAGTTGACAAACAAGTTGTATTGGATGAAAAAAGAGCTAGTCAAATTGAACGTGAATTCGAAGCATATATGAAAGAACGTGAAAGAAAAAGAGCTGTAAAAAAAACCACGAGCAAAAAAGGAAAAGAGAAAAAAGGTAAGGCTAAGAAGACTACTAAAAAGAAAAGTAAAGTAAAAGAAATCTTAAAAGTTCGTAAAGAATACATCGATTTAGGTATAAAAGAAGACAGTTGGTTTAGTGACCCGTGTTATGTATTGACAAACATTAAACGCAAACTTAATGTGAAAACATGGACACCATCTATATTGAAAAAATTAAACAAGACTATACCTATTATGACGCGTTCAACTGGAAACAGTCCTAAATTCATGTATGGGAATCAACAAATAGTTTTAGGATATGAGATTGGTTCAGGTAGTTTTGGTACAATATATACTGCTACTATGACCGATACATTAACAGGTTACAAGAAAAATATTGTATTAAAATCGATTGTTACCAGAGATCCCGAGGAGTTTTTAAGAGAAAGTATTATTCATATGGAATTATTTTGCGGTCTTCGTGGACAATGGGGAAATGGTGCACGTATTCCAAAGTTGGAATTCATATCCAAGTATGCTTCGGCAAGAGGAAAAGATGGTTGGAAGTATATAGTAGGAATGGAACAATTGGACGGTGATGGTTGGGATTTTTTAAGTAATCATGGAAAAAACAATAAAAAACTATGTCCTGCAATCAAAAGTTTATCCATATTATTGTCCAAATTACAAGACAAATTCGAATTCATGCATCGTGATTTCCATTTAGGAAATATTATGTATAAAAAATTACCAAACAATGAGATACGAATGTATATTATTGATTTTGGGTTATCTACTATGAAAATAAACAACAAATGGTTGAATCGAATAACAAAAACATACCATTACGAAAAAACATATGATTTTAATCCATCTCATGATTTGCGTATGTTATTAACCACGATTTATTATCGAAAATACAATATAACAAAATCATTCTTAACCTATCTTATTCAAGTAGAACGTTCTATATTAAGGTACCGTGAAATAGATGAATATAATCTATGGTGGGATACATATAACAACTTAATGCCTTACTATGATAGTGATTTCATACCAAAAACAGTGGGTACCTACATGGATAAATTATACAAAGGAGAGAAAATCGGTATTCTACCGCCTTCCACAATAAAAGTATTAAAACATGGAAAAAAATTACCAAAGAAGCCATTTACGGACGGACCATTATATGAAGAGTTAAAAAATGATTACAAAGCAAACAAGATGGTATATGATGTGAATCCATAATATTAGTTTTAGTATAAATATACTTCCTATAACTAGAATAAACAATGCGTTAAAATAAAATATGTTGATATAGTATATAAAATAATGTCACGTCGTGCAGGAGTTAATAACGGAAAAATTGCAAACAGAACTAGTGTTTACGGTTCAATGGGTGGTTTAGCACCAACTGTTGGTCGTCATCAATTTGTGCTTACCGCACATAAAAAAGGAAGAACCTGTTGTTTGAAAAAATTTAGCTTTGCTATGTTACAAAAACAACATCGTAATCCACAATCTGCTGGTGGTGTAGGTAGAATGTTCAAATAAATGAACTACTGCGTATAAATAAGATACCCTTTTTTATAGTTAGTCTTTATTAGGATTTAAATATAATAATTATTAATCATACAATATTTATTATATAAATTATCACCACACCACACACAAACGCAATCACCATGATAATAAAAATAGATTACAGAGAACGAGATTTAATCGAGTTATGTCAGAACTTGATTGTTTCTCCCAAGGTAAGTTCCAAACTAACGATTCTTACTGAAAATTTACATGTAGGCGATATTGTAATCACTGATACAGACAAACAAGGGGAAGAATTATTAATTATAGAGAGAAAATCGCTGAATGATTTAGCAGCCTCTATAAAAGATGGGCGATATTCGGAACAATCGTTTCGTTTGAATCAATATCCCATACATAATCATCATATTGTTTATTTAATAGAGGGAAATCTCTCTACGTGGAAACAATATGGATATGGTGGACGAATTATTACAAAAGATACGTTGTATTCCTCGTTGATATCTATTTTGTATTACAAAGGGTTTTCTGTCATGCGAACCATGTCCATGGAAGAAAGTGCACAATGGATTGTTCGTTCTGCATTAAAGTTGGAAAAAGAGAAGAGCAAGCGTACTCCATTTTATAAACATATAAATACGAATACGAATATAAATACCAATACAAATACCACGTTACCTTCCCATGAGGATAACAGTAAAAAAGATTCTGGAAAGATGGTATTGGATATGAAAAAGGAAATAGAACCAACTTCACAATCACAACAACCACAGTCACATCCAGACATGAACTATATCAATGTGATGAAAGCAGTAAAAAGAAATAATATAACTATTGATAATATTGGAAGTATTATGATCATGCAAATACCCGGTATTAGTTCAACTATTGCCAATACCATTATGAGTCATTTTGAAAACATTGGCGATTTAATAGAAAACCTACATACAAATCCAACTTGTTTGGATACTATTTATTGTACTACAAAAACCGGTAAAAAACGTAAATTAAGTAAATCAATTCGAGAAAACCTATTTTACTATTTAGGAAACAACAAACAATACGAGGAAAAAAACATACAAATTGTATAACTATTTTTGTTGTTTTTACTTTTTTTTGTCTTTTTTTCCTTTTTTTTGTGCGAAAAATCTCTCTATCTCTCTTTTAATAAAAATAATTCTTGGTAAAAAACCAAACAAAGTTGTTTGACTTAACAAGATCAAAGAATATTTTGAGAACTTTAAAAAATAAAAAAGAGAGATAGAGAGATTTATTCCTAGAAAAACCACAAAAAAATATGAAATATAAAAATCATATATTATATATAACAATACTATGATGAAAGAAAACGACATGATTATGTATATTGGATTAATAAGTCTAGTTTTATTTTTATTTTTTATAATCTCTCGTGTATTTACCTTTCAAACCAGTATGATGGAAGGTTTATCTAACAAGGATTCACAAGCTCAACCAATCAATGTTACGGTTGGAAAGGTAGAGAATATAAATAAGGTATCCGAAGATCATCTATTTATCGAGAAATACCGAAGTGATTACGAAGACTTAATCATCCATTTAGAAGAAACGACGAATTTAGATATGATGCGTCTTATCAAAGAACATGGAAACAACATCGAACAAGGAAAAACAGTAGACGAACAAATGAAAACCATCAAAAAAATAAACGAATTAAATCAATTAAAAGAATCCTTGAACTCATCTATGAAATACATAGATGGAAAATAAATCAAACCACACAATGCATAGTATATAAATGTTATTATATACCAATAATAACATTTATAACAATATTTATAATTTACAGCTGAACTATATTTCATACAATATATTTATTTATTTATTCACAATAACATTTTCGTAAATATAGTAAGTCCGGGACCTAAAAAGCACCATAGCGAACCAGCCGTTTTCGGATATACTTGTAATAATAAAGCAGGTCCCAAAAGAACAAAAATAATCCAAAATATTTTATGAGTGATAACTTTACTGAACAATATTGGTAATAAGAAAACCAATATCATGTACAATGGTTCGTGTATGGATGTAAACCACGGCCAATACAACTGACATCCGATTTTTTCGAATGTTTTATCACATGGATATCGATACGAACACCAGTCTTTTTTACTAGGATAATTATCATACGCATATTTCACATACACGAACCATAAAGAAAACCATAATACTAACAAAGGATACACATAATCACCTTTACTATCACCAATCCCATTTATTCCAATAGTACCAAAAAATATTGTTCCCAGTAAGGCAAACAAAGGTTGAATGAAAAGATGGCTATAAAACCCTAATGTAGACCCTAGTTTATTAAGTTGTTTGGGGTGTTTGCAATCCAGATCATGATGAATAAGATATTCACCCAATTGCATAATAGACACACCAAACAATATACAAGAAAAAACACGGTCATCTCGATTATTTCGCATGAAAAGAAACGATGAACCTAATAAGGATACGATAAACGAACCTATGGAGGCAGTAGCATTATAACACATATATATATAATGATTATAATTTATAATGATTATATTACTGAATGATTGCACAATATCTATTTTATTTTACGGTATATAAATAGATACTTCGTCTTCTTTGTAAGCACCACTTTTTACCGAGGCTTTTGTATACGCAACACCACCCCAATTCACATCCATTGGATTGTCACTAAGACCATCTTTATCACTGTGAAACATTTTATCAAGCGGTGTATCCAAACCAATATATTGATTGTGTGGGTCAAATCCCGGATACAAATTCGTATTGAATGTCGGGTCATCATGTGTAGCATCAAACAATTGACTTTGTTGACCTGTCATGGATGGTGGTAATCCACCCATTTGGTTGTCAGGTGATGGACGTATTTTGAATTCACGTTTTCCTTGTGCGTCATAAGATTGTTGCAAGTAAAGAACCGGACATCGAATTCCTTGACTACGTTTCCAGTCAATATATTCCGTATAGTCTTCTAAATTTTCAAATTCAATCGGATTTATACCAGGAACTTTTGCTTGTTTGGAATTGTATAAATAAAACGATTTACCTTTTTGAATGAGTATATCAGGACACGATGAAGAGGATGGCATACCAAATGCTTCCAAAACATCCATATCAGCGGTGTTGGATAAAACAATGGAGGAAAGAATCACAATAGTGATTACTATAATAAGAAACATATATGGAAATGGGAATAATTTCATAATAAGATGATGATGATTGATTATCTATGTATCTATATATTAGACCACGAATAAAAAATCATCCAATCGATAATATCTTGTAATAATATATAAAATACAAAATACAACATAAAGATGGAAATACATCATATAGGACCTGAAAATGCCGAAACGTTTAACGAACTTGTAAAAAACAAACATAGTATTATAAAAGCATATTCACCAACATGTATGCATTGTATTATGATGAGTGAAGAGTGGGACAAGCTTCAAGAGAAAATGGAACGCAATAAAAAAATAGACCAATCGAAAAAACCATTGTTGATTAGTTTACGAAACGATGCATTATCATTAATAGATCATCCTATTACAGGTCATATTCATGGATTTCCTACTATTATTGAATTAAAGGAAGATGGGGCCATCGGACAACAATATATGGGACCACGTACCATGAATGAGATGGGAAAATGGGTAATGGATAAATTAAAAAAACATACAACGATCCAATACGGAGGAAAATATGCTAATAAAAAGCACATCACATCCAATAAAAAGACATCCAAGAAAAAGAAATCATCCAAACATGCTAATAAAAAGCACATAACATCCAAGAAAAAGACATCCAAGAAAAAGAAATCATCCAAACATGCTAATAAAAAGCACATAACATCCAAGAAAAAGACATCCAAAAAGAAATCATCCAAACATGCTAATAAAAAGCACACGAAATCTTACAAGAAGTAAGATAAATAATATAAATATATCGTAGAAAACTAGTATAGCAATGGATAAATTTGTAATAAGACGAAATACATCCAATAATACACCATATTCTAGCAACGCAACAACAACCAAGGCAAACAACAATTCTCTCACACCTTTAAACATTTATACAGACGGTGCTTGTTCAAACAATGGAAAACCAAATGCCAAAGCAGGATTCGGTGTATGGTTTGGTGAAAACGACGAACGGAATGTGAGCCAGACATACAATGGACGACAAACAAACAATGTAGCCGAACTATTGGCGATTGTTACGGCACTGAGTATCGTAAAAGAAGACATTGAAGCAGGCAGAAATATACATGTATACACCGATTCTGAATATTCGAAAAAATGTTGCACCACCTATGGTGAAAAAATGTATAAAAAGGGATGGAAAAATAAGGGAAAAGATATTCCCAATCGCGATATAGTAGAAACCGTATATAATTTTTGCAAGGATTACAACAATATTATATTTCATCATATTGCAGCACATACAGGATTGCAAAACGAGCATTCTATTGGTAATGAACATGCGGACAGGTTGGCAAATCTGGCAATCGGTGTAAAAAGTTGTCCTTACTCAAATCATTCTAAACCTAAGCATACTATATATTTGAATGTTCCTTATTCAGAAAAAGACGAGGCAAAGAAAATGGGTGCCAGATGGGATGCGAAAAGAAAAAAATGGTACATAGAACATAAAAATAAACACCGTGTTCAAATGCTAGGTAGATGGGGAACCACATCATCTTAATAATAATACATGC
>Ga0228627_1001510_pt1 | contig 12025 bp, 8 predicted proteins | sample 33DmetaG_FD_190483 | JGI IMG/M metagenome (GOLD analysis project Ga0228627, IMG submission 190483) | Seawater microbial communities from Monterey Bay, California, United States - 33D | ecosystem: Environmental > Aquatic > Marine > Coastal | place: USA: California | collected 2016-09-28 | reverse complement strand
AGTTATGGGACAAGCCTCTCGACAACCATTAATGAAAATTCGGGTTTCTGTCCTCGTTTGGGGATTGGTCGCTGGTGTGAGCGCAGGCGCAATGGCTCCTGCTGGAGCGAATCCTGCGGATGGACTCGCTCTGAATTTGGCGCCCTTGGCTGATGTGGTAGGGAAGCCACCTCTTCAGGGCAGTGATCGATTGAAACGGGATCTGGCGGTGTTGCGCTGGCAGCAGTTTGCGCGTGATTCCGAGTTAGTGGGCCATGCATGGAGCTATCTCGGTCGGGAGATCGGTCGGTTTCAAGCGGCCATTGGTTCGGATTTTGAGAAGACAGCGCCACGCATCGGAGCAGGCCTGCCTCGGTTTGTGCACTTGGTTGATGAGGCCAAAAAACAGCTCAAGGTTGCCCATAACCGGTCTCGCCCGTTCCTGACCCATCCGGATCTCAAACCCTGTCTCCCGCTTGAGTCTTCGAAGAGCTATCCCAGTGGCCATGCCACTTGGTATGTGAGCACCAGCTTGCTTCTGGCGGATCTGCTGCCGGAACGTCGAGAGCGCTTGCTGGCGGTTGGGCGCCAGGGGATGGCAGCTCGCGTGACGTGCGGCATGCACTACCCGAGTGATGTGGAAGCGGGTCAACGCCTTGGGGAAGCTGCTGTCAAACAGATTCTGCTGAGCTCTCAGTGGCAGCGGTTCAAGCGATCTGTACAGCCAGAGGTCAAGGCATTGATGACGCCACCAGCAGCGGGCATGCCAGTTGTGTACGACTAATGCCCTGGCCTCCCGCTTGGCTGCTGAGCTTTTGGCCTGGTGGGTTGCGGGCGGTCGCCGTGATGTTGCGCAAAAGCCCTGGATGTTTCCTGCCAACGGGCGTTGGCCTGCTCCTGAGGAGAGTGTCGATCCCTATGGCATCTGGATCGCCGAGGTGATGCGGCACTTTGCGGCATAGGTGACTAGCTTTTCTGTATCGGGCGAGCCTCTCCATGGCGCTGGCTTATTCCTATCGCCGCGTTTCCAGTGGTGGCCAGGCACAAGGCGATAAGTCAGGTCTTCAGCGCCAGGAGCAGGCTCTGAAGGATTGGATGCGCAGGCATCCCGAGTTTCGTCTTGCTGAGGAACTTCTCGATCCAGGCGTCAGCGCTTACACCGGCCGGAACCGCATCCAAGGGGCGCTGGGGCGGTTTCTAGCGGCAGCTCGCTCTGGTTCTATCCCGAAGGGGTCCGTGCTGGTCGTCGAGGATCACAGGCGCTTCTCCAGGCAAGAGCCTCTGGATGCACTGGAGTCTCTGATCCGGGATGTCTGGGGGCAGGGGCTTGGGTTTGCGGTCTGCAGCTATCAGGGTGGCTCTCCTCTGTTCAGAGAGACGACTGGGGCCCAAGACCTCGCCATGTTGTCTTTTCTCTTCGCCCAGGCTCATGCCGAGAGCGACGAGAAGTCGAAATGGTCTCGTGGTGGTTGGCGCAAGATCTACGAAGCACAGGACCGTGGTGAAAGACCACGGCATCGCAATCCTTACTGGATTGACCGTGATGAGTCGTTGCCTGAGAGCCCATTTCGCTTGAACGGCCATGCCAAGTCGATCGAGGCCATGTTCAGAATGTGCCTGGCGGGGATGGGCCAAACGCAGATTGCCGACGAGCTGAATATGGAGGGCTTTGCAGCTCCTCCAGCCTCTAAGGACGGTCGTTGGAACCGTGGTCAGGTGAGTCAACGGTTAAGGGACCCCGCTGTCACCGGCTTGTTGCAGCGAAGAAACAGCCATGACATTCCGGGCTATTACCCCTCTGTTGTTGACCGGGAGACCTTCACAAGAGCCCAACGGGCCAAGGCAACGCGTGATCGGAAGCGTTCAACGACCAAGGCGCGGAAAGTTCATTTCCTGTTCAGTGGTTTGGTTCGTTGTGGGGGTTGTGGGTCTCTGTTGACTTACAGGGCGGCCGGTCGATACGCCAGACCCGGGCATCCCGGTTACGTCACCTGTTCTGACAGTGCTGGTGCGGTCGCAAAGCAGGGTGCGACGCGATGTCGTGAGCAGCTTGGTGCTTGGAGGAAGACGCCGACCATCAATCTTCCTTTAGATGAGGCCGAGGCGATGCTGATGGCGACCTTGTCGTTGGCTGATTGGCAGAACCTTTTCCCCATCCAGACGGGGCCGGAAGTGGAGGCCTTAGGCAGGCAAATCCGTGCTGTAAACGATCAGCTTCAGGAGCTCAGTGGGAGAATTCAGCGCGGTGAACATCGTCTTGCTGAAGAGCTGACGAAAGAGCAGCCCAACGAGATTCAGGTCTCTGTTCTGACCGATGCCATCTCTCAGGCTCGTGAGCAAGTTCCAGAGCTCGAGAGAGAGATTTCAGAGTTGAACTACAGGCTCAGCGAGTTACGTCCTCAGGACCCTGTTCTGAAGGCGCAGGACACAGTCGAGATTGTCTCCCAGTTTCTTCAGCATGGGCTTCAAGAGATTCCCATAAGGATGCAGTTCAACTCTTGGCTGCAGCAGCTCGGGATTTCGTGGGTCATGAGTGGAGCCTCGATTCAGCTTCACTACAACCGGCTTGGTCCCAATGGGTTTCCGACGGATTCCTGGGGGACTGCGCTTGGAGAGCTGCATGCCCTGCGAGCGATGGGTTACGAGCGCGGCTTTGCCTTCTTGTTTGCTGGCAAGACTTGGTTCAATCAACTCGTGACAGGACGAGGAGGGGTGATTAAGGAGCCTGGCAAGTTTCCGCGGCCTGTCTTCCCCCCAGAGGTTGTGGCTGGTCTCCAAGAGATTGCTCGCTTCCGTGCATCAGAGCTTGGTTACGAACTTGATCCTGCAGGTGACAGAAGTGAGGGACGACATTGAAAACAAGCGTGAGCTTCAGCAGGTCCCTTAACGCGCTGTGTTTGAGCTATTAACAGTCCTCTTTGGTTTGAGCTGAGTGTGGCGAGGATATGGACTGGAAAGATGCTGGACGTTGCCCCATTCTTGTAGTGGGGTGTGTGGATCTATCTACCCCACTACAAGAACGGGGACAGCTCCAACGCGACCACCTCAAAGCGGTAGGTACGGACGCCATCAACCCGGAACCTCTGCCTCTGGGTGGTGAACCCCGCCACCTTGAGCAACGCCTTGGCGAACGTTGCGGGGACGTCGTCGTCTGGTCCAGGGATGGTGACGCGGCCACCGAGGACGTCTCGCAGCTGCCGTGCCTGGTGCTTGTCGAGGCTCTGCACCTCTGCTGCCATCGCGCGGAACTCAGCGCTATCGACAGTGAATGACCCTGCAGCGACCAGGTCATGCACCCTGACGCGCAGTAGCCACTCATAGGCATTGCTGGGGTCTACTGCTCCCAGGTCTACCCAGGTGCCTTCCTTGGTTTCCCTGTTGGCCTCTGAGCTGGCCTGGTCAATTGTCTTCTGACCAGTCATGACCTCATGGATCAGCTGTGTCCGACGGCTCAGTTCATCCTGTTTTGTCTGTTTATCCCGCTGAGCCTTCGGAATGACAACGGCGTTATCGCTGACCAGCTCATCGAACGACCGGAGCGTGTGGCCCTGGTCCTTCAAGCGACAGGCGAGGACGTGATCGTTATGGATGGCCTCGTAATTGACTCGAGCTTCAAGGGCGACTGAATAGCGCACGGTCGCCGGGTCAACGCTCGATAGGTGCTCCCGGTACAGCTCCTGCATCGTCGGATCGATCGCAGCGAACCTGGCACGACTGACCTCTTCTGGTGATGTCCGCCCAGTTCCAGTGGTCGCCTTCGGTGTCCTGACAGGCGACAGCATGATGCGCCGCTCTGCGCTGCGTGCCCTGGCGACGGCCTGCATGGCGTCCTGAGGGCCCATCGCGAACTGCTGCACACATGCAGCGATGCCAACGGTTGAGGCCTCGTATGAGATGCCAGACACCACGGACGGGCTGTATCCGACCAGGGAGAACTGACCTGCGACGGAATTGGTGTTGGACATCAACTCAGCGACTTCCAGTGTCTTGGAGTTCTCGCCATGGATCAGGAAGCTGCGAGGGAAAGGAGCACTGAATTTCTTCAGTGATTCGGCCTCTCCCATCGAGAGCCAGACCTGTTGTCCTCGATCGATGGTCTGTCCGCACAGCTGTTGGAGCTTGTCGATGTTGTCGGCAGTGGCGTCGCCACAGAAGAGCTCGGACCGCCGGCGGAAGGTCGTGTTGATGACGTGGGGTTGCACGCCAGACAGCGCCTGCAGCCATTCCAGCTCGATGTCGCCGATACCAGCCTCAGCAGCGATGACGGTGACCTCTGGGTTGCGGATCAACCGTTCAATGGCCTTGATGGCCTCGCGTCTCACCTTCGTCATGGCGTCGGTGCCGGCCAGCAACAGGTGGAAAGCCGCCTGGGTGAGCTCATCAAGGAACAGCACGGCTGGCCTGAGGTTCTCCTCCAGCTCATCACTCCACTTCAAGAGGTCCCATTCGCCGCTGTCCTTCTTGATGGATTCACAGCAACAGAACAGACCGTCCCTTAGTGCGCCCCGTTCACGTTCAAACGTGCCGATGGGCGAGCTGAGATCCCTGACACCGAACTCACTAGAGCCTTTATGAACCAGCGACGCGCGGTGATACAGGCCCATCACGATGACCTTGCGCCCAAGGGCCTGCTCCATCAGGGCGATGGCACCAACTGAGGCCTTCGTCTTCCCGGTCCCTGTGGGTCCCTCAAGGGCGATCACACGGCTTTTCTTCTGTGCCCTGACCAGGTCCATCGGTTCGAACTCGCGATCGATGGTGGTTGTGCGCCAGCTGCCTTTGAGCCGCGCGTAGTGGCCCTTCTCTTCCTCGTTCAGGTTGAAGCTGTCGGTTTGATCCGTTGAGCGGTCGAAAGTCCCGGCGACAAGCGCCTTCCCTTTCGCAGCGAAGTAGTCGTCCGTCTTGGCCTTCCCTGGATCGAGCCAGGTGAACCAGTTGGCATCAGCTCCGGCTCGCTTTAGCTGCCCTGCCAGACGTTGCGCAGCGCGCTCTGAGTTGCTGCCGTTGTCAAACCTGACAATCATCCGACGGCCACCCTTGGCGAGCTCCCGCAGGGGCACACGGAGGCGATCTGAGCGGGTCTTCTGTCCTGCGGAGTTGATGCCGTTAATGCCGACGGCGAGCTGACCATGGGAGGTCGCCGAAATCGCCTTGAGGGCCGATTCCTCGACCCAGATGGGGACCGCCGGGTTGCTGAAGATGAACTGCCATGCCATCTCCGGGGTGTACTCCTCTCGAGTGCAGATGAACCCGTGATGATCCAGCAGGTGCATGGCGTACTCCCACGTCAGCGGCGGGAGGTAGACCTTCACCATGGTGCCGGTGCTGTCGAAACGAACTTCACCCTTCTCTCGGGTGCGGATGCTGGGGTGCTTGCGTTGACCTGCAAAGTGCAGGCCGCTCAGGAGTACGCCTTTGTTTGTCATCCCGACGCTGTAGATGTTCCAGTTCTCGGGCGGAGTTTCTCGGAACCTGTGGTTCGTTTTGCGAGTGATGGATCGTTCCTCGCATGCGACCTCGTTAGGGCGTAGGTCAGGGTTGTTCTTGGCCGCTCTTATACGTTCCCGCGCCTTGCGGTCGAGCGCTTCACGCCAGCCTTCATCAGCACCGAGGGTGATGGTCCCGCGGACGTAATCGTCTTGATCGATCAGGTGGTGGATAGCTAGCTCGGCTCTGAGCTGCTTAGTTGAGTGGGGCCTGTGACCCTGAAAGTTCTTGCGCATTGGGTTTGTGTGTGTGGAAGGTCCGGATCGACCACCTCGCACACACAGGGCCAATGAACCCAAACGAGGTGGCTATCCGGCTCAGGGAGCTACTCCTGAGGTTGTTTAAGTTCGCCACAGAAGTGGCAAGAGAGCAGTTGTTGTTCTCGTTGCAAGTGTTCCGAAGCGGTGACAACCACCTCGAAATGCCAACCCTTCAAGTTACCCGCGCTTGTTCAGGTTCATACGGAATATCGATAACAACCGGAAGCCTGGAGTAGTTACATCTCTCTATTGGCTTCCTTTAGAACCGATCTTGATTCCTCCTACAAAAGCCAACCCAATAGATCCTCAGGATGGATGGAGAGAAGGCGTAGAGCCTTCATCGAGAGGCAGTGGGAGGCGACTGGAGGACGTCCACTGCGCTGGGAATGCTGCCCGCTAGATCACTCTGAGCAGCTACAAAGTCACCACCGATCCGAAGGGTTTGGTTCTTCCGGATGAAGCTCGATGACGCTGCTTGAAGCCCGTTGGAAGCCTGTTGGAAAGCGCGCAAGTCGATGAACTCTTTCCCACAACTCCCTGGTGAACCCGCAGATGCCTTCGAGCAGCTTCTGCTGCATCGAGACTTTGGCCCCAGTCGCCAGTTCAGTCAGACAGCGGATGTCGTGGGCTGCTCTGAATCGACCCTGCGCCGGCGGGCAGACCAGTGGAACTGGGTCGAGCGTCTGGCTGACTACGACTCGGGGATGCTTCAGCAGGCATCAGAAGCACGAACGAAGGAGGATCTTGAGCGCTACAAACACCAGCTTGAGACGTTCCGTCAAGAGCAGCTCGCACGAGCTCGCTTCGTTGGAGATCGAGCTGAGGAGCTACTGGCGATGGTCGAGCGCAGCGTCAGGCATCACCTGGAAGCCGGCACCGTTCTCCAAGGGCGTGAGCTTCCTTCTGTAATGGCCGCGGCCTGCAAGGCCTTGGAGGGTGCCATGAACATCGAGGCGACGGCTCTTGGGGTCGCAGGGCTACTTGAAGATCTTTCGAACTAACGAAGGCCTTTGACGGGAAGCTGGAGTGAACACAGCATCAGAGGTTCTTGAAGCTGGTTCCCGTCGGCGCCATCTGGCTCCAGCAAACCTCCGGCGTTCTGTCCTGAAGTTCTCTGGAGCCGAGGCTCCCTGGGTCAGAAGACGAATGTCGTCTTGATCAGACCGCCCAGTTGCTGGAAGGTTGAACCGTCCGGTGTGAGCTCGCCCATGGGTCGCGACAGATAGAACAGCGCCGGGGTGACGCTGATGTTGTCGGTCACCTGGATCTGGTACCACCACTCCCAGATGAACTGACCATCGGCCGGGGTATCGCCACCGCGCAGATCGGTCGCAAAGACGGGTTGGCCCACGGCCATACCGGCATTGTTTCCAGCCAGGAACACGTCGTTCCACTCCAGTCCCACCGTCCAGGACTGACTGCTGCTCACCTCACCGCTGCTGTCGGTGTCACTGCTGTTGAATCCCCAACCGACGCTCAACGACGGAACCCAACCACTCTCTTCCGGTGCCCAGGATCCACCCAGGCCAAAGGCGTGGGTGACACCTCGGGGGCTCAGCGACTCCTGCGTAAACGGGGTGGCATAGGCGATCAAGTCATGCCCGTTCTGGATCTGGGAGTAGATCGCGGCGACATTCCAACCTTCCCCCTCCCAGCCCAACTGAACCGTGCCGGTACCCGCTGCGTTGTCAGTCGCGAACCCGCCGTCGCGCGTGTCGCTGGCCGCCCCATTGGCCGCGACGTAGTTAACGGAAGCACTGAAGCCACTGGAATCAGACCACGAGATGCCTGCCCCTGCCCCCAGGTTCTTGTTGTAAGCGCCAGGTGCTCCATTGAGCGTCAGCACCTCGAGAATCGGATCACTGGGATACACGCTCGGCCAGATCGCGAGCATGTCTTCCTGCCCGACGTAGGGACCAGCGGTGATGGTGAGGGACTCACCAATGGGGAAGGAATAGAAGAGCTTGTCGATCACCAGTTGATTCGGTTGATCACCCTCCTGGAACGCGGTATCCAGGGTGGCCAAACCCGACGGTCCCCCACTGCCGAAGACGTTGTCGTCACCGTCGAAGTTGCCAGAACGCAGCACGGTCGTCAGCTGGTCCTTGCCGGTAAAGGATGTCTCCAGGGCCAACTGCAGGTCGTAATTGAAAACTGTTCCGCCGAACTCGCCATTGCTGTCCGAACGCAGCTGGGACGCAGATCCCTTGAAGCGATTGGCACCGACAACAAAGGTGGCCAGACCGTTCAGCTTGGTGGTGGTGGAGAACTGGGTTGCTTCCAGTTCGCCAACGCGGGCCTCGAGGCCGTCCACACGGCCCTTGATGATCGCCAGCTCGGTTTCGAATTCCTTGAGCAGGCGACGCAGCTCGTCGGTCACTTCAGTGATCCGGTCGAGACAAGCGTTCAGCAGTGCGGCCGCTTCAAAGCGGGTCATCGCACGGTTGCCGCGGTAGGTGCCGTTGGGGTAGCCAGCGACGCAGCCGTAGCGCTCGATCAGGTTGCTCAGAGCCTGATAAGCCCAGTCCGTCGGATCAACATCAGAGAACTGAGTGATGCTGGTGACCTGCTCGAGGCTGCTCCCTTAAGAGCTCGAGGCGTAGTCGGCAACACCGGCAACGTTGACTTCAGTCGCACCGGCAGCAACAGGAGCCAGAAGGCCCAGGGCGGCGGGAGCAACCAGCAGTTGCTTGAAACGATTCATTTGTATGGATACAGAAAACCCCAGAGGTGATCTCTGAGGTCAGAAGCTGTGAAACGACCTGCTCGTGATCAGTCGATCAGGGCCACCCAGGCAAAGGCCATGCCGATGCCCATCCAGATGCCGGCACCAAGGCGTTGCCCCTGGGCACCAATGCGCTCAAGCAGGGATTGAGACCAGCTGGTCACCACCAGCAGCAAGGCGCCTTGGCCAATCAGCAGACCCAGGAAATAGGTCGCCAGAGGGGTGGGTTCAGCACCCACAATCGTGCTGCCCAAGAGAAAACCGTGCAGGGCCACCAACGGCAGCAGCCAACTGGCGGAAGCCACGGTGAGAGCCATCAAACCCTCAACCACCAGGCTGAGCGACACCAGGGCTTCCGCCCAGGGAGCCACGGCATCCGGCAGGGGAATGAACTGCGAGAGAACACTCCCGCTCAGGCCAGCGGCCAGCAGAGGAATCACCCAGGCTCGGGGACGTTGCAGGCCGATGAAGGCGATCGCCAGCAGAAACAGCAGATGGTCAGGTCCCAACAGGGGGTGACCAATGCCACTCAACAATCCCTGCAGAGCCGAAAGGTCTGTGCTGTCTCCCATCCCGAAGGGGTGATGGGCATGGGCTGGACTGAACAGGGAAAGGCCGACTAATCCCGCTGTGGAAATCACACCAGCCCGCAGCAGGGGGCTGGCTTTCGTCAAAGCATTCATACGATCCGCGTCGTTTGGAATCCTGGCGGGTGTTCTGACTGACGTGGGCAGCGAGCCGACGTTTCACAGCTGCGGGACAGCGACGGATTCGCACCGTTCTTTCCCCGTTTCCTTCAGCGGCTGATCCCCGCTGAAACCAGAGCCCTCACACTACTGATCGCTGCAGCAGGTGCTACCAACCAATGGAAAAGCTGCTAACTGCACGCTCCATCTCATAAGTTTTCAGCCTCTCCGCCAAAACTCTCTTGCTTCGCATCGGCGCAGGTCTAACCCTTGTATTGCTGGCGCTGATCAGTAGTGGATGTCGCCAAGGCGCCAACCAAGACCAAGCCAACACTGGAAAGCCTGTTGTACTCACCACCTTCACGGTGCTGGCCGACCTGGCCCGCAACGTGGCGGGAGATCGCCTGACCGTTCGATCCATCGTCAAGCCGGGGTCGGAAATTCATGGCTACCAGCCCACGCCCAGTGACATCGAACGGGCCAGTGATGCTGATCTGATCGTGGAGAACGGGCTGGGGCTGGAGCTCTGGGCGAGGAAATTCACCGCCAGCGACGGCAACATCCCCACCCTGACCCTCTCCGATGGCATGGAGCCGCTGCTGATCGAAGAGGACGCCTACGCGGGCAAGCCCAATCCCCATGCCTGGATGTCGCCCCAGCGCACGATGGCCTACGTGGATCGCCTCGAGCAAGCGTTCCGCGAGCTGGATCCGGCAGGAGCTGATGAATTCGCTACCAACGCCTCCTCCTACAAGCAGAAACTGAATCAGCTCGACCAGGAGTTGCGGGCCGCACTCGCAACGCTTCCAAAAAAGCGCCGTGTGTTGGTGAGTTGCGAGGGAGCCTTTACCTATCTAGCCAGCGATTACGGCCTTGATGAGGCTTACCTATGGCCTGTAAATGCTGAAAGCCAGGTAACACCAAAACGCATGGCGCGTTTGATCAACACCGTGCGCGATCGTCAGATCCCAGCGATCTTCTGTGAAAGCACAGTAAGTGACAAAAATCAGAGACAAGTAGCAGCCGAATCTGGTGCTCGTTTTGGCGGGACCTTCTATGTGGACTCTCTCTCAACTGAAGATGGACCAGCTTCATCACTGCTGAAGCTGCAGCGTCACAACGTCGACCTTTTGATTCGGGGGTTGTCGGCAAACCAGGCAGTGGGCAACTGAACCTTTACACAGCAAATCCGAACATTGGCTTAGCCGCATAAAGGTGCTTCCCCAACTCCAGAACCTTCTGATCGGGGCGTGTTTAGGCCTGCCGTTGTTATGCGACGTTGACCGCGTGCACGCCTGAGTAGAAGGTCCTGCTAAGGGAATGCCGTTCGAGCAAGTGGCGATCCATCTGGGTGAAGGCCAAACCCTGAACGAAGAGTAGGCCGGTCGTTATGACAAACGAGATGTGTTTCTGGATCGACTCCCCGTCTCACAAGCCACGTTCGAAGTCGACCCAGAGAAAGGGCTGAAGAACCTGGCTTATGAGTTCGCCATCGATGCCATGACGGAGGTGCTTGCGGGCCTGCGCTCAACATGGGCCACCGCTGAGCACAAGCCTCGACCACGACAGCCATAACGATCAGGTCAGGGTGTGGAACACGGGTGAAGACCTGATTACCGCTGTGAAATAAGACAGTGCCGGCCAACAGGCCTTCCTGATCTCTTAGAGGCCCAGCCGGTTGCGCCCCGCAACGCTTTAAGGAGTCCCGAAGAGAGCCCATTCATTGCGGAAAGTTCTTCAGAAGCCTCTCGACAACACCGCCGTGGCTGGAGCTGCTGTTACAGGTTCAACCACCGTAGGCTTGTGGAACAAGCGGCTCGATGCGTGTTGTCTTTGCCTGAACGCCCTCAGAGTCCGGTTCGTTGGCTTGCCTACTACCGGGTCAGTACAGATCGCCAAGGACATTCCGGACTGGGCCTTGAAGCGCAACGGGCCAAGGTGGAAGCCATGGCCTCTGAGCGGGGGGCTGTGATCGCTGCTGAATTCGTGGAGGTCGAAAGCGGTCGCAAGAACGACCGCCCTCAGTTGGCTGCGGCTCTGGCTCAGGCTCGTGAGGAGAAGGCCGTCATTGCTGTCGCCAAGATCGACCGCCTGGCTCGTGACGCTGGCTTTGTTTTAAAGCTCGCCAATGAGGCTGAGAAGAACGGGATGGGTGGTTTCGTCTTTTGCGACCTCCCAGACATTGATGCCACCACCAGTGCTGGTCGGATGGTGCTCACGATGATGGCCAGCGTGGCTGAGTTCGAAGCACGTCGGATCAGCGAGCGCACTAAGGAAGCGTTGGCCGCGGCCAAGGCCAGAGGTGTTCGCCTGGGGGGATACCGGCAAGGTGCGGCTGAGCGGGCTTCAGAGCGCAAGCAAAAGGCCATTACTGAGGCGGAGGGTCTGCGTGGAGTTCTCGAGCCAATGGTTCGTGCAGGCTTGAGTTACAGGGCCATGGCTGATGCGCTTGCATGTGTTGGCAAGCTCAGTAAGTCAGGGCGTCCTCTCGCACCGGCCCAGATCGGTCGGATCCTCCAGCGCTTGGGTTTGTCGGGAAAGCTGCTGGGCAGTGACCAGGCCGGGGTCGCTGCCTGATGGGTCAACGAAGCAGCGCTGAGCATCGCGACTTCAGTCCTCTAGCGGCTGAGCTCAGTCAATCCCTGTTGGCCTGGTGGGCAGTTCATGGTCGGAAGGACCCTGCGCTCAAGCCGTGGATGTTCACCAAGGACGGCAGGTGGCCTGAACCCCACGAGCATCTTGATGTCCTGGAGTGCTGGATCGCCGAGGTGATGCTGCAGCAAACACAGCTGAAGGTCGTTCTGCCTTATTGGCAGCGCTGGATGGAAACTTTCCCAACTCTTGAGGCGCTGGCGAAAGCGGATCAGCAGTTGGTGCTCCTGAAGTGG
>Ga0228627_1001502_pt1 | contig 12057 bp, 10 predicted proteins | sample 33DmetaG_FD_190483 | JGI IMG/M metagenome (GOLD analysis project Ga0228627, IMG submission 190483) | Seawater microbial communities from Monterey Bay, California, United States - 33D | ecosystem: Environmental > Aquatic > Marine > Coastal | place: USA: California | collected 2016-09-28 | reverse complement strand
CTTCATTGCGATTGGCTTTGATGATTCTTGGCATTAACTTATCTTGGCAATAAGCACTTGCTGTGTCGCGTATCATACGTTCTTCTTCAGTGAGCTGATCCTCTAATGAAAAAGGGTCTTCCCAATTGAAATTAGCAGGTTTTGATCTGGCTATGTGTGGTGTATTTGAAGTCATGATATATTCTCTTTTTTTTAATACTGATAGTTTTAATCAAAATTGGCAATGCGGCAATTCTTCTGGAATATATTTTTTTAAAGAGCTAAATGTAATTTGAAAAAAATTGATAAATAACTACAATGGAAAATTAATATGAGAGTTCTCGTAACAGGCGGTGCTGGTTATATTGGTAGCCATACTTGTGTTGAGCTTTTAAAAGCTGGTCATAAAGTTTTTGTAATAGATAACCTCTCGAATGGACATGAGACTTCACTTGAGCGAGTTCGACTAATAACCAATTGTGAGTTGCAATTTACGAATGCAGATATTCGCGATGCAAGTGCATTAGATAAAATTTTTAATACTTTTAAACCAGATTCAGTCATTCATTTTGCTGGGTTGAAGGCTGTCGGTGAAAGCGTTGCAAACCCATTGATGTACTATGATGTAAACGTTGGTGGTTCTGTTTCGTTGCTTACGGCTATGTCTAAAGCAGGCTGTAATAACATTGTTTTTTCATCATCGGCTACAGTTTATGGTAAGCCAAAATATTTACCCTATGATGAAGAGCACCCAACTAATCCAGTGAATCCATATGGACGCACAAAATTAATGATCGAAAATATAATACACGACTGGACAAAAGTAGAGTTAAAACGAAAGGGAACCGTTCTCAGATATTTCAACCCTGTTGGAGCTCATGAATCTGGTCTGATTGGAGAAGAACCAATTGGAATCCCAAATAATTTAATGCCTTACATCGCTCAAGTAGCTGATGGTCGCCGTGAACATTTAAATATTTTTGGTAATGACTATGAGACTGCAGATGGAACTGGAGCAAGGGATTATATCCATGTCGTAGATTTAGCTCTGGCGCATTTAGGTGCTTTAAATCAAAGTAAGCTGGATAAGTTTGAAGTATTAAACATTGGAGGGGGGAAAAGTACGACTGTTATTGAGTTGATAAAAAGTTTTGAAGAAACTTCTGGCGTTCCAATTAAATTTAAATACCTACCTAGACGTGAAGGAGATCTTGCTGCTTTTTGGGCAGATTCTTCAAAAGCATTTGAGATGTTGAGCTGGAAAACAGAAAGAAATAATATTAAGATTTGTGAAGATACTTGGCGCTGGCATAAACTTAATCCAACTGGTTATGGAAGAGAATAATTAGATTTGAGTAAATAGTTCAATCTGATAGTGTAAGGTTGTCTTATGGAGTTTGAATTTTTGTCTTCCTGCCCATTAAATCCATTAGAATCCATATGCGTTGATCTGCTTCATATTTTTCAACAGTCGCAAAAAAATTTGCAAAAGGTCCCTTTAAAACCACTACATGATCGCCTTTTTTTAATTTTTCTATAGGTATTAATTTTCCCGATAAATCGTATCGCTTCATTAAATGATCAACAAATATGGTAGGAATTGATTTAAGAATAGAATTAAAAGTAATTAAGCGAGATACACCGTATGTACTGTCTATTTTATGCCACGCGGATTCTGTTCTATCAAACTTGACAAACATGTAGCCTGGAAACAGAGGTTTAGAAACATTTACAAATCGAGATAATTTTTGTGAAGTGGTCTCATATAAGGGTAAAAATGTTTCAAATCCCTGTCGTTTTAAATTTTTTGCCGCTAGGTGGTGTGAATTGGATTTAAACTGTAGAATGAACCACTCTTTTGACATGTAAATTCACCTATGAATTTGTGTTCATTTATGAACAAAATATTTAATAATTCCTAGTATTCTCTAAAATATGATAAATTACTAGTATTATTTTGATTATTTTTACCAAGATTAGCTATTTTAATTTAGTTGATAAGTTGTATATACACTTTTGTAAATAGTCTCATAATAATATAAATTTATTGTTGACAGTAGATTAAGTGATATGCATGTTCATTTTTGAAAGATATGAGAATATTATAATTATTTACTACATAAAATTACAAAGCTTTGTCTCAAGGCTTGGTGCGGTAGCTATTCTTGGCTAGTCGTCGCAAAGAGCATCAGGAAGATGCAAAGTTTAGGGTGTTTCAGATAATAAATGAAAACCCTCAAATGACCACGCGTGAAATTGCCCAAAAAGTTGGGATTTCTAACGGATCTGCCTATTACTTGTTAACATCATTAATCGATATGGGTTTTATAAAGCTTTCAAATTTTAAAGATAGCTCGCAAAAGATAAAATATTCTTATTTGTTAACTCCAAAAGGTATTCGTGAGAAATCTTTGGTTACAAGCAAATTCCTTGTGCGCAAAAAGCAAGAATATGAACTATTAAAAAAAGAGATCAACGAATTAGAGCGTGATTTAAGCTGAAAGATAGAATCAAAGAAATGCATATAAATTTTGAAGTAACGCCAAATTATGTAAAATACAATTTCAAATTCATGGGTGACGTGAGGCTAATCCAGCGGTGTTGGTTTCAGAGAACACGCTTACTGTTGAGGCTCTCAACTGGAATCCAAAATATAATGATATCAGCAACATTATTAAAAGCGCATGGTTATGGCACTCCAGTCAAGAATGTTAGAGCCTGATATATTTCAAAGCATTGTTAAAAATGCTCCACTGGTGTCAATTGATCTCTGCCTTATTCATGATGGAAAAATACTTTTGGGCAAGCGCGCTAATGAGCCCCTCAGGGGCAAGTGGTTTACACCGGGTGGGAGGATTTTAAAAAATGAGCCATGGCAAGAATGTATGCGAAGAGTTGCTTACTCGGAGTTAGGCCTAGTGATTGATATTCTTCCAAGCTTGACACTCATGGGTGCCTGGGATCATTTCTACGAAAATAGCGTCATTGATGAAAATATTTCAACGCATTACCTGAGTCTACCTCATTACTGTATTCTTGAGGAAATGCCAAGTTTATATATAGATCATCAACATAACGATTTGAAGTGGTTTGGCCTTGATGAGGTAACAGTTACAAATAATTTTCATGAATACATGCAAAGCTATGCATCATGGCTAATCAAAATGGATAAAAAAAATGATTAAAGCAGTAATTATGGCTGGTGGCTCAGGCACTAGGTTATGGCCTTTGTCAAGGGCAGGGTATCCAAAACAATTTCTAACCTTAAATGGACAGCAAACAATGCTTCAATCTACCATCATGCGTTTGCAGGGCCTTGATGTTTCTTCCTCAGTGACAATTTGCAATGAAGAGCACCGATTCTTTGTTGCCGAGCAGCTCAGGGAGTTAGATAAATTAGATTCCATAATATTAGAGCCAGTAGGTAAAAATACAGCTCCAGCAATAGCGCTTGCTGCGATAACAGCAGATGACGATCCACTTCTTTTGATTCTTGCAGCTGATCACGTTATTCAGGATGAGGTTGCATTTACTAATGCTGTAAATAGTGCTTTGCCACTCGCAGAATCTGGCAAACTTGTTACCTTCGGTATAGTGCCTAATGAAGCGCATACTGGGTACGGCTATATTAAAATAGGGGATAAAGACGGTGGTGGTTTTGTTGTAGATAAGTTTGTAGAAAAACCATCAAGTGATGTTGCACGTGATTACATCGAGTCAGGTAGCTACGTTTGGAATAGTGGCATGTTTTTGTTCAAGGCCAGTCGCTACTTGGAAGAGCTAGAAAAATTTAGGCCTGATATTTATTCGTCTTGTGTCGCGTCTACAGACGAGCTAGAAAGTGACTTAGATTTTTTAAGAGTCAATAAAGAAATATTTGAAAAGTGCCCTAGCGAGTCAATTGATTATGCTGTCATGGAAGAAACAGCAGATGCAGTTGTTGTTTCAATGGATGCGGGCTGGAGCGATATAGGATCTTGGTCATCGCTATGGGATGCTAGCCAGAAAGATTATGAGGGCAATGTCACCCATGGTGATGTAATAGTTCACAACGCTAAAGACTGCTATTTAAGGTCAGATGATCGGTTGGTTGCCGCAGTGGGGGTAGATAATTTGGTTGTCGTGGATACCAAGGATGCACTGATGGTTGCTCATAAAGATTCAGTTCAGGATGCCAAAATTATTGCTCAACATTTGAAGGCTGATGAAAGAAGCGAGTGGAATTTGCATCGTGAAGTACATCGTCCATGGGGGAAATATGACTCTATTGATAATGGAGATAGGTACCAGGTAAAACGCATAACTGTTAAGCCAGGCGCCAAGTTGAGTGTGCAGATGCATCACCATCGTGCAGAGCATTGGATCGTGGTGAATGGATCCGCAAAAGTTACCAATGGAGATAAGACATTCTTCCTTTCGGAGAACGAGTCTACCTATATCCCCGTTGGCGTTATTCATGCCCTAGAAAACCCTGGAGAAAATGATCTTGAGCTTATAGAGGTTCAGTCAGGTTCTTATCTTGGGGAGGATGATATTGTAAGGTTCGATGATATTTATGGTAGGGTAAAAATTAATAAAACAATGTAGTTAAATTTTAGTAACTAACAAATGATTAGAGCAAACAAATTATGAAAAAAAAAGCATTAATTACTGGTGTTACCGGTCAAGATGGTTCCTACCTAGCGGAATTCCTCTTGGAAAAGGGTTATGAGGTTCATGGAATAAAACGAAGAGCCTCCTCATTAAATACTCAGCGAGTTGATCATATATATCAGGATCCACACGAAGATAATCAGAGCTTTGTACTGCATTATGGGGATTTAACTGATTCATCTAATCTTACTCGAATTCTAGCGCAGGTTGAGCCGGACGAGGTATATAACCTAGGAGCTCAATCACATGTGGCAGTGAGTTTCGATTCACCTGAATATACAGCTGATGTTGATGCCACTGGTACTCTTCGTCTCTTAGAGGCAATTCGATTTTTGAGGCTAGAAAAGAAAACGAGGTTCTACCAAGCCTCTACATCAGAACTTTATGGTTTGGTTCAAGAAATACCTCAAAAAGAAACGACACCCTTTTATCCGAGGTCTCCCTATGCTGTCGCAAAATTATACGCATACTGGATAACAGTAAACTACCGCGAATCCTATGGCATGTATGCCTGTAATGGTATTTTATTTAACCATGAATCACCTCGTCGCGGTGAGACATTTGTAACTCGAAAAATTACACGTGGTCTAAGTAATATTGCACAAGGTTTAGAAAGCTGTCTTTATATGGGAAATATGGATGCTCTAAGGGATTGGGGGCATGCAAAAGATTATGTTCGAATGCAGTGGATGATGTTGCAGCAAGATAAGCCTGAGGACTTCGTTATAGCGACTGGAGTTCAATATTCTGTCCGTCAATTTATACAATGGTCTGCGACAGAATTAGGGATTTGTCTGGATTTTAGGGGGTCTGGAGAGGATGAGGAAGGAATTGTCACCAAAGTTTCTGGAGATAATGCCCCTGGAGTTAAAGTGGGTGATGTAATTATTAAAGTTGACCCAAGGTATTTCAGACCAGCTGAAGTTGCAACTTTATTGGGAGATCCTACAAATGCAAGGGAAAAGCTCGGTTGGATTCCAGAAATTAGTGTGCAGGATATGTGTGCTGAAATGGTCAGGGAAGATTTAAAGTTGGCAAAACGTAATTGTTTGCTACAAAGCCATGGCTATAATGTCCCGCAAAGCTCCGAATAGGTAAATTTTGATATGAAAATTTTGTTAACTGGCGGAAGCGGTATGGTTGGTCGTAATATCCTCGAATGTCAGGAAGCAGATCGTTATGAAATAATTGCTCCATCTAGCACAATTTTAAACCTGCTGGATCGTAATGCAATAAAAACCTATTTACTGTCTGAGATGCCAGATTTGATTATTCATTCAGCGGGCAAGGTCGGTGGTATTCAAGCAAACATGGCCCACCCAGTATCCTTTTTAACCGATAATTTAGAAATGGGTATTAATCTGGTTTCTGCAGCTTCCTCAATAGGTATTCCAAACCTAATTAATATTGCAAGCTCCTGTATGTATCCGAGAGATGCATCTAATCCTCTGCAAGAAGACATGATACTCAAAGGTGAGTTAGAGCCAACTAACGAGGGATACGCCCTAGCGAAAATTGTTACAGTAAAGTTGTGCGAGTATATTGCACGAGAAGATTCGAAAAAAAAATATAGAACTATAATCCCGTGTAATCTTTACGGACGTCATGATAAGTTTGATCCAAAGAATTCTCACCTTTTGCCTGCAGTAATTAGAAAAATACATGATGCAAAGCTTTCAGGCGACCAAACTGTCACAGTATGGGGAGATGGTAATGCTCGTCGTGAATTTATGTGCGCTAAAGACATTGCTGACTTTATTTTTTTTGCGATTAAAAACATAGACCGAATTCCTCAGAATATTAATGTAGGTATGGGCCACGATTATTCAATAATTCAGTATTATCATGCGGTAGCAGAAGTGATTGGTTTTAAAGGTAGCTTTGAATTTGATCTTTCCAAGCCAGTTGGAATGAAGCAAAAATTAGTTGATATTACTGAACTAGAAAAGTTTGACTGGAATCATAAGATATCATTGAATGATGGCATTAACGATGCATATAAATTTTTTATAGAGGCCTCAAATTATGGAGTATAAACTAGCATCCAGCACGTGGGATAACAGAGAGATCGAAGCAATTTATCAGGTAATAGAATCTGATATGTACTCGATGGGTGAAAAAGTAAGAGAATACGAATTTGATTTTGCGCAATGGATTGGGAGTAGGTATGCCATTATGACGAGTTCTGGGTCAACGGCGAATTTACTCATGATTGCTGCTATGTTTTTCACCAAAGACAAGTCAAAAAGACTGAAGCGCGGCGATGAAGTAATAGTTCCTGCGGTCTCTTGGTCCACTACCTATTTTCCTCTTCAGCAATATGGGTTAAAAGTGAAATTCGTGGATATAGATCGCGAGACTTTAAATATTGATTTAGATAAGCTTAAAAATGCGATTACTGATAAGACGAAGGTAATACTTGCTGTGAATCTTCTTGGTAATTCTAATGATTTTAATGTTATTCAGGCACTGATCGGCGAAAAAAATATTGCTCTTCTTGAAGATAACTGTGAGTCATTAGGAGCCACCTTTGGTGGGAAGAAAGCAGGTACATTTGGGTTGATGGGTACATTTAGTTCATTCTTTAGCCACCATATTTCGACTATGGAAGGCGGTTGTGTTGTGACTGATGACGATGAGTTATATCATATTTTACTTTCCATTCGAGCGCACGGCTGGACACGGAATTTACCTAACAAAAATTTAGTCTCAGGCACAAAGAGTAGTAATCCATTTGAAGAGGCTTTTAAGTTTGTTCTACCTGGCTACAATGTTAGACCGCTTGAAATGAGTGGTGCAATAGGCATACAACAGCTTAAAAAACTACCCGATTTCATTACTATAAGAAGGCAAAATGCTAAAAGATTTAAATCTATCTTTAAAGATCATCCATATTTACAAATACAAACAGAAACATCAAATAGCAGTTGGTTTGGTTTTTCTTTGGTTCTAAGAGAGGATTCGCCCATATCGAGGTCAGAACTCGTTCATGAGTTAACAAAGGCAAATGTGGAGTGTCGCCCCATCGTTACAGGTAATTTTGTTAAAAATGTTGATGTTTTAAAGTACTTTGATTACGAAGTTTCTGGCGATCTTACAAATGCAGAATATATAGATAAACATGGATTATTTGTTGGTAATCATCAGACAGATATGTCTAAAGAACTTGATTATTTAAAGGATGTCGTTGACAATATTTTTAGTAATAATTGACATCTTCGACTTTGTGATGAGTCATAGTTACTATTTTTTAACTGTTTTTAAAATTTCATTTTATTGGGTAAATCAGTACCATAAAAAATTTATGAGAGCTTGTATGGGTTTGATGAGCGTTATCTCATTATGTCGCATTCAATCTATCAGTGTAAAATGGGTTTGTTAGGGAGTGAAATCCTTTGTAATAATGATCGCGAGCTGATGGAATTAAGCACTATTAATAAATGACTATAGCTTTAACAAACAATGGTCTTTATTACTAATAACAATAATAAGCAATTCAGATATCCCAAAAAGACAAGTCTCCTTTCGGATGTATTGGACATATTTTAATTTTATCGATAGGTGTTTTAGGCAGTGAACAATCAAGATTTTATTATTCTAGCAGCAGGTAAGCCCTACATGGGCGAGAATCCGGTACTATTGAGTAAAGTAAATGGCCAAACTTTATTTGATTGGCAGATTAACGCTTTGTCAGTAGTAAATAATGCTATGCCTCAAGTAGTAGTGGGTTATGAAGCTGAAAAGTTTAAGAAATTGTCGGGGCGTGCTTTATTGCGCACCAATGACAGGTGGCACAGCACCAATAGTAGTTTCTCGCTCTTGAGTGCTGATTTGTCAAGTGATTCAGTAATTGTTAGCTATTCTGATATTTTATATCGCCCGAGCCTTATAGAGCTGTTAAGACAGTCAGAGTCAGATGTGACACTTGTATATGATAGTTGCTGGAGACAACGTTATTCCGGTAGATCTGAGCAAGATTTGATTGATTCAGAGAAGGTGATAGTTTCTGAATCCGATCTATTAAATGCGGGCCAGAATATTCCTTTAGAATGGGCACATGGTGAGTTTATAGGCTTAGTATATTTTAAAGGAGCTGCGATGAAGTGCTTACGTAATTCGCAGAGCAAAATCAACACACCACTTGAAAACATGCCACTATCAGGATTGGTCGAGTGGTTACGATTACAAGGCTTGAGGGTCTCTGCTATCGATGTAGAGGGCGATTGGGCTGAGTTAAATGAACCTAAGGATGTTGCTCATTTTATATTGGGTACAAAAGCTGAAACACTTGATCGTTTGAGTAAAATGGTCAAAAAATCAGTTGTACTTAATCAAGTATCATTTACTGTTGCTGAATGGCATGAAAATCCACGAAAAATCGAAAATAAGATACAAAAGGTTTTTGACGGTTCAATTGTGGTGGTTCGGTCAAGTGCAAAAAGTGAGGATGCATTTTCTCATTCAAATGCGGGCGCATACTCTAGTCTTTTAAATGTAGATCCTAAAAAAGGTTTGCATGACGCTATCCTTGAAGTCATAAATTCTTATACCGATTGTCAGCATGATGACCAAGTTTTAGTGCAGCCTATGTTACAAGATGTTCGATTGAGTGGCGTGGCGTTTACACGCACGTTGGAAGAAAGCGCACCCTTTTATATTGTTAACTATGACGAAACTGGTGATACAGAGAGTATTACCTCAGGCAGTGCTAAAAAGCATAAATCTCTCTTTCTTCGAAGAGATGCGAAATCATCTGATGTCTCTGATATGCATTTGTTGAATGTTATTGAAGCGATTAAAGAAGTAGAGTATTTACTGAACTACGATGCACTTGATATTGAGTTTGCGGTTGATAAACAAGGAATAGTTCATCTTTTGCAGGTAAGGCCGCTGGCGACTGCTGAAAGCAGGGTTCCAGGTCTCTCTAGTGAAAAAGTATTGCAATTACAGGAAAAGTCTAGTGAGCAATGGTTAAATTTGCAGGCGGCAAGTCCACAAATAAAAGGGAATAAGGCACTTTTTGGTATTATGCCTGATTGGAACCCAGCTGAAATTATTGGCACGAATCCAGGTCAGCTAGCGGTCAGTCTTTATGAACATTTAATACTAAATGATATTTGGGCAAGACAGCGTGCTGAATATGGTTATAAAGATGTTAGGCCGCAACCTTTACTTCGTATATTTGCGGGTAAACCTTATATCGATATTCGTGCAAGCTTTAACACATTTATACCTAAAGTACTGTCAGATACCTTAAGCTATAAACTTGTAAATTTTTATCTAGATTGGTTAGAGGCACACCCTTATTTACACGATAAAGTAGAATTTGAAGTAGCTCCAACGTGCCTTGGCCCGATGTTTAGTAAGTGGGAAAAACGACTCACTGAGGAAGCAAAGTTGCTTGATGAAGAAATAACACAGTTAAAGCAAGGCTTATTGAGTATTACTCAAGATGCTTTAACCCGAACCAGCCAATATTTTGTAGATTTGGATGTTCTAAAAAAACGTCATGATCAAATTCTTTCTAATGAAATACTATCAGGTTCGGAAAAAATCAGGATATTACTCGAAAATTGTAAGGAATATGGAACGTTGCCATTTGCGCATCTAGCCCGAAGCGGTTTTATTGCGGTTACTTTGTTAAGAGAGGGAGTTGAGGCCGGATGGTTGAGCGCTGATGCTCGGGATGGTTTTATGGAGACGATTCACTCTGTTTCTCATGAGTTAAGTGAAGATGCTTGGCGTGTAGCACTAAAGGATCTTAGTTGGGAGAACTTTGTGCTTAAGTATGGGCATTTGCGGCCAGGTACATATGATATTACCTCGCCCGCATACAGAGATGATCCAGATCTGTTCTTGAAGCCAATTGTGAATAATGCCCACCAACCAAAGCATATGTCTACTAAGGTTGAAAATTGGCATGGTGAAAAAAAGCTCTTTTTTTCTAACTTAAGAAAGATTGGTCTAGATGCTAAAGACGATGACTTTGAGAGGTTTTTAAAGGAGTCGATTGAAGGGCGTGAGAAAGCAAAATTTATATTTAGCCGAAGTCTTTCAGAGTCAATAAGCCTAATCGAAATTGAGGGGAAAAAATATGAGTTAACCCCAAATCTACTTTCTAATTTAACTCTTTCAGAGCTATTATCTGCATTTAACTCAGAATTGCCTTTAGAGGAGCTAACTAAGCGCCTTAAAGTTGCCGCTTATCAAAATCAACAGATGCGTTTGTTAAGTCATGCTTGTCGTCTTCCTCCTCTTTTATGTAGTTCTTTAGATTTTAGAGTCTTCGTTAGTTCGGAAGAAAAACCTAACTTTATTGGCACGTCACGAATAACTGCGCCAGTTGTTCATTTGAGTAGTAATGAAAGGCAACAAAAAAAATTAGAAGGCTGCATTGTTGTTATCCCGCAAGCTGACCCTGGATATGATTGGTTATTTGGCCAAAAAATAGTGGGACTCATCACTATGTATGGTGGTGCCAACTCGCACATGGCAATTCGAGCTGCTGAGTTTAGTCTGCCTGCAGCGATTGGTGTAGGTGAGCAGTTATATAATACCTGTAACTCTGCTAATAGCATTGAATTAGATGCTGCAGGAGAGACTATTCGGATTCTGCAGTGATGAAAAGAGTTTTAATTAGTCAGCGACGTGACAACATAGTTGGGCGAGGAGAGATAAGAGACTCTCTAGATACACGTTGGGCAAAAATTCTCTTTGATTTAGGGTTGCTACCAATTCCAGTTTGTAGTGAGCTAGCTTCGTCCAGTAATTACATCAAAGAATTAATTCCTGATTGTATTTTGCTAAGTGGTGGTAATGATTTGGAAGAAAGCCCTGAACGTGACCAGTTAGAGACGACACTGCTTGACTTCGCTTTATCGAATGATCTGCCAGTTTTGGGTGTTTGCCGTGGCATGCAAATGATAAACGATTACTTAGGAGGAGGATTAGTTAATGTTAATAATCATGTCGCCACTACTCATCAATTGGAGGGTAAATGGGCTAAACTTAGAGGTTACAAGATGGTGAATAGCTATCATAACCAAGCTATAAAACCACAAACTGTTGCACATCCTTTAGAAGTACTAGCGGTATCGTCTGATGGAATAGTTGAAGCAGTTAAGCACTCGGCATTACCCTGGTTAGGGATTATGTGGCACCCAGAGCGTGAATCAGAAGTAAGTAAGGTGGATCAAAAATTAATAAAGGAATGCTTTAGGATTAAATAATAAGAGCTCGTATTAATGTGTTCTTTAACAAGTTCATAAACTTTATATAACGATAAATATTTCGATCTTAAGATGTGATAATTCAAGAACAGCTTCATTGAAAAAATTTTCTTTATACAAAAAGATTGTAATATTTTTAAGTAAATCAAAGCGGAGTAAAAAGTGAAATTCATTATATTAGCCGCAGGACAAGGTA
>Ga0228627_1001498_pt1 | contig 12075 bp, 15 predicted proteins | sample 33DmetaG_FD_190483 | JGI IMG/M metagenome (GOLD analysis project Ga0228627, IMG submission 190483) | Seawater microbial communities from Monterey Bay, California, United States - 33D | ecosystem: Environmental > Aquatic > Marine > Coastal | place: USA: California | collected 2016-09-28 | reverse complement strand
AGAACCTAGAATTTCTGTGTTTAGATATCGCTGTTGATGATTTACCGAAAGCGGATTGCGTTATTATTCGACAAGTATTGCAACATTTATCTAATGCAGAAGTACAAAGCGTTGTTGAAAAATTAAGGGCATACAAATACGTTATTTTAACGGAACATTTACCTGATTGTGAGTTTGAAGCAAATAAAGATATCATATCCGGACAAGGTATTAGACTTAAAAAACAAAGTGGAATCAACTTATTGGATTCTCCATTTAACTTTAAAGTAAAAGAAGAAAAACAACTGTTGAAAATCCCTTTAGAGAAAGGAAAAGGTGTAATTGTAACGACTTTGTATGAAGTGTATTAACCCCACCTTTCTTCTCTCCACTCCTTTTGTTCTAATTTAGAGAGGAATGTCCAAGCGACAATACGTGTTGCTTTATTTCCGGTATTCATTGGAATTGTTTTGACTTGAACAGCCGCCATTTTTTCGAGTGTACTATAAATCCCTTTGAGGTTTGATTGCTTAGAAACTAGTGTTGAAAACCATAAACAATTCTTTGCTAATGATTTACTTTCAATGATCATGTTTTCAATAAACTGAGCTTCCCCACCTTCACAAATGAGTTCGTTACTTATTCCTGCAAAATTAAGTTCCGGGTTTTTTACTCTTTTTCCAGATAAATTCTTCACTTTTCTTTTTGTTCCTTCTTTTGCCTCTTCGGTTGAGGAATGAAATGGAGGATTACAAATGGTTACATCTATTTTATTCTCAGGTTCAATAATACCGCGAAACATCGTTCTTGGACTTTCTTTCAGTACGCATTTCACTTTGTTTTTAAGAGAAACGTTTGAATTAACAATTGCTTCTGCTGATGCTATCGATTTTGGGTCAATATCTGAACCAATAAAATTCCAATCGTACTCTGTAACACCAATAATTGGATAGATACAATTTGCTCCTACACCAACATCAAGACAAGTAATTTTTTCTCCTTTTGGTATTTTTCCGAAATTATTACCACTTAAAATATCGGCTACATGATGAATGTAATCCGCTCTTCCAGGAATTGGAGGACATAAATTTTCATCTGGGAAATCCCAATTTTTTATGCCGTAATAATAATTAAGCAATGCCTTATTTAAAATTTTCACAGCAGAAGGATTCGCAAAATCTACTGAATCTTCACCGTGTTTATTTGGTTTTAGATAGTCTTTTAATTCAGGATTTGAAATGATTAAAGCCTTTAAATCATATTGTTCTCGGTTTTTATTCCGAAAATGAAGCCTTGTTTTTATTGGTTGTTTTTTTTCTAAAGACATTTTTCTAAAAGTTACCTTAATTGAGTATAATGCTTTGGATCTAAATACCAATTATTATACAAATATACATTTTGTAGTTTGCAAGATACTCAATAAATACAAGGTGCGCACTGAGAACTAGTAGATAGAATTATTTGTTTTGTTAAACAATATCAAAATCATTGTAATTTATGTTACGTTTCAGCTGTTAAATTATTTTTATTTTTGAGTTAAATAACATCGATTTATTATGTCAACAAATAAACTTCATTGGGAAAAAGTTTACGAAACAAAAGGCGATTTAGAAGTTAGTTGGTACCAAGAAGTTCCTAAAGAATCTTTGGATTTAGTTGCTGATTTAAAACTGGAGAAAGATGCGTCTATCATTGATGTCGGTGGAGGAAATTCGAATTTCACATCTGAATTATTAAAAAAAGGGTATACTGATTTATCTGTTTTAGATATTTCTCAAAAAGCCTTAGACAGAACTTCAGCAAAAATTGGCTCCACTTCTAGAGTAGATTTTATTGCAACTGACATTTTAGAGTTTCAAACAAAAAAGCATTTTGATTTATGGAACGATAGAGCTGCTTTTCACTTTTTAACAGAGGAAAAGCAAATTAAACATTATGTAGATTTAGTTTCGAATTCAGTCGTTACAGGAGGTTTTTTCATCTTATCTACGTTTTCTACTTCTGGACCTTTAAAGTGTAGCGGACTAGAAATTTCGCAATATTCAAAAGAAAAACTCGAACATCTGTTTGAGAAAAGCTTTGAGATGGTAAAATCTTTTGAAACAGTTCATGAAACACCTTTTGATACAGAGCAAAATTTTATCTATGCTGTTTTTAGGAAGAGGTAGATTTATCTTTAACTTTAGAATATGAATCAATCGTATAAAATTGCTGGGATGACATGTGCTGCTTGTGCAGTAAGCGTAGAATCTAATATCAAGCCTTTAGATGGCGTTCATAATGTTGAAGTCAATTACCCCAACCAATCTGCAGTTATTGATTTTGATGAAGAAGTAATTCATATTGAAACAATTCAAGAAAAATTAAAAGAAATTGGATACGATTTATTACTTGGCGATGAGGTTTCAGTAAAAAAAGAAATGGATCAAAAGGATACTAATCGTTTAGAATTACTTCGTAAAAAATTGATTTTTTCAGCTTTCTTTTCTATTCCAATTTTTGTAATGGCGATGTTTTTCATGGGAAAAATTCCTTATGAAAATTGGATTATGTTAGCACTTTCTATTCCTGTTTTGGTTTGGTCTGGTTCAGAATTCTACAGTATCGCATGGAAAAAATTGAAGCATTTTTCTGCAAACATGGACACCTTGGTTGCTTTGAGTACAGGTACAGCTTTTCTCTTTAGTTTGATAAATACAATCAACCCTACGTTGTTTAGAACAGACGATATGCAACATACTCATGTTTACTATGAGTCTGCAGTGGTAATTATTACACTCATTTTATTTGGTCGATATTTAGAAGAAAAAGCGAAAAGTAAAACCTCTTCAGCAATTAAAAACTTAATGGGATTAACCCCTAAAAAGGTTACAGTCATTAGAAATGGAGAAGAAGAAATCATTTCGATAGATGAAATTATTAAAGGAGAGTTGATTCTGATAAAACCAGGAGATAAAATTCCAGTTGATGCAAAAGTTAAAAAAGGTGAATCATACATTGATGAGAGTATGATTTCGGGTGAACCAATTCCTGTTTTAAAAACCAAGGGAAATGAGGTGTTTGCAGGAACAATTAACCAAAAAGGTTCACTTCGACTTTTAGCCACAAAAATTGGAAAAGATACCTTGCTTTCTCAAATCATTCAGTTGGTTGAAAAAGCACAATCGAGTAAACCTAAGATTCAAAATTTAGTTGATAAAATTGCAGGAATTTTTGTTCCAGTAGTGATTGTTTTAGCTATTATTACTTTCTCTATTTGGTATGTTGTAGGTCCAGAACCTAAGTTAATTTATTCGCTGATTTCGTTTATTACCGTATTAATTATTGCTTGTCCTTGTGCTTTAGGTTTAGCTACACCAACTGCTTTAATGGTGGGAATAGGAAAAGGAGCGCAACAAGGAATTTTAATTAAAGATGGACAAGTATTAGAAACAGCTTATAAAATTGATGCGTTGATTTTAGACAAGACAGGAACAATTACGGAAGGAAAGCCAAAAGTTACCGATTGTGTCTGGACAGAAAAAGAGATTAATAATTTATATGCAAGTGTTTTTTTATCGATAGAAAAGCAATCAGAACACCCATTAGCCGAAGCGATTGTAAATTGTCTATCTAAAGATTTTAATGAACATGTTTTAGAGTCTTTTAAAAGTATTACAGGGAAAGGGACAGAAGCATATTACGATGGTGAAAAATACCTTATAGGAAACAAAGGGTTAATGCTTGAAAATTTGATTGATATTCCTGGCCACATCCAAAAAGAAGCAGAACGTTTAAAGTTAGAAGCAAAATCGGTTGTTTTCTTGAGTGTAAAAAATAGGGTAGAAGCTATTTTCGCAATCTCGGATGAAATTAAAGTAGGTGTAAAAAAGGTGATTCTTTCTTTGAGTAATGCAGGTATTGATGTTTACATGCTTACAGGAGATAACGAAAAAACAGCTAGAGTAATTGCAGATCAAGTTGGAATAAAAAACGTACAAGCAAACGTATTACCAGAAGACAAAGGAAATTTCGTGAAATTATTACAACAAAATGGCAAAGTAGTTGCGATGGCTGGTGATGGTATAAATGATTCACACGCATTAGCGCAATCAGATGTAGGAATAGCAATGGGTAGCGGAACAGACATCGCTATGGATAGCGCTGGAATTACGTTAATGTATTCTGATCTTAAACAAATAGCGAATGCCATTTTACTTTCAAAAGCAACGATGAAAACAATCAAACAAAATTTATTTTGGGCATTTGTTTACAACGTTATTGCCATTCCAATTGCTGCAGGAGTGTTGTACCCAAAATTTGGGTTTTTATTAAGTCCAATGATTGCAGGAGCTGCGATGTCGATGAGTTCGGTATCCGTTTTAGCAAATAGTTTACGTTTAAGAAATAAATAACAGTTATATGAGTACTTATAAATTTAAAACAAATATCAATTGCGGGAGCTGTATTAAGACCGTTACTCCATTTTTAAACGAATTAGATAACGTTGATGCTTGGAAAGTAGATACTGAAAACCCAGATAAAAATTTAACCGTAGAATTAGACGATGAGAACATTTCAAGTGTTGTAGACGCTGTTAAAAAAGCTGGGTATAAGATTGAACTTCGAGAAATTTAGTGGAAAAGAGTATTTAGATTTTTTAATCGACACAATTTTCAACCATACTTGAAAATTGTGTATTTTTTGTAATATTTTCAAGTGTGTTTGAAAATCATGTAAAATTTAGAAGGTGTATAATAGTAGAATTCTCCTAAAAAGGATGAATTAAGAACCCAAAAAAGTAATTTCTAAAAGATAAAGTGTTATATTTATATAATTAAGTGCATTTTTTGTTAAAATTATAAAACATGGTAAATAGATTTGAATGGTGGGGTAGCTGGATTGAAAAGAAGCACAAGTATGCTAAAACGGATGAAAAACAGTTAGATCAAGATAAATTTAATGCGATTTGTGTAGGTACGGGATTACCAAGTATTCACCAAACATCAACGTTTAAGTTTAACAATGTACAAGATGGTGCAGATCGTTTTTTAGGAATGTCGCCAACAGGTGAAAAACCTTATGCTAGAATTTATACACGTTTAGGAAATCCAAATACTGAATATTTAGAACGAGTATTGTTTCAATTGGAATGTGATCACATCATTGAAAATGCACTAAAGAACGATGAAAAAGTTCCTACAATTGGATGTTTAGTTTTTGCTTCTGGGATGGCAGCAATCTCTACAACAATTATGGCATTTATTAAACCTGGAGATGCTTTAATGATAGGTAACGTTTATGGTTGCACTGATTCATTTGTACGTTATTTAGAAACTCGTTTTGGTATTGAAATCGTTTTCACAGATACTACTAAGATAGATGAGGTTGAAAAATCTTTTAAAAGTCATCCAAATATCGTAGCATGTTTAATTGAAACTCCTGTGAATCCAACATTAGAAATTTCTGATATTGAGGCAATTTCTAAAATCACGGAAGCTAATGAAGCATTGTTAATGGTTGACAATACATTCTGTTCACCTTATTTACAACAACCATTTAGATTGGGCGCTGATATCGTTATCCATTCGATGACAAAATATGTAAACGGACATTCAAGTTCGATTGCAGGTGCAGCGATGGGGCCTTACGAGTTCTTTAGTACAGATGTATTTATGGCTTACAAAGATTTTGGTCCAACACCTTCTCCTTTTGATAGTTGGTTGAACAGCTTGTGTATACAAGATTTAGGATTAAGGGTGCAAATTCAAAGTGAGACGGCAGTAAAAATCGCTAACTTCTTGAATGAGCATCCAAAGGTTCAAAAGGTTACTTATCCAGGATTAAAAAGTCACCCGCAACACCATATTTTCTTAAAACAAATGAGAAATGGAGGAGCAATGATTTCATTTGAAGTAAAAGGTGGTTTTGAAGGAGGAGTGAAGTTGATGAACTATTTTGCACGAAAAGATACACCAATGGAGTTAGCAGTGAGTTTAGGCTCTGTTATTTCTTACATCGAACATCCTGCAAGTATGACACATTGCGTTGTTCCAAAAGAAGACAGAGATATCAGAGGAATTAACGATTCGTTGGTGCGTTTATCAGTTGGAGCTGAAGGTTATGGTACATTGATGAGAGCGTTAGATGAAGGTTTAGCGTTGATAGATTAAACGGATAAGTAGTTATAAAAATCAAAGAGGGAACAATTTAGTTGTTCCCTCTTTTTACCTCAAAGGTTTAATTTTTGATTTAGGAGAGGTACTACTATTTTGACAAAGTGCTACATTCCAATAATATGCTTCACTTCGATTTCTGTAATTTTTCGTTGGATTCCTTCACGACTTAAGTAAGTTCTCGTTACAAGTCGACCATGAATAGCTAGTTGTTTTCCTTTTTCGCCATATTTTTCAATGAATTGTGCAAGGTTTCCCCAAGCGAATACTTGGTGCCATTCTGTTTTATTCGTTGAATCTCCTGTTTTATTGCCCTTATCAGTAGCTAAACTGAATCGAGCTATTTTTTTTCCGTTTTCAAATTCTGTAATTCTTGCGTTCATACCCATATTTCCAACAAGGGTAACGTGATTTTTTAAGTTCAACATAGCAATAGATTTAGAGGTTCTTAATTGTATTTTAAGTGGTCGGTTAGTTAGGTTTTAACCTCAGATTGACTATTATTTTGCCGTCAGATTTAAAGTAGCAAAGTTTTATTTTAGGCACATTTTCAAGGATTTATTCTCATAAATACTGAAATGTAACGACAAATAAATTTGTTAATTTAAAAGCAGATTATTTGTTTCACTCCTAATAAATGATCTATTTCACTAAAATTCTTCAGAATAAACCATTATTTCTCATGATTTTATTTAATATCTCATTCATTATAAGTGTTCTGACAATAAAAAAATAATCAATCTGAGGTTATAATATAATTAGATCATTTACTTCTACTTCTGAAATATGCTTTTTCTCACCCGTTTGATTTTTATAGAAACGAGAAACCAAACGTCCTTCAATTGCTAAGTTCATACCTGAGGCACCAAGTTCTTCTAAAACTTTCACCCATTTTCCCCAAGCAGATAATTGATGCCACTGACTTTTAACTTTGGTATTGCCTTCTTTATCTAAGAAAGTTTCTTTCGTACTCAATGTAAACTGAGCTATTTTTCTTCCATTTTTTAATTCAACAAATCGAGGAGTTGAACACATTTTACCTATTAAATTTACGTGGTTCATAGCTAGACTTATTTAGATTTTACAGTTGATTCTTTTTCTAATTCCGTAGAATTTAATTTATTATTACTTGAAATAAGTAAAAAGTCGGATACTTCGATATCTGTAGTAAACCTTTTTTCACCATCTTTTTCATAACTGTTGTTTACGATTTTCCCTTCGATCATTACTTCTTGTCCTTTAGATATTAAGGAAGAGATTCGCTCAGCAGTTTTCCCCCAAGCAACTAAATTGTGCCATTGTGTTTTTTCATGCCACTGTCCGTTTTTGTCTTTATAGTTTTCATTTGTAGCAAGCGATAATTTTGTAAGTGCATAATCTTTAGATGATCCTACTTTTTGTAATTCAGGTGTTTTTCCGATTCTTCCAATTAAACTTACTTTGTTTCTTAGCGTGTTCATAATAAATGATTTTAATTTGTTTTTGCTACCCATCAAAAGTTGTTTTCTGATTTCGACACTGCAAAGTTGTAGGTAGAACCAAACTTTATTCGATTATTAAGTAATTAATGTCGAATGTCTTTCGTTTGTAAACGTTTATTATCGGATATAATACTTAAAAACAACTAGTTATGTTTTTTATGTTGACTTACATTTTTTAGGTTTTTTTTATATAAAGGAATAATTATCTTTATACTTTATTCAAAATCAGTATGCGTTATATCTTATTTCTTCTCAGTTTTGTTTATTCTTTTTCGGGAATTAGTCAGGTGAAGTTTGAAAAAGAGCGAAGGGTAAAATCAGTAGAAGTACCTTTAGCAGCTTTTAACTTTATTCAAGAGTTCATACCAGGAAGAAAAGTAAAGTGGTTTTATGAAGAAGGAACTTTTGGTAATTCTTATGAGACCAAATTTAAGCAAGATGGTTTTAGATATAGTATTGAATTTGATACTACTGGTAAAATACAAGATGTTGAAATAATAATTCAAATAGATGAAATAGAAGGGTATATTTATGAAAAGATTAAAAATACCTTAAACGATATTTTTGAGAAATATTCAATTCAAAAGAGTCAAATCCAATATGTTGGTAACGTCTACGATCTCTTATCTTTAAACGATTTGAAAAAGGCACATATTCAACAATTAGGTGTGGCATACGAGTTAGTCGTGAAAGGGAAATTAGAAGGCAAGGTAAAGCTAATTGAGTTTAATTTTAGTCAAACAGGAGATTTAATTCAGCAGTCAGAACTACAGCTTCAAAATTTTGACAACCTTGAATATTAAAATCAGCTTCATCGTTTTTTTGACTTGTTTTAGTTTGCAAGTTATTGGTCAGAATTCTGTGGGTGTCTTGCCTGCAATTAACTTAAACAAATCTTTATCGAAAGGATATTCGCTTAATTTTAAAAATGAATATAGGCTTTCTGCAAAGGATGGGAGTAGCTACCTTGAATTGTCAGATTTAAGTTGTATGTTAGGTAAAAAAATAGGTATAAACCATCATTTATCTGTTGGTCTTTTATCTCGATTTGAAGGTTCACTTATAATTCCTCGTTCAATTTTTCAGTATACTTACTTACATAAAGTAGCACGTTTTAAGATTGCTTATCGTTTAGTAAGTGACCAAACATTTGAACAAAATAACTCCGCTTTATTTAGGTATCGTTTTAGAGTAATGGGCGAAATACCACTTTCTGGTCAAGAGTTAAATAAAAAAGAGTTTTATTTAAAAGTCGGAAATGAATACCTTAATGGATGGGAAGCAAAAGTTCATAGTTTTGAAATCAGAGGAATCTCTGCACTTGGTTATGAATTTACCCCTAAAAATAAACTCGAAGTTGGTTTAGATTACCGATATAGAGTAAATCCAACTTCAAGATCTACTGCTTGGTTAAATTTCTGTTGGTACTTGAAGTTTTAAAGATATTTTGAGTGTGTACTTTTTGAAGTACCTCACCCTTTCAGGGAATTAGTTTTGGTTACCGTGCAAGTGCGAAATATAGTAATAATTAACGTGTCCCGTATTTATTCCTCTCTCTCCGTATCGTCAATGTGTTCTTGTAAACTATTTAACTCTAGCATATAAGCATCTGTTAATGCAGTTACTCGATGAATTACATTTGGATAAATTTCCATTTTTGTTGGTCCAACTACATGAACCGAAATCCATTCTTTTGATTCAATTTTTCGGTATTCGAATTTCAATTCACCATGCAACAACCAGAATATTTCAGGGTTTTTAGCAGCTACTTTTCCAGTATGGTAATGGTTTCCAAAAACCGAATCCTTTTTTCGAAAAATAGATAATGCCTTACCTTTTCTATCTAATTCTATCTCAGTTGTAGTTCCTCGATCGTCTTGACCTAAGAAGTCAAATTTCATGAATTTTACGGAAGTTTCTGTACTCATTTTTATCAATTTTGCTAGAGTCAAAAATAAGAATATTGTGTTGTGAAGAATGTTATTTTATTAATTATTCTCATTATATTTAATAGAGAGTAGAAAAATAACCTAACTAAATATCAATAAAAATGGACACCTTAACAACGATTACCAAAAAAGAAATTGAGAATAAAATTTTCACATTTCGTAACCTACAAGTTATGATTGATCGAGATCTAGCAGAAATGTATCAAACTGAAACAAAGTTTATAAATAGAGCTGTAAAGCGAAACATCAAGAGGTTTCCTGAAACATTCTGTTTTCAACTTATAGATGAGGAATATGAAATTTTGAGGTTCCAATCTGGAACCTCAAATACAAAAGGTGGAAGAAGAACATTACCCTATGCTTTTACTGAACAAGGAGTAGCTATGCTTTCTGCTGTTTTACATAGTAAAATAGCAATTGAAGTAAGTATTCAAATAATCAATGCTTTTGTTGAAATGCGAAAATTTATCCATCAGAATAATTTGTTATTATCAAGGATAGAAAATATTGAATACACTATTAGATGGGTTTGATGGAAAATTAACCTCGTCTAAATGGGCAAAAATGAACACATGTTCAAAAGATACAGCTTTGAGAGATATTCAAGATTTAATTAATAAGAATATACTTCAAAAAGAAGCCAAAGGTGGAAGAAGTACGAATTATGAATTGAAAAAATAATTCAATTCACCCTTTATCATTTACCTTTCAACATTATGTAATCCTTCTTTTGTATCTTCGTACTAGCGAAAAAGCTAATTATGGAAAAAGATTTAAAATTAGCCGTTTTAATAGACGGTGACAATATACCTTCAGCATACATCAAGGAAATGATGGAGGAAATAGCGAAGTATGGTAACCCAACCGTGAAACGAATTTACGGAGATTGGACTAAACCAAATTTGTCGAAATGGAAAAATTTATTGCTGCAAAATGCAATTACGCCTATTCAACAATATGGATACACTACTGGTAAAAACGCGACCGATTCTGCAATGATTATCGATGCTATGGATTTGTTGTACTCTGAAAAAGTAAATGGGTTTTGTTTGGTTTCTAGTGATAGTGATTTTACTAGACTTGCGACTAGATTGAGAGAAGCGGGGATGAACGTAATTGGAATCGGAGAAAAGAAAACTCCAGAACCTTTTATTGTTGCATGTGATCGTTTCATTTACATTGAAATTTTAAAGAAAGAAGTAGAAAACGAGAATACGCCAAATCAATCGAAAGGCTCAAAACAAGTTAAAAATCAAGTAGATAAAGTTACTCCTAAGGTGGTTAAGTTAATTGCTTCTACGATTTCAGATTTGGCAGATGATGATGGCTGGGCATTTTTAGGAGACGTTGGAAGTTTGTTGATGAAAAAACAACCAAATTTTGATTCTAGAAATTATGGTTTTGAAAAATTAACTCCATTGATCAATTCCATCAATAAGTTTGAGATTGAACAAAGAGAAAATTCAAAAGGGAGAACTAAATTGATTTACGTTAAAAATAAATAGCCAATGTTTACAGGAATTATTGAACAGTTAGGATTGATTACTAAGGTGGAGAAAGAGAACGAAAACGTTCACTTTACAGTAAAAGCGGAATTCACTAACGAGTTGAAAATAGATCAGAGTGTTGCGCATAATGGAACTTGCTTAACTGTTGTTGCTATTGATGCAAATGAATATGTTGTTACTGCGATTAAAGAGACTTTAGACAAAACAAATCTAGGCGCTTGGAATGTTGGAACAAAGGTTAACTTGGAACGTTGTATGCAAATGAATGGTCGCTTAGATGGACATATTGTACAAGGTCATGTAGATACTACTGCAAATTGTATCGCAATAGAAAACCAGGAAGGTAGTTGGAAATATACTTTTCAATACGAAACAGATCAGGTAACGGTCGAAAAAGGATCGATTACTGTAAATGGAGTAAGTTTAACTGTAGTTGACTCTAAACCAAACCAATTTTCTGTTTGCATTATTCCTTTTACATACGAACACACCAATTTTCATCAATTAGAGGTAGGTTCTAAAATCAATTTAGAGTTTGATATTATTGGAAAATATGTAGCTAAAATGATGGGGAAATAGAAACTTAATTCTTAACTTAAGTGAAACAAACCACTTAAAATATGACAAATCAAGAGTTAGGAATTTTAGGCGAAAACATTGCTGTTGCTCATTTAATTAGTAAAGGCTATACAATTTTGGATAGGAATTATCGGTTCAAAAAGAATGAAATAGATATTGTAACCAGTTTTCAAAATAAAATAGTTGTTGTAGAAGTAAAAGCTCGACAAACAGCTGAAATTGGAGAGCCTTGGATGGCAGTTACAAAAGCGAAACAAAAATTAATCATTACCGTTGCAGATCAGTACATTCAGTCAAAACAAATAGAAAACGAAACCCGGTTTGATATCATTTCTATTGTCCACAATTCATTTAGAACGAAGATTGAACACATTGAAGACGCTTTTTCAGCGTGAATTAACGCTACTAAACTGTCAGATGAAAC
>Ga0228627_1001497_pt1 | contig 12078 bp, 10 predicted proteins | sample 33DmetaG_FD_190483 | JGI IMG/M metagenome (GOLD analysis project Ga0228627, IMG submission 190483) | Seawater microbial communities from Monterey Bay, California, United States - 33D | ecosystem: Environmental > Aquatic > Marine > Coastal | place: USA: California | collected 2016-09-28 | reverse complement strand
CTCAAGGCTGACTCTATGAACCTTGTCGACCAGCCTGCCCACAATCGTGAAATGGCTGCCCACGATGCCGTGAAACGCGTGCCCGAGATCGCGCGAAATCACTGCCCAGCTTCCGCGAAATACGCACGGCTTTGGCTGAACGATGGCTCATGCGTTCGGCTTCGGCCCGAGTATCGCAACCACGTTTGGTCTTACGACTTCGTGCATCACCGGACAGATGATGGCAGGGCGTTCCGGACGCTTAATATTCTGGATGAACACAGCCGAGAATGTCTGGCGATCCGGGTAAAACGCAAGCTGAACTCGACTGAGGTTATCGACGCTCTTACAGACCTGTTCATTCTGCGCGGCGTGCCTGCTTACATTCGTTCAGACAACGGTCCGGAGTTCATTGCTGAGGCTGTCCGGGACTGGATCAAAGGCGTTGGAGCCAAGACAGCTTACATCGAGCCTGGATCGCCCTGGGAGAACGGATACTGCGAAAGCTTCAACGGGCGAATGCGCGACGAATTGCTAAACGGAGAGATCTTCTACTCGCTCCGTGAAGCCCAGATCATCATCGAAAGCTGGAGGAAACAATACAACACCAAAAGACCCCACAGTGCATTAGGCTACCGCCCACCTGCGCCAGAGGCCATCATCCCGATGGACCAACGGCCAATCATGCACTAACTTTTAAAATGGACCACTCAAGTGGGGCTGCTCAGTGCAACGTCACTTCCTGCACAAACTGGTTCATCTCAGCTAGCAATCGCTCGTAGAGCGACCCGAAGCCACGAATATTCCCACGTTCGCGCAGTGCCTATTTGCCCATCCGCAGCTCGACCCGCCAAACTTGGCTTTTTGCGCGGTCGACGAGATCAAGCTCAGGCAGACCCATTTTCTCAAGGTTTCGGTTCCAAATTATCGGCCATTCGACCGTGCGCTTGCTCAGCACTTCTTTACGCTTATCGTACACAATCACTTGCCGACCAGGTTGTTTGCCAATAGTTACGGATTTGAACCGACCGGATGGGCCATGTGTTTGCATCTGTTCGAGATCGGCAAAGGTCTTGCGGCGCGACCGTGCGTGCATGATAAAGTGTTCAGGCTCCAAATCAAACTCGGGTGCGAGTATATCCACGGCGAAATCCACACGGCCAATGCTGACGCCATCGGGCGGCACTGCGAGGTTAAGCTTAGCGCAAGTAGGCAATCAGTAAAACAGTCCCGCGCACCTAGGCTGAACAAAGTTGGCAAAGGCCCTCGAGATGCATCTATGCAGAACAGCGCAGTAATCACCGTTTTTAGCATAGTCACAGTAATCACGAACGGGACGCATTCTCTTTCGGCAACCTAATCTCAAAACAGGTCATCCCGGAGCTCCTGAGCGTAATCGTTCCCCCGTGCAGGCTGACAATCTCTGCAACAATCGCCAAGCCAAGCCCTGCACCTGAACTCTCAGAACCTTGGGTGAAACGCTCAAAAACCTGCTCAGAAATTGCGGTAGGTACCGACTGGCCAGTATTGCCCACTTCAACGATCACAGCCTCTGCGTCTGTCGCAAGGTGGAGCCAGATTTTATCTAACCTCTGTCCGCCATGTTGAAGGGCATTGTCGATCAGATTTGTGAGCGCTTCTTGCATAAGCGTTTCATCAAACTTGGCGATAACCCGCTCCTTTGGGATATCAACATCAAAGCTGACGTCCGCATCCAGAATTCTGGGTCCGACACGGGCCGCATATTCCTTGAGAAACACATTAAGTTCACAGGAAACCAGTTGCGAAGGCCTGCCTTGCACACCTTCCAGCGATAGCAATTGTTGGGTGAGACGCATGGCCTGACGGGTCTCGGCCACCAGTTCACCAGCGCGCGTTTGACTGTCTTCTAGCGTCTTTGCGGTTTCGACGGCTTGGGCCATTGTATGGATTGCCGCAACAGGGTTGCGCAGTTGATGGGCTGCATTCGAGATGAGGCGTTCTCGGGCATCTTTAGCCTCGGTTAGGCTGTTGAACAGGGTGTTCAGACGCTGCACGATACCGCGCGCCTCTTTGGGCACTTGGCGATCAATGGGGCGCAGATCAGTTGTAGACCGTCTTTGAATGGCTTGCTCTAGTTGTTTCAACGGGCGTAAGCCCAATGCCACGCCAAAAAAGACGACCGCAGCCACCGTCGACAGTAGACTAGCCGTAACCAACACAGCGCGCCCTGCAAGCCGATTTGCAAAAGCCAAGCGCGGTTGCAGTTGCTGCCACACAGTTACCACCGACACCCCGGAAATTCCGTCGATTGTGACCCGTTCCGCTAGGCTGACGGCACGAACGGGTTCGCCTTGGTGGACAGCATCGAACAGAACCGGTGTATTAAGGTCTAGTCGCACATTGGCCGGACGCCGCACGGGCGGAGAGGAATAACCAGTCACAAAGCTGCCGTCGGGACCGTAGACATGATAAAACACCGGCCCACCTGTCGCTTCGCTAAAGAGATTTGCCGTCGTGTCCGACAAAGTGTCTCCACCGGACAAGGCCACATCGCGCGACACCGCTAGGCCCAGCATGATAAGATTTCGGTCAAAGATACCTTCAGCCGTGCCCCGTGCGTCATTGAACCGCCAAGCCACCATCAGGGCCGAAACGACCACCAACGGCACCAGAATTAAGCCCAATAGTCGCAGCCTCAGCGACCCTTGCAGTAAGGTCATCACGCGATGTCCAACAAGTAGCCCAAGCCACGAGCAGCTTTGATCTTGATCCCCGCATGGCTCAGTTTTTTGCGTAGGCGAGAGACATAAACCTCAATCACCCGCTCTTCAATTTCAGCACCCACGCCATAAAGATGATCTGCAATTTGTGGTTTAGAAACAATCTGACCCGCGCGCTCAAACAGACATTCAAACACGGCGATCTCCCGCTGGGTCAGTGGAATGTCCACACCGCCCATTCGCAAGGTACGCCCCGTTCTGTCGTAATCCAATTGGCCTACCGTAATCACATCCCCCTCACTGAGAGGTTTGCGCCGCAACAACGCCCGGATACGCGCATCCAGCTCCTTCATATCGAAGGGTTTGATCAAATAATCATCTGCCCCCGCATCTAGGCCCGCGACCCTGTCATTCACGCTGTCGCGGGCAGTAAGCAGAATGATGGGCATCGTTTGCCCCGCTTGTCGCAGCCCACGAACCACGTCAAAACCACTACATCCCGGCAGGTTCACATCCAAAATCACCATATCTGCCCCATCTCGGAGCAAAAATGCCAACGCTTCATCTCCGTCGTGGATCACATCAGCAGCATGCCCTTGATCGCGCAACTGGTGTGCGATTCCATTGGCAAGCGTTTGGTTGTCTTCAACAATGGTGAATCGCATTTTTTCTCTCGGCTGAAAGCTTCGCGCAAGGTTGGGCAAGCATGGTGCAAGAATCAAGAGCCAGCATACTGGTCTGATACTTGAAACGATCGGCGCCGCTTTGGCGCTTTGGGAGGAAATTATGACACTATCCAAAATCACGCGTCGCGTGGCACTTACGCTTGCCGCGACCACAGCTTTGGCATTGCCCGCAGCTGCAGATGTCGACATGTCCGGCAAAACCATCGAATGGACGATCCCGTTCTCTGAAACAGGTGGTTCGGCCAAATGGGCTAACTTCTTTGCGCCTTTGCTGTCGGAGGCTCTGCCAGGCAACCCCACAGTTGTGGTGAAGTTCATGCCCGGCGCGGGTTCGACTAAAGGGGCAAACTGGTTCCAAGAGCAAAGCGGTGGCGACGGCACGGTGATGTTCGGCTCATCCGGCTCCACACAGTTTCCTTATCTGCTCGGCGATCCACGCGTTCGGTATGAATACAACGATTGGGAGCCAGTGATGGCCTCGGGCACCGGTGGTGTAGCTTATCTCAACGCTGAGGATGGCGCGAAATTTGACGGTTCAGCCAACAACCTAAAAGACGTAACGTTCATCTACGGCAACCAGGGCGCCACGCGTCTGGACATTATCCCAGCACTTGCATGGGAAATGCTGGGCATGAACGTCGAGCACGTTCTGGGCATCAAAGGCCGGGGCGACGGCCGTAAGATGTTCGAAAGCGGTGAGGCCACGATCGATTATCAAACATCGTCGGGTTACCTGAAAGGGTCCATGGCGTTGGTTGAGGCAGGCAAAGCCGTTCCCATGATGACTTGGGGTTCGATCGATGCCGATGGCAACATCGTACGCGACCCGACCTTCCCAGAGATCGCAACCTTCAAAGAAGTCTGCGAAGCCACTGACGGGTGCGAAACCTCGGGCGACCAGTGGGATGCATGGAAAGCTTTCTTCATCGCGGGCTTCCCCTCGCAGAAGATCGCGTTCCTGCCAGCCGGTACAGACCCAGAGATCGTGGAAACGTTCTCTAACGCGTTTGCCGAAATCGCAGCGCGTGATGACTTTGCCGAGATTTCAGCAGCACGTCTTGGGAAGTACCCAATGTACACCGGTGATGCAGCACGCAGTGCTTTGGCCAACGCGATCACCGTGAGCGACAGCGCCAAGTCCTACGTCCAGGGCTGGTTGAAAGAAGACTTCGGCGTTGAACTGAAGTAAACCGACCTATTTTTGAGCGCCCCTCGGCCCGTCCGCGGGGCGCTTTTTCAATCGGTGGGAAGGCCGTTCTATGGAAATCTTTTTAGAGGCGCTGCCAGCGCTCGGCTCAGCATGGAGCCAAATTCTACAACCTGTCGTGCTCGGGTACTTGGTCCTTGGGGTCTGTATGGGATTGGCCATCGGCATTTTCCCCGGCCTCGGCGGTATTGCAGGCCTGTCTCTTCTCTTGCCGTTTATGTTCGGCATGGACCCTATTTTGGGTCTCGCACTGATGATTGGTATGGTGGCCGTGGTCCCTACATCTGACACGTTTGCTTCGGTGTTGATGGGGATACCTGGGTCATCGGCATCACAGGCCACAGTGCTTGACGGATTTCCAATGGCCAAGAAAGGCCAAGCCGCGCGTGCGTTGTCGGCGGCATTTTCGGCGTCACTGTTTGGCGGGCTGGTGGGGGCGGCTTTTCTAACTGCGTTCATTCTGGTCGCGCGCCCCATCGTGTTGGAGTTTCAATCACCTGAACTATTGATGGTTTCGGTCTTTGGCTTGTCGATGGTGGGCATCCTTGCCGGCCGGATCGCAATCAAGGGCATCGTTGCCGCCGGTCTTGGCATGTTGATCGGCACCATCGGCGAAGGACCATTCAATGGTGAGTTGCGCATGTCCAGCTACGACTTTCCCTATCTCACTGATGGGTTAAAGCTGGTCATTGTGGGCTTGGGCATTTTCGCCATCCCTGAGATTGTTGCCCTATTGCGCAAAGACAAAGCGATAAGCGACCGGCAGTCTTTGGGTGGGGGCTGGATGCTGGGGGTCCGTGATTGGTGGGCCAACAAATGGCTATCCGCACGGTGTTCGATCATCGGTGTGATTGTTGGGATTATACCGGGTCTTGGCGGATCAGTTGTGGATTGGATCGCCTACGGACACACGATCCAAACCGCCAAAGGCAAAGACCAATTCGGCAAAGGTGATGTTCGCGGCGTGATCGGACCAGAGAGTTCCAACAACGCCAAGGAGGGTGGGGGGCTTGTGCCGACACTTCTCTTTGGCATCCCCGGGTCCGGGTCGATGGCGATCTTCATCGGCGCGCTTGCTCTTTTGGGCAACGGAATCGACGTGGGGCCGAGCCTGCTCGAAAATAATCTCGACTTCGTTTACTCTATCGTCTGGCTTTTGGCGTTGGCAAATGTCGTCGGCACAATTTTGTGCATTTCGATGTCCAGCGGCATTGCCCGGTTAACGAACATCCGCTTTGCACTGCTTGCGCCATTCATCTTTATGGTCATCGCATTTGCTGCGTTTCAGTCCGGGCAAAACCTGATGGACCTTGTGGCATTGTTTGCAATCGGGTTCCTAGGGATCATGATGAAGCGGTTCGATTGGTCACGGCCTGCGTTCTTGATCGGCTTCGTGTTGTCGACGCCAGTGGAAAACTACTCCAACAACGCATACCAAATTCAGGGCATCAAGTTCCGCCAAGGCTGGGAAACTGGGATGGACTACCTGTTGTCATGGATCACAATCTCATTGATTGTCATCACTGTGGTGTCTGTGGTTCTAGGGCTACGTCAAGCTAAGAACATTATGGCAGAGGGTGATGTTCCCTCCGGCGGCAAACGCGCACCGTTTACATTTCTGTTGCTGATTTTGGGTTTCGTTGCCTACGCACTTTGGGATGTCGCAACGATCCCGGACTACGCGTGGACCGACCGGGTGTTCCCGGTATTCGTGGCCAGTATTACGCTCGTCGGCGCGGTCATTTTGCTGGTGCAAATGATGCTGGTGCCCGAAACGCACACGTTGTTCGCAGACGGCGAAACCGGGGCTGAGGCTGCCGACAATAGCTATACGCTTTGGCCCACACTCGCGTGGTTTGGCTTCTTGCTAATCCTGACGTCGATCACGGGGTTCATTATTGCACTTGCGGTGTTTCTTTTGTCCTTCCTGCGTTTGCGCGCGGGGCTGGGATGGACCCAAGCCCTCGGGCTCAGCGCGTTGGGCCTTGCCTTCATGATGAGCATGGCTTGGCTCTTGGGCCGCGATTTCCCACCCGGCCTGTTACAATCCTTCTTTGACCTACCTTGGCCTTTCACATGACCCAGACAGCAATCCCCTTTGTTTTCATTCGTGGCGGAACCTCGCGCGGACCGTACTTCAATCGCGCCGACCTACCTGTGGATTTGGACACACTCGCACAGGTGCTCATAGCGGCTGTGGGATCCGGCCACCCGCTCAATATCGATGGGATCGGTGGGGGAAATGCGGTCACGACAAAGGTCGCCATGCTCTCTCGGTCAGATGACGAATGGGCGGACATCGATTATTTCTTTGCGCAAGTCAGCGTCGAAGAGCAGATCGTGGATTTCAAACCGACGTGCGGCAACATCCTGTCTGGCGTGGCGTCAGCCGCGTTAGAGATGGGATTGGTTGAGGCGCAGGGCGCGCAGACCGATGTGCGTATCCGCGCCGTCAATACAGGCGCCCAAGTGGTCGCGCGCGTCCAGACACCCGACGGTGCAATTACCTACGAAGGGGACGCCTGTATCGACGGGGTGCCCGGCGCCGCCGCACCTGTAGCGTTAAACTTCATGAAGGTCGCAGGGTCTTCGACCGGGGCTTTCCTGCCTACCGGCAATCTGCGTGATACCTTCTATGGTATTGAGGTGACATGTATGGACGTGGCAATGCCGATGGTCATTGCGCGTGCCTCTGATTTTGGTCTCACCGGGTATGAGACCCCCAAAGACCTAGATGCCAACCGCGATTTCTTTGCACGTATGGAGGCCGTCCGGCTCCAAGCGGGTCAGGCAATGGGGATGGGCGATTGCACCAAATCCGTGACCCCAAAATTCGGCCTCTTGGCGCCAGCCAAGGACGGGGGCACCATCGCCACTCGCTATTTCATGCCATGGAATGCGCATCCCACAATGGCAGTGACAGGCAGCCAGTGCCTTGCTTCTTGTGCACTTACGCCCGGAAGCGTGGCGGACGGGCTGTTGGAGCGCGCAGGGTCAGGCCCGGCAACTGTGACGCTTGAGCACCCGATGGGCTTGATGGACGTTGTTGTGGATTTTGATCTAAAGGACGACGAATTTCATCATATCTCTGCCGGGCTGGTGCGCACTTGTCGTAAACTCGCAGCGGGCGAGGTGTATGTTCCTGCGGCTATCTGGAAGGGGCACTCATGAAACTCGCGATCCTAGACGATTGGTTCGATACGCTGCGCGGCCTGCCTTGTTTTGCAAAATTGAACGGGGTTGATGTCACGGTTTTCAATGACCACGAACCAGATCCGGATAAACTGGCCGAGCGGCTCAAACCCTTTGACGCCGTGGTCCTGTTTCGCGAACGCAGCGCGATAACGGTGCAGATTTTAGATCAACTTCCAAATCTACAGCTGATCTCACAACGCAGTGTTTACCCGCACATCGACATAGACGCCTGCACACGCAACGGCGTTCTGCTTTGTTCCAATATGCATGGGGGCACCCCAAGCTTTGCGGCCGCCGAGCACACATGGGCATTGATACTCGCCACCGCACGGCAAATTCCGCAACAAATGGCCAATATGCAAGCGGGAGGGTGGCAAATGGGCGTTGGTAAAACGCTCCATGGTCGCACCCTCGGACTTTATGGATATGGACGCATTGCCAAGGCCGTTGAGGGTTATGCAAACGCCTTTGGCATGAACGTCATTTGGTGGTCATCTGAGGAAGGTCGGGCAAGGGCGCGGGCCGACGGCAAGACCGTAGCACCAAGCCGAGAGGCGTTCTTTTCCAAGCCTGACGTCGTGTCGGTACATGTCCGGCTCAAACCATCAACACGCGGCATGATCACCGCAGCGGACCTTGCGCATATGCGGTCCGATGCGATGTTTGTGAACACCTCGCGCGCAGGATTGATCGAACCGGGTGCAATGCTGGCGGCATTGAACGCAGGCCGTCCGGGGCAGGCCGCACTTGATGTCTTCGACCAAGAACCCATCACATGGGACAATGATCCGCTGCTTACGCATCCCAATGTAACCTGCACTCCGCATATCGGCTTCGTGACCGAAGACGAGTTTGAGATTCAATTTTCGGATATCTTCGATCAGGTCGTCGCATTCCGCGATGGCGCGCCGATCCACATGATTAATCCGGAAGTGCGTGCCTAAACATCCGCGCCATAATCGGTGCACCTAGGATCACGACAAAGATGCGCAGAACATGGTGCGCCACCACAAACCCCATGTCCGCCCCCACAATAAGGGCAAGCACGACTAGCTCTGCTTGCCCGCCGGGTGCCAAAGACAGGATCGTCTCAATCGGAGGTGCCAGCCCAAGAAGCAACACGCCTTCGATGGTCAGCCCCGTCAAGATCAGCAAGATCACACAAAACCCTAGTCCCGCAGCCACATCATGGCGCAGCTCTTTGCCGGTGATGCCGACATATTTTGCGCCGATCCCAATAGCGATGAAGTATTGCGCGGCCCAGATCGCTTCTGATGGTGGGCGGGTGTATAAAAAACCCGCCAAGCTGGCGAAAGACGCAAGTATAAGCGGCCCCAGGATTGAGGCACCGAACATTCCCAATCGTTTGGCCACACGCCAACCGACGATGGCACAAACCACGAGGATGATAAGCTGATCGACCTCGAACGTTGTAATCGTGGCCCCAGGTGGGCGATCAAGGTCAACTTGCCAAACGGTGCTCAGCACGAGGGGCAGGGCCAAAACGATGACCAGTACGCGCGTAGCATGGATAAGAGAGATTGCCCGGACATTGCCACCTGCCTCTTCGCCAAAGGCGATCATATCCTGAAGCCCACCGGGCATGGCCGCGTAATAGGAGGTCGGAAAATCAAAGCCACCGACGCGCTGAAAGTACCACACGCCAATCGCCCCAATCGCCATGACCATCAACGGCACGATCATCAGGGTGATCCACATTGAGGACAGCGTCCCTAGAAACGCCACTGTGATGGTCGCACCAACCGCAACGCCCAAAATGCTACGCATAGCATCACTTAGCGGTTTGTATGTCACGAGCGGCATGCCACAAAGTGCTGCCACAAGGCAGGCAGACATAGGACCGAACAGCCATGGCAATGGAATGTGCAACCACAAGAACGAGAGTGCCCCAGCGAGGCTGACGGTATGGGTCAGGGCGTGTCTAGCGATCAATGTGCAAAGCCTTGAGGCGGTGATCCAGAGAGGTTTCCATATGAACCCTCATGGTTTCTTCAGCCCGCTCGGCGTCGCCGGCTTTTAGGGCTGCGATGATATCACCGTGTTGAGCGACGACATTGGCCACACGCGTTTCGGTTTCCAACGTGGTTTTCCCCAGCAAGATCATGGCATGGGACAGGGCGCTATAGCTCTGCGCGAGAAACTGATTGCGCGCAGCCTCTAGGATACAGCGGTGGAATTTACGGTTCAGGATGGCGACGCGTACTGCGTCAGTCGCCACCGCCTCCATATCCGCATTCAAGGCTTCGAGGGTGCGAATTTCCGCAGCTGAGGCGTGTTTGCTGGCCATGGCGGCGGCGGTCGTTTCAAGTACGATCCGCATTTCATATAGCTCGACAATTTCTGTCTGACCCAAGGTGCGAATAACCGCACCAACACGCGGCTGATGAGAAACGATCCCGTCAGCTTCTAGCCTCCGAATGGCTTCGCGAATGGGCGTGCGACTAACGCCAAATCGATCAGCGAGTTCAGTCTCAAGCAAACGATCACCGGGGCGCAGCTCACCGGTCTCAATTGCATTGTAAAGGTGTTCGTAGGCTTGTGGCATGTTGGGCCTTGTCGTTTCATGTTAAATTGTATACGCGTGGATACAATTCTGCAAGGAGCATATTATGAACACCACTTGGGACGTCATTATCGTAGGATCTGGCAATGCAGCCCTATCTGCAGGGATTGCCGCCTGTGAGGGTGGAGCAAAAGTCTTGATGATCGAAAAGGCTGATGAGGCTTTGGCTGGCGGGAATACAAAATACACCGCAGGCGCGATGCGCTTTGCCTATGAAACTAGTGATGCGTTGCTGCCTTTGTTGGCCAATCGGGATGACGCACGTGTGCCGCGGTCAGATTTTGGCAGCTACACGAAAGATAAGTTCGCCAAGGACCTTTTAGGGTTCAATGATGGCGCCCCTTTGACGCCAGAGCAGCAGATTTTGGTGGGCAAAAGCTACGACACAATGCATTGGCTAGCGGGACATGGTGTCACTTATGAACCCATCTGGGCGCGTCAAAGCTTTGAGAAAGACGGCAAGATTATCTTCTGGGGCGGTCTTACGCTTGCCGCCGAGAACGAGGGCGTAGGCCTATTTGATATGGAAATGGCCGCATTCACTCGCTTGGGTGGCACGGTTCGCTATAACACCGAGTTTGCGGACCTTTTGACAGACAAGGGCACCGTCACCGGTGTGATCTTGGCGGATGGCACCACATTGGATGCCACATCCGTTATCCTAGCCTGCGGTGGCTTCGAAAGCAGTCCAGAAATGCGCGAAAGCCTAATCGGCCCAGAGTGGAAGACCGCCAAGGTGCGCGGCACACCGCACAACACAGGCGACGGCCTGCGTGCGGCTTGGTCCATCGGGGCGCAGAAATATGGCCGCTTTGACGGATGTCATGCCACCCCCATGGATTACTTCATGAAGGACTACGGCAACCTTAACATCCCTCATGGCGAGCGTAAAAACTACCGCAAGATCAGCTATTTTCTTGGTGTAATGCTTAACGAGAACGGCCAGCGATTTGTGGACGAAGGCATTGACTTCCGCAACTACACTTATGCCCAGTTTGGACGCGCAGTTTTGCAGCAGCCGGGGGCGCGGGCGTGGCAAATCTTTGATGCGAAAGTGTTTGACCTGCTCTATGGAGAGTACAGGTTCGAAGACGCCCACTTTGAAGAGGCCAACGATCTACCCGGCTTGCTCGCGAAGTGCGAGGGGATCGATGCAGATGCCGCGCTGGCGACCCTGATGGACTATAACCAAAGCGTCACGGACCAGACCCCTTTTGATCCGACAATCAAGGACGGAAAATCTGCCGCGACAGCAGGATTGGCAAAATCGAATTGGGCTCAGAAGCTCGACACCGGACCATACCGCGCCTTTCCAGTCACGGGCGGGATCACCTTTACCTACGGCGGACTAAAGATATCCGATGCGGGTGCAGTCTTGGACGTCGACAACGTAGCCATCCCGGGTTTGTTTGCCTGTGGAGAAGTTGTTGGTGGCGTGTTTTTGAACGGCTATCCCGGTGGGTCCGGGCTCACCTCCGGCGCCGTCTTCGGTCGGCTGGCCGGCGTTTCGGCAGCACACAAAGCTGCCTAGGTTTCGGGCCCATAATCGTCAACTTAACCACTAAGATTGAGGGTATTGTTACAAAGCTGTTCGAAGGGTGCGTATTTCGCGGAAGCTGGGCAGTGATTTCGCGCGATCTCGGGCACGCGTTTCACGGCATCGTGGGCAGCCATTTCACGATTGTGGGCAGGCTGGTCGACAAGGTTCATAGAGTCAGCCTTGAG
>Ga0228627_1001487_pt1 | contig 12128 bp, 8 predicted proteins | sample 33DmetaG_FD_190483 | JGI IMG/M metagenome (GOLD analysis project Ga0228627, IMG submission 190483) | Seawater microbial communities from Monterey Bay, California, United States - 33D | ecosystem: Environmental > Aquatic > Marine > Coastal | place: USA: California | collected 2016-09-28 | reverse complement strand
TCACGATTGTTTTCCTTAGGATACAGAAATGTTTTTACACCTGCGCGGATTCCATTACTTATTTTTATATCTAAACCACCTATCGCGGTTATCTCACCACTTAAATTTATTTCACCCGTTATTGCAATGTCATTTTTTATAGGTTTCTTATTTAATAAACTATAGATTGCAGTTGTTATTGAAGCACCTGCTGATGGACCATCCTTTGATATACTCCCATCGGGACAATGTATATGGAGTCCTTGGCATTTTGTTAATTCAAAATATTTTAATAATTCTTGCTTTATAGTATCATCGGTCAAGCTCCATGCAATCGTTTTTGCTACACTCATACTTTCTTTCATTACATCTCCTTGTAATCCTGTTAATTTTAAATCTAAAAATATAGAGGACGGGAAAAATGAGGTTTGCACTGGAATTATACCACCCATTCCAAGCAAATTTGCCCATAGACCATTTATTATTCCTATTCTCGGTTCTTGATATATTTTTTTCTCGCTTATCTTTTTATACTTTGTTAAATATTTATTCTCAATATTATCTACTGTTATCACGACAGGGACCTCTGTCTCTGTTTGTTCGGTTGTATGAAGTAACTCTAAATTTATTTCTCCAAATAAATCAAATATTATTTCTTTCAACTTACGAACACCTGGCTCACATGTATAATAATTTATTATGTGCTCTATTATCTCATCACTCATTAACACTGTGTCATCAAAACCCATTTTTTCATTTATGTCTGGTAATATATACTTTCTTACTATTACCATTTTATCATCCACGGTTAGGTTCTCAAACTTTATACGATGAATGCGGTCTAACAATATTCTGTCTATTCGTTCTGCATCATTATACGAAAAAATAAATAACACATTTGATATGTCTATATCTATCCCCGTAAAATATTTGTCTTGGAATGATTCATTCTGGGTCGGGTCTATCAAATGGGTCAATATTCCTATTATTTCTTTTCCATTTTCTGTATTACTCACTTTGTCTAACTCATCTATGTATATTATTGGATTCATACATTTGGTATCCATCAAAATATCTACTATACGACCCCATGTTGAGTTTACATATGTATATCCATGTCCTTCTAATGTTGAACCACTACTTGAACCGCCCATCGCTATAAATGCAAATGGACGAGATTCACCATTCACATCTATTAAACAGTTTGTTAATCCTTTCTTAGCGATGGATGTATTATGAGTAACCGTTAAATCACCTAATACAAATCTGGCGTTCCCGTCTATCTGAAACCCATAATAATCGTCTTCTTCCAATGGTATTACATTTATTCCTGTATTTAAACAATTCTTTTTTTGTTTATGTCCTCTCGCCTTTTTTCGTGGACATTTTACTGGGATTTCATCCAGTCCACTACCCGTTATTATTATTCTATGATATATCCCATATCTCTTTTCACCTTTGTACACACAATATTTCTCACATTCCTTCATCATTCCACGCATTCCAAGAGAACGAACTAAAAATAATATGTCATCTGCTAATGTCTTATTCTTTTGTGTTATTTCAAGGGCATTCGTTATTGGACTATAATAACCATCACTGTCAATTAATCCAGCTAATAATTCTAATCGCTTCTCTCTTGAATTTATTTTATATTCTTCTGGTATGTGTTTGTTACGTATAAGATTATATTGTTTTAACATGTTCAATAGTGGATTTCGGTTGTAACTACGACCACCCATTTTACCCGTTGTAATATGATATGATATGTCATTCTTAGTTAATTGTAGACCATATTTACTCGCGTATTCTGTAAAATAATCAATTACTTCCTGCTCTATTGTAGTTAGCCTAAATGCTGTTTTATCTCCATCCCCCAGCCAATAACCAAGTGCATATGCTTCCAAACTAACATCTTGTTCGCTAAAATATAATCCAACTTTGTAACCTTTTAAACAATCTTTCAAGTATTTGGGCAATGATAAATAATCTTTAATACATATATCAACTATATCATTTTTATAATATCGCTTACCAATTATAGTTTGGTATCTCCCTCCCTTTGTTCGAGGTTTTGTCATTTTAAGACTAAGTATATGACTTTCATTCACTACATAATCATCGCCCTTTACCTGTTCAATACGATACATCTTCTCGCGTCCACCACCCAATGCTAACACATTTCTTGGGGTACTGTCATCACCCATTAATTTATCTTCTATTGTAATATCTTGAACCATTTTTATTTTTCCACATGATAACATAATTGGTGTGTCTTTTTTGAAACATTTGCCTATGCCTGGAGAACCTTCAAACCCAAAACAATATCCAGACTGTTTTCCATTCATCCATTGACCTATTATCTTCATTATTTGTTTTTTTGCATGATTATGACTATATATGGATTTTTCTAAGGCATTTTCTACTGCCTTGCTATCTATATGGAATTTTTTTATATCTTCTTTTATTTTACACATACTATTCCATTGTTGATATAATACATCCTTTTCATTATATACACTCAGTTCCCCTATTATTTTTGTTATTATACTATCTAACATACTGTTTTCGTCGTGATACAATTCTGTTAATGTAGATACCTTATATGCCTTAGTCTGTTTTAATAGTTCCTTTTGTTTTTTACTATCTGAATACAACATTTTTATAAAGACATTGAGAACCTGTACATTTAATGTCGCAGTTTTTTTTATTATATGGTCAATTATGTGTGTTTTTGTTGTTGTTTTCATATTTGATAATAGATTCGTTATTTCTAACAAAGTATAATTTTTTTTGGGAGAAACCGTGCGGTTATCGTCTACACTTTCTTGTATTTTTTTAAAGTCAGCATTTAATTCGTTTAATACAGATAATACTGGCTCCTTCTTGTATATACCAAATGGGATCCGAACTAATCCTTCCAAATATTGCTTAATTTTTATACCAAACTCATCTGGACGACCCTTCAATTCCTTCAACTTTGCGATTGCCTTCTCTTTGACAGAATCAGTCGTTTTTAATAGACATATTTGTTGCTCTAATGACAATTTTTTACCATCATATTTATTTAATACCTCTTGCGTACGATTTATATTATATTTCACAATATCTTTCATTTGACACTTGATTTTCCATGGGAAACTATTATATATCATTTCTTGGTAATTTGTATCATATCCTGATACACTGTTTAATAAATCGTACAATAAATAACACATATATTCTACATCCATATCGACGCCATTATACAATAAATGCAATAACATGTTTCGCTGCTCATATATATCCATTTCTAAAAACTCTTGCGTCGCCTTATCCATATTCGTATTTGTTAATTTTGTAACCGCTGCATTTGTATTTATCACACTTTTTATTATATCTGCATTTCCATATACTAACAAGTCTTTTAATGTCAAATTATCTATTATATTTCGTAAGATTTCTTTATTTTTACCAGTAGTTTCTTCTATTCCTTCGGTTAATGTTATCAACCGATGTTCTATATACCTGTTACTTATACATTCCAAATGGATATCGTCCAATATTCCATTTATAATTAACGTTTTCTTTCCACGAACATGCTGAATTATTATACGAATACTATTTGTTAACTGAAATAATGTTTTTGGTTCGTAATCTATATCAAAACACTCATATGATAATGCTTCTGTTGGATCTATTATATTCTCACTACGTTTATCATCACATATTATTGTATCAGTATTATTATAATTATAGTCTGGTTTCCAATGAATTAATTTATATCCAGTTGGACGAACATGTTTCATTATTAAATCATATTTTGCCTTTATTATTTCACGGGATGGAGTAGTATTTTTAAATTTTGTACCAAAACTAATAAATAACAAATCTAATATATTTGTTGTACCAAAACCACACACAATTACAGATAATTTATCTATTACTTCCTGTAACTCACTCATCATTTCATCTGTTGTCATTAGTATTGGGGTTTTCTGCACGTCTTTGGATAATTTTTCATTTTTTTCAAATATTTCAGTTAATACTTGTATGGATAATTTTGTGTCGTTTTCACTAAATATCTCCAATAAATGATTGCTTTTTATTGATATTATTGTATTTTGGATTATCTCTCGTATGTAACCTATCTTTGTTGTTACAAATTGTATCACACTTTGTGCAGCAGACACGTCAGTCATATCCATTTTTAAAACATTAAAACTATTTACTTTTTTAAAGCTGCTCATTATATATAATGACAATAGAATATGGGTTTTTTTCAGCATTATTTCTTGGTATTTTATTACATTACGTAAACCATATAAACTTTTACCTCGTACATATGTAGTATACTTATTATGGGAATTCCAAGTTATTTCTCACATATTATTAGAACTTATTCTAATATTATACGAAGTTTTAAAGATTTATCATGCACACAATTTGGCTCTTTATTTATGGATTGCAACTCTATAATATATGATGCTGTTCATACTATACCATATGACCATAATGACCAAACTTCCTATGAAACACTTATTATTGATAGCGTTATTAAATCTATACATAATCATTTATCTATTATTAAACCTACCAACAACGTTTTTATTGCATTTGACGGGGTTGCTCCATTCGCTAAAATGGAACAACAACGAACACGACGTAATAGAACCGCTCTTACAAAAACTTTGCTATCTCAATCACAGGATTCTCAATGGGATACGTCTGTTATTACTCCAGGGACTACCTTTATGACGAACTTATCTAAACGGGTACAACACGCCTTTGAAAATATGGAACACAAATATAATGTTTCCAATATCATTGTTTCTGGTTCTAATTCACCAGGAGAAGGTGAACATAAACTCTTTGATTTTTTACGTAAACAACATTGTCTTAATCAAAATATTGCATTGTATGGATTGGATTCTGACCTTATTATGTTATCTATCTTCAACTTACAACATTGTAATAATATTTATATTTTCAGGGAAGCACCTGAATTTTTAAAGCATTATTTCCCAATTGATGAATCTACTTCTAAAAATATGCCTTATTTTTTAGATATGAAAGCTTTATCTTCATCTATATTATCCGAGATGGGTTGCATGTATTCTACACAACAACGTATTTATGATTATATCTTTTTATGCTTCTTTTTGGGTAATGATTTCTTACCACATTTTCCTGCTATGAATATACGTACTCATGGTATTCAAGTCATATTAGATGTTTATCGTAATCATATTGGTAACCGTCATGATGCATTCATTATTGACAAACAAAATGTTATTCAATGGAAATTTGTTAATAAATTAATCAATGAAATTGCTAAAAAAGAACACGAATTGTTAACGATTGAGTATAGCACACGCTCTAAACGGGATTTTAAGAAAAAACATACACAATCTAATCTTACGCCAGACGAATGTTTACAAAATATTCCGGTTGTTTATCGCGGTGATGAATTGTATATATGTCCAAGTGATACTAATTGGAATGAACGATATTATAAAACGCTATTCGGTGGACCACAATCATCTGCCAATATACGTGACATTTGTACTAATTATATGGAGGGACTTGAATGGGTTTTTAAATATTATTCTAATGGTTGCCCGCATTGGAAATGGAAATACAATTATCATTACCCACCTCTATTTGCTGACCTACGGAAATATATACCTCATTTTAATACGGAATTTATTCATGATAAAACTACTTCCTCTAATTATCCACAACAACCTTTTTCTCCCTATGTTCAATTGTCCTATGTATTACCTTCTTCCGCTTTACATAACCTACCTGTAAATATTCAAAATTTCTTGACAAAAAATTATAAATCCCTTTATTGTGAATCATTTGATTTTTGTTGGGCATTTTGCCGATATTTTTGGGAAGCACACCCGCTTCTTCCTGATATTTCTTTGGAACTCTTGGAACAATGGGACATTCAGTTTAAAATGCATTTTAATGGGGTCAACCCATAGTAACAAAAATACAGATGATAAAATTGATTTAAAATCAAATTTATATATATAATAAACAACTATCCAATATGGTTAAATTTAACATTATAAATGAGTTTAAACCCACGAATAAAAATGAACAACAAATACAACAAGTAAAATTTATAGATTTGTTTTGTGGTATTGGTTCTTTTCATTATTCATTTGAAAAATTAGGATTTAAATGTGTCATGGCATCAGATATTTGTGAATCTGCAAAGAATACGTATAAACAAAATTATGGTATGGACGTGTTAGATGATATATGTGAAATTGACCCATCCAAAATAGAAGATTATGATATTCTATGTGCGGGATTTCCTTGTCAACCTTTTTCACAAGCAGGTCATCATAAAGGGTTTGAAGATAGTAGAGGTACTATGTTTTCACAAGTAATGCGATTTGTTAAACAGAATATTCCAAAAGTTGTAATATTAGAAAATGTTCAAGCCTTATTAAATCACGATAATGGAAATAGTTTTGCAACCATTAAAACTGAATTAGAAAATGAAGGATATACTGTATTACACAATGTTCTAAAATGCAGTGATTATGGAATACCACAAATGAGAAAAAGATTATTTATAATTGGATTTAAAAATATAGATGTTCATAATTTGGATAAATTCTTTAATTTAAATGAGTATAAGAAAAACACTACACTTACCGAGTATCTTGGACAAAATTTTAAGAAAGATATTGCTTATACATTAAGATGCGGTGGTAAACATTCTCCTATAGATGACAGACATAATTGGGACGGGTATTGGGTTGATGATAAAGAATATAGACTTACACTTGATGATGGATTAAAACTACAAGGATTCCATAATTATAATCTAATTGGAAATAACAATGAAAAATGGAAGTTGTTAGGAAATACAATTCCTACTATATTTACTGAAATAATCGGCAAACAACTTATAAAACATACATCATTTCATTCTAATATGTAAACTTCCTTTATACTTAATGTTATCATTCTCTTGACAATCTTTAAATACCCAAGGATTACAATTATCAGTGATTGTTTTGGGCATACCTTTGTCTCTCAAGGATATAATACAACTATTTAATATAGATTCTATGTATTTTATTTTTTCTTCTACCTCACAACACTTGATAAAACTAATATTGTTTTTTTCATAATATAATATTGAATTTGCTTTACAGCTACTATCACCTTTACCTGTTCCATCAAATACAAAATATGATAATAATTCTTTTACATCAGCCAAAATTGTACTATCCTTCATACTTTCTAATGTATTTAATTGTATATCTTCACCAATCATTTTTTGGGTTCGTTTATCAATATATTCTTGCATTAATATATCGATTGATTTCATACACTTATTTAAACATCCTGTATTAAATATTTTTGCACTTCTGGGGGTATGATTAAGTATTGCTGGATTTGCACCGTTTTTTGATTTTATAGATAATCTATATGTTTCGTTTGTTTTTTTCATTTTTATAATAACATCAGCCTTTAAACAACCCTTCGCCTTGTTAATTTTATTTATATCGGTTATTACATTTTCTGTTTCGTCTATAATAGATAGACCTTCACATGCTTCATCGCCGAATATTTCAATTAGTTTATCATATTGTTTTGATTTATTATAATAGAATAATCTTATAATTGTTAATACTTCATCCTTTTCACCTATATTGTGGCTATTCGTATGAACGTTTATTTGAGCGGATAAGTATTCATTTTTTATTTTTTCTTCTTCTAATTTCTTATTTGCTTCTTCTAATTCCGTCAAGAAATCGTTGGTTTTCTCTTCTGGTGTTATCATAATATACGTTTTATCAAATTAGTTATTATATAGATTGTTGATTTTTCTCAATTTTTTACAAAATACTTGTAAAATTGGTTTATAAAATTGATTTAAAATTAATATTATATATATTAATAGACTAACGAAACTATTAATATATGAATAGTGAACCATTACAAAATAGTATTGTACATACTGATGTAAATATTGTTCGTGAAACGGGGTTAGACCAGTTTTATACAATACCGATTTGTGCCAAACAATGTATAGACAAAATGAATGAATTATATAATATTACAGATTTTGATTTAATTGTTGAACCCAGTGCTGGTAACGGCAGTTTCTTAAATCAAATTGTACATACAAGTAAAGTCGGGATTGACATTGCTCCTCAACATCCTGCTATTATTCAACAAGATTTCTTTCATTATTATCCTCCAGCTGGTAAAACACATATAGCTGTTATTGGTAATCCTCCATTCGGTAAAAATTCTTCATTAGCTATCAAATTCTTTAATCATGCTGCTCAATCGGCAGACATTATTGCATTCATTATTCCAAGAACTTTTAGAAAAATTAGTGTTCAAAACAAACTTGATAAATCGTTTCATTTGGTACACGATAATGAAATACCAAATAAACCATGTTGCTTTTCTCCACCGATGGCGGTAAAATGTTGTTTCCAAATATGGGAAAGACGTACTGAACAACGTCCATTTATAGAATTACCTACCAAACACGTTGATTGGACATTTTTACCATTTGGACCTCTTGATGATAATGGACAACCTACACCTCCAAACAATCCTGACTTTGCAATGAGAGCATATGGTGGAAAAATTGGAGAAATTATACAAACTGGATTAGAAGAACTTAGACCTAAAAGTTGGCATTGGTTTTCATCTAATATTAATACAGAGGTCCTTATTTCACGGTTTCAAACACTTGATTATTCTAATAGTCTCAACACGGCAAGACAAAACTCTATGGGACGAGCTGAATTGGTTCAATTATATCAACAATACTTATCCAATCATTCTCATTAAATTTGTAATTCTTTTCCATCTACTCCATACATTTTTTGTTTGTATTGACAAATATAATCACCTATTATACTATCAAATCTATCCCAATCTATATCGTTTTCATGGTCTTCCCACTCATCTTCATCAATACCCAAATTTTCCAATAATATTTGCATTGCGTCACTTATAATTGCACGTTCTTCTTTTACGGTAAATTGTTTCGTATCTTCTTCTATATTTTCAATGGATGTACATTGTTTCAATAGAAAATTATTCAAATTCACATACCATGAGTTTCTTTCTACTATTGTTGGGATATATTTTACTATAAACATATCCTCTATTATGTTTCTTGCTACATCGTAACACATTTTATCCGTAAACCCCATTATATTATATAATATAAAGTATTTTAATTTTAGATTGTTTTTATTAAACATACAAATGCAACCGATTGTTCTTATGGTTCATCAAACCCGTGGAAAATTGCTTTTGGCATACTCTATTTGTTATATGCATATTACAACAACAAACCTATTCAAAATGGAACAAAGTTGCCTTATTTGTGCCGAAGAGTTTAATACAAACAAACTCAAACCTGTTACCTGTGAGTTTTGTGATTTTACAGCATGTTCTACTTGTTGTCAACGCTATGTTCTTGACCAAGAAACATCTACTTGTATGAACAATGATTGCAACAAAGAATGGACACGCAAATTTGTGGTCAATACATTTCCCAAAACGTGGGTTAGTAAAGATTGGAAAAATATGAACGCCAAAGTTGCGGTTGATAAAGAAAAGGCATTGTTTCCCAATACTATGGGAATTGTCGCCGACATAAAAGCTAAAGAAGCGGTTAAGACTGAAATATCACAAATACAACAACAAATTGATACATTAACCGACCTAAAAAATCAACTTGACCGTCAAGTTAGAAATGGAGGTATTGTCGCTGAAAAAAGCGTTTCTAATGGACGAAAATGCCCAGACTCCGAATGCCGCGGGTTTCTAAGTACCCAATGGAAGTGTGGGGTTTGTGAAAAATGGGCTTGTCCTGAATGCCATGTTATCAAAGGAGATACACGTGATACAGAACATACATGTGACCCTGATACTTTAGCTACTGCTAAATTGCTTGATAAGGACACGAAACCCTGCCCAAAATGCTCTACTCTTATCCATAAGATTGAGGGGTGTGACCAAATGTGGTGCACTCAATGCCATACTGGTTTCAGTTGGAGGAGAGGAACTATTGAAAATCGTATCCACAATCCACACTATTATGAATGGCAACGCCAAAATGGTGGAGGAAGAGCTCCTCGTAATGTAGGTGATTTTGAATGTGGACGCGATATTGGTGACCGTAACGTTCATCAACGTCTTTCTATTGCTTTTAACCTAATTCAAACCGCATATAAACAAAAACAAGACCCGTCTGTTGAAATAACTGATCCAGAGGTTGCAGAGAAAGAGAAGGCATTGAAGGATGCCAGAGACAAAGCTACATACATTAAAGATAGTCTTCTTAGAATTATACGCAACACAATACACTTAAATGAGGTTGTTGCCCCACGATTTCGGCAAACCAATGAGGATGTGAATCAAGACGCCAGAATACAATTTATTACCAAAAAATATGATGACAAAAAATTCGCTTCTATCATTCATAAAAATAATAAGGCCATTTCTAAAAAACAGGATATATTTAATGTTATTCAACTTCAACATCAGGGTATAACTGATATCGTTTTCCGTATAATAGATGCATTATCACCGATAAATGATGTAATTGACAGAAAAGTAAAAACATTTAAGGGTAAGACTTGCCGTGAAGTCGCTGAACAAATATACACTCTGTATGAAGAATTTCAAACGCTTACTGAGTACTCCAATAATCTACTACGAGAACACAGCAAAACATACCAATGCAAATGTTGGCGCATAAACCACGTGGAAGTACGTCAGTATGCTACTTTTAAATAGATAACCCTTTTCCTTATAATTTATAACTAAACACTTTTTTATAACATTTTCTATTTTTATATTATAATATGCTTGAATCTAACAAACTTCATTATTCAATCATTATCTTTTTTTTATTAATTATGTATGCAATTAACATCTATGCGTTTAAGAATGGATTCCCTACTTGTGAAAATTACGTCACCAATACGTATTTATATTTAGCATTAAGTATGTGTTATATCTATTTTAATATTAATAAATTTAGCTCATATAGCCATCATGTATTTATACCATTCTTGGTAAGTATTGCGGCAATCATATATATTACTATGAATAAACCAAAAACACAAAGTGGTATAGCTATCAATCATATTGTATGGTTTGTATTCTTAACAGCTTTGTCCTTCATGATTATACCTATTACATCTATGAGTAGTGATTCTATGATTTATATGGCTTTGTTTTTTACATTTGCAATATTTATTATCATGTCTGCCCTTGTTTATTTGTTTCCTACATTTTTTCAAAAAACAATGCACTTTATGTTTCCAGGATTATTAGTAGCACTTATTATGATTATCTTAATTGAGTTATATTTGATTTTTATTAGACAGAAATATCCTACTCGTATTCATCGTTATATTGGCTATTTTGTTATTACTTTATTTTCATTGTTTATCTCTTATGATACACAACTCATGTTTGAAGAAGCTGAACAATGTAGAAAATATGCCAATTACCCGGAATCCAGTATGAAATTTATATTGGACATTATTAATATCTTTGTAAGAACACTTTCTATGCAAAACCGTTAACTAATATGAAAAATTGATTTATATTGTTTTATAGATTTTTATCAACAACATAAATTATGGATTTTATTACAATGTTTTATTTTGATAAATTAGATTTAATCACTATGGAAAATATACAAAAAATATTTAAATTTGTTATAGTGAATTTTGGGATTTATTTGATGTGGATTACTTTACATTACTTTGCTGCTCATCTATATATTCATTGGTGTGTTCCTGCTACTTTAACTGGATTGATTATGTCGCCATTCTTGGTTCCTGCACCACATTGTTTTGGATTAAGATGGGTAATTTATCAAGGAGGAAATAGTATTATTGTTATGTGGTCTTTTATTGGGGTTTGGTTACTTTCTTACTTTATTCCTATAAAACAATAAAAAATTTATACAATTACATAATATATTTATAACTTTTTTATTCTTGAACATTTTGTAAAAAGGTAATAACCCATGAGTCGTCGTTGTCGTTGTTGAGTGGTTTGAGTATTCTAAAAGTGTGAGTATTCTAAAAGTGTGAGTATTCTAAAAGTGTGAGTATTCTAAAAGTGTGAGTATTCTAAAAGTGTGA
>Ga0228627_1001484_pt1 | contig 12151 bp, 10 predicted proteins | sample 33DmetaG_FD_190483 | JGI IMG/M metagenome (GOLD analysis project Ga0228627, IMG submission 190483) | Seawater microbial communities from Monterey Bay, California, United States - 33D | ecosystem: Environmental > Aquatic > Marine > Coastal | place: USA: California | collected 2016-09-28 | reverse complement strand
TAGTGGAATGGAATTGAAGGGAATTGGTCTCAGTGGACTGCAGTTTACCTGTATTCCAGTTTCTGAGGATCAAGATTTGAAATTACTAATTCCCTCAACTCCACGCTCTTCATTTCCGTTCTAATTTACAAAAATAAAAAATATGGTATCTTTATGAAACTTTAAAATTAATAGGTTTCAAACATGCTTTGGTATTATTTGCGAATATTAGTAATATTATTCTTTGGATTAAGTTTTTTTAGTGATCCTGTAATGGCAAACAATGTGCTAGAGGCACAGAAAATGTTAACAAAACTTGGTTACGCCCCAGGTCCGATTGATGGAAGCTATGGATCCAAAACTAAATATGCTTTAGAGAATTTTTATGCAGCCCAAAATAAAAAATTTGATGGCGAGTTAACTAAAAATGAAATCTCAGCTTTAACAAAAGCCTCAAAAAATCCAAATTTCTCTTTTGAAGCTTTGAAAATGATGGATGACCACGTTGAACAAAGTGACCTTCTGAAAGTGCTGTTACCCAAAAGTAATTTAGTAATTAAGGATTATCAAAGGTTTCGAGATTACAGACTAAATCATTATAAACACAATTACTCTTTTACAGATTGGCTCTGGAAAGAAGAAGGTAGTAATGGAAAAATTTTAGATAAAAATTATTGCTATGAAACTCTGGCAAAGTTTTTAATTCCTACAACACCTAATTTAAAATTTAAGGGAAGATCAGAGTCTGATTTTACAAGATGTCAAAGTTCGTTTCTAACATATGGAGTAATCAATTTTAGTGCATCATTTAAAATGTATCAAAAGTTATTTTTAGAAATGGCTACATCAGAAAAAGATCACTGGGTTTACAGACGATCAGCTGGGAAAGACAATAATCCAACTTTTTATCACTTGGGTGGGGTTATTGCGACTTTCTATATGTATTACGCAGTAAATTATGAGGCATTCAATTATACAAAAAAAGAGCGGGTTATTATTGAAAATTACTTCAAGAAAAAAGCATTTTCTGAACGGTTTAACCTAGATGGTGATCGCAGAATCTCACTCTGCCCAATAAAAAAGCCGATGATTTTAAATAAACGTATTCATATGACTAACAACTGTGGTTCAGTGAGGCTAAGGTTTGCAGCAGGTGAATTGGCACTCGCAATTGTGACGCAAGACAAAGCACTCTGGAAGAAAGGCCTTTGGGATCTTGATTATGCACTTAGCATGACAAATGAAGAAGGATTTTTTGTCCCTCTTTCTGCAAAAGGCTGTAGAGCACTTGGCTATACCTATGACACAAGTCGGCTATTCTCTTTAAATGTTGAGATGTTAAAATTAGCGGGATATAATTTATTAGGTTATAAAACGAGACACGGGAAAACTATATCTCAGGCTTATGAAATGCTTTTTAAGCAGTACGAGGATATAACTATATCTAATCATATAGCAAAAAAGGGAATTGGTGCAGTAAGTTGTGGAGAAAAACCTTATAAAACTCACAATGAATTTCTGTTTCAAGAATTTGGCAAACTTGATGATGGTGGTCTTAATGATGAGTGGGTACCTGGGTTTGGACGTTTTATCAATTGGAGCATAAGATTTGTATCTGAAAAACACCCCGAATGGATAAAGGCAAATACGCTTCGCGAAGTTGAAACAGATCCGTTCATTGGAAATTATCATACTGTAACTGCATTTGAAATTTATAATGCAAATGTGTTATCTGAGCCTAAAAGCATTTGGTCAGAAAGGAAAAAAATTGCTCAAAAGAAAGAAGCCGAGCTTCAAAAACGTAAAGAGGAGAAGCGCAAAAAAGAGCAAGCAAGGCTGAAAAAGTTAGAAGAGGAAAAGCGCAAGCGAGATAAGGCGGAGCGTTTACGAAAACGTGAAATGTTATTCTCGTACGATGGCATATACAAAGTTCAACTAGGACAGGACCGTAATCTTATTGATGGAAAAACCTACCAAGACTTTGGGTCAATACTATTCTCACTAAATCGTGGCCAACCTAACTTAGATGATAATAATATTTTATATAAAGCGTTTGGTTTAGACGAGATTAAATTCTTATTAGATTACGATGGTTATATGACTGTTAGTGGGCAAGTCTTGAGCAATGTAGATACAGAAAAAAAATGTGTTTATATTGCGGGAAATTTAAAATCGGATAAGAAATTTAATCCAAAATCTAACCAAAATTGCAGTGCAAGTGGACAAAATTTTTCAATGAAGTTTAAGAAAATATCTGATGATATAAACTTTAATTTTGCTCAAGAAGAAGACCTAAAAGAACTTGAAGGCGAGTATGATGTGCAGTGGTTCATCACAGGCATCAACTCTACTGAAAGATCACTTTATGCAAAAGATACATTAACGCTATCGAAGGGTGTAGGTGTATTTTCTGGCAATGAGGAAGATAAGCAACCGTCGTCTGAATTGCGCAAAGAACTTTCCCTTCAGTATAATGCAAATGGTGATATTGTAATTCTTGGACGTCTGGACCTAATGGAAAAATTGGATGTCAAACAATGGCACGCATCAGGTAAAATACATCCAAATGAAAAAACTACGATTAAAACAGTTTGGGGTTTAGGTGACATAATTGAACTAGAGATAGAAAAAAGTAAGAGAGCAGAGACCAGAAAGCTTATTAAAGAAAATGGAAGAGAAAAAAAATATGTTAAAACCAAACATATTCAACATTCAAGATTTTCAAAACATATTGCAACACCATTCCGAGACTTGAAAGTAAGTGAAGATTTTACATTAATTGATAATTTTGATTCTTTTATGGGATCTCATGAGAGTTATCTTAAGGGGAAATTGCCTGACCAAAATCATCCCTTTAGCTATCGAGTGGAACAAGGTATTAATTTTGATAAATGTGTTGAAGATTTTATTCAAACAACTTCTAATAAATCTTATCCAACAATGCCTATGCACGGGGTGACTGCGTATTGTGGAAATATGATTTCACAAAGATTTTTAAACAGTCCAGAAACTGGAATAGAAAACTATCGTGAAATCCTTTTGGGTTGGTTGGAAAATGGCATAATTGAAAACCCAAATAAGTTTGGCAAATTACTATCAGAAAAAGTCATGAGAGAATGGACTTTTGCAATAAGTAATAATATACCAAATATTCTTACTCATTATGCATTATATCATCAGTTATATAATTTTGATCAACAAATACATCAAAGTATATTGAATATGGGGGAGGCCTTTTACACGCAGTGGGATTATTATCCATTAATAATTCGTGGAAGCTCATTTTCACAAAAATTGTGTAATTTGAAAAGCCAATATAAAGTAGTAGTTGGATCTAATAACCATTGTGGAACATTTAATGCTTCAATGGCGACTGGTGGTATTTATTTTGGTCTAGAGTTTAGTAGTCAATTGGCATTTGATACTGGCATACGTCATCTAGAAATAATGCTCGCGACCTTCAACAAAGATGGAGTTTTTACAGCCCATGCTCAACGCGGAATTTGTGCATTGGGATACATGAAAGAATTCACTCCGCAATTTGAGTTAATTCACTACGCTTTTTCAAAAGCATATGGAATAGATTTTATTAATACAAAAAATATCAACGGCGTCACTCCAGCTCAGGCTTATTTGAGGCTTTGGAAAATAGCGCACGATCCTCTTGAGACGGTAGTTAAGTACTGGCAAGGCTATGATCAAATGGGGTGTAGCCGAAATGGAAAAAACCAGGCTAGTATGGTTGCACAATTAAAAAAAGATCCAAGTACTTACAAAGATTTTTGGAATGGTTTTAATTATGAAGACTTTCTATTGAAATCTCCAATACTTGCGAAACAAGTTCTGCCACATGAATGGAAAGAAATGGACAAATCCTACGTGAGAGAAGGTTTTGTAGGAGAAGTAGTAATATCTGGAAATCATATTGTAGGTATAAGTCCTTATTTATTACAACTTGCCTTGGGTAATTTTGAAGATGACCGTAGAGAATATGCAGAAGGGTTTAAAAGAATAAAAGATGAAGAACTCAAGCTAGAGAAAGCAAAGCGCTTAAGAAAGCGGGAAATGTTATTTGCATATGATGGCACTTACAAAGTCCAGCTTGGACTGAATCGAGGTACTATTGATGGACAGATATATCAAGATTTAGGATCAATACTATTCACACTTAATCGCGGTCAACCAAAGTTAGATGAGAATAATATATTATACCAAGCGTTAGGCTTGAACGAAATTAACTTCTCACTAGATTATGATGGTTATATGATCGTCAGCGGGAAGTTTTTAGGTGAAATAAATTCAGAGAGGAGATGTGCTTATTTAGCTGGAAATTTAAAGTCAGATAAGAAATTTAACCCTAAATCTAGCCAGAATTGTGGAGCATCTGGGCAAAGCCTTTCAATGAGACTTGAGAAGATTTCTGATGATGTGAACATGGATTTGGTTGATGAACAAGAATTAAAAAAAATAGACGGTGAATATGATGTGCAGTGGTTTATTACGGGTATAAACTCAATTGAAAGGACCCTTCGAGCAAAAGACAAGTTAACACTTTCAAATGGAGTTGGCGTGTTTATAGGAAATGATCCCAACAAGCAACCGTCATCTGAATTACGTAAAGAATTATCAATCCAATATAATGCAAATGGTGAAATTATTATTCTTGGAAAAATAGACCTGATGGAAAAAGAAGATGTTAAAAAATGGTATGCATCAGGCGAAATACATCCAATAGAAAAAACTATGATTAAAACAGTTTGGGGTATAGGTGATATAATTGAACTAGAGATAGAAAAAAGTGAGGTTGTTGAAGTTTCAAAAGCAATTGAACCTGAGACATTAATTCATGGTGGTGATTTTGTTTATGATGAAAAAAATAATTTCTATCAGTTAAAAAGACATAATGAAATCACTGCAATAAACCAAATTGATTTTTCTTTAAGTGTCGACTCAGGTAATGAAAAAATATTTAATGGTGATATTGCATATTCAACTAATGCAAATAGTTTTGAAACCACATGGATAGACCTGAAGATAAAGGAAACTAATGAAGTTTCACAAAATATTAAAATTGGTTTTTTAATAGAGGAGCGAAGTTTTCCCAACCTTGCAATTGCATTCTCTATATCCAAAAATGAATGTGGTGTTTTTGAAGATATGGCTAATGACAGCTTCATCATACCTCTAAAAACAGACGATTTAAGCGACTTAGAATTGTTTGATTGCCATCTTAAGGCTTTACAAGAAAAACTTAATGAGGATGATTTTGGTATTCTCAAAGATCGAATTAATAATGCTATAAGTCTTGTAGACACTATTGAAATAACAAACAAATATTTTTAATCTTCTTCAGCTAAGAAGCGTTCGGCCTCAAGAGCTGCCATGCAGCCCATTCCCGCAGATGTAACCGCCTGACGGTAAATATGATCTGTTAAATCGCCTGCTGCAAATACACCGGGAATACTTGTTGAGGTGCTGTCTGGCTTTGTGACTACATACCCACCCATGTGTGTCTCGAGTTGATCTTTGACTAATTCATTTGCCGGTGCGTGCCCAATGGCAACAAAGACACCCTTGCATGGTAGTTCTGTAATTTCACCTGTCTTGGTGTGTTTCACTTTGATGCCCTCTACGCCGAGCGGCATATCAGTTCCAGTGACTTCAACCAACTCATGGAAAAATAAAGGTTCAATTTTTTTATTCTTCATCATGCGGTCTTCTAAGATCTTCTCGCAACGGAATTCATCGCGTCTGTGAATGAGTGTAACCTTTGATGCAAAATTTGTAAGAAATAATGCCTCTTCGACGGCAGTATTGCCGCCACCTATTACAACTATTTCCTGCCCGCGATAGAAAAACCCATCACAAGTAGCGCACGCAGATACACCAAAACCCTTAAACTTTTCTTCAGTCTCTAAGCCAAGCCACTTAGCGCGGGCTCCAGTTGCTAATATTACTGCGTCACAGGTATAGATCGTCCCGCTGTCACCCTTTGCAGTGAAGGGACGTTTTGATAAATCTAGGTCGCTAATAATGTCACCAATAATTTCAGTTCCCATTGCCTTGGCGTGTGATTCCATGCGGATCATGAGATCTGGGCCCTGAACTTCAGTGTCACCAGGCCAATTTTCTACTTCAGTTGTTGTGGTTAATTGCCCACCTGGTTCAATACCCTGAACGAGCACTGGATTTAGCATTGCACGAGACGCATACACAGCCGCAGTGTAACCTGCTGGGCCTGAGCCAATAATCAGAAGTTTGGTGTGTCTAGTGTCAGCCATTTCGGGGAATCCTTTATTCTGTTTTGAAAGATATACTTTGGTTTAAAGAAAATTTGAACCATTATAATTGCATTTAAATACTTATTTTATTACAAAACTTTGTAATTTAATTGCGCAATATTGATTGTATGTGTAAGATTATGTGAAACAAGGAAACATTAAATGCATAAGCTTGATGATATTGATTTGCAAATCCTGAAGCTTCTTCAGGAAGATGGCAGGATGAGTAACGTAGAAATTTCTGCGCAAGTGGGTCTGTCAGCTCCACCTTGTTTGCGTAGAATTCGGGCACTTGAGGATGCCGGTCTTATTCGGGGATATCACGGTATTGTCGACGGTAAGGCACTCGGATTTGATGTGCAGGTTTTCGCAATGGTTGGATTGCATTCTCAGGCGGAGGCTGATTTGCAAGCATTCGAAGCAAAATGTCTCAAGTGGGACTACGTGCGAGAGTGCCACATGCTGAATGGTGAAATTGATTTTGTCTTGAAATGTGTTGCGCCAGACCTATCAAGTTTTCAAAGCTTCCTGACTGAAAAATTAACAAGTGCGGATAACGTTGCGAGTGTGAAGACATCTCTTGTGATTAGATGTGCTAAAGATGTCCCGGGCGTCCCAATTACCACACCTACAGAGTAATGACAGAAATAAGTCGCCCATAGTCAGGCTCACCTAAGTGTGTGGACTTCCTGTATGAATAGAATTTGTCACTATCCTCGTATGTGCAGTGTCCAGTCCACTCTGGATTTGTAACCCCTGCATTTCTCAAGGCGTGAAGGCAAAATCCAGGTAAGTCAAAATGGTATTTATTCTTTTTTCCATTTGCGAAAAACCTCATATTGTATTGATCCTCGAGAAGAAAATTTTCAAGGAATTCCTCACCCACTTCATAATTTTTTTGGCTTATACACGGGCCAACTACTGCCCGAATATTTGAAATATCTGCACCCAGATTAATCATTTCCTTGACTGTGTTTTGGGCAATGCCTTTAATGGCACCCTGCCACCCTGAGTGAGCCGCGCCAATAATCCCAGTAGCCTGATCACAAAAAAGAATTGGCGCGCAATCTGCCGTGAGTATTCCAATGGCCATACCTTTTGTATTGGAGACAATTGCGTCGGCCTTTGGGTTTGTCCCAATTACTTGGTCAGAACTTATTATAACTTCCGCAGAATGAATTTGGTGCACAGTCATTAATTTATCTGAGGAAACCCCCATTGCGTCGCATACCAATGACTTGTTCTTAATGACTGCATCAGTTTGGTCACTTGATCCTGCGCCACAATTTAATCCCTTAAATATTCCACTGGAGATGCCGCCGTGTCTGGTGAAAAAGCCATGCTTACTCGAAGAGAGGCAGTCTGCGGTAATAATTTGAAGCGTCATTCATTAAATCCTGCGGGAAAGTCAGAGTTCTCTGGAATTATTGCAATTGCTTTGAATAATGAACCCATTTCGTCTGGGTGGGTCAAGCGTTTGTGCGCGGATATGTGATTTTCTAGAACAGAGCCATCCATACTTTTCGCTAGGGTTCGAGCTCTTTGAGTTATCCCGAGACGCTCTAAGAGGATGCCCTGGGATATCATTGGGCTGGCTTTTGCGTATTTAGACGCTGCGATTGTTAGGTCTTTGAAACTTACGTGAGCAGTTAAATCCGCTTTGCCGCAGTGAGTAAGTGGGTTAATCTTTGTGTGATTTCTTAGCGCTTGTAAGCTATCTCCGTCACTTTCCCACTCTCCGTAATCAATGATTATTGCACACCCGCCGTTTGTCTGAATATGTTCTCCAATGGCCGAGGCAAAGGCGACGCTCGACGGTGAAATTTCTAGCATATCACCATGGGGGGTGTCATTCGTCTTTGAGAACACATCCTCTGAAGTCGCGGTACCTAAAATAAAGTGAAGCTGTTGGTTTTCAACGGTAATCATTTGCTCTTGCCACCCCTCATCGGTGCGCCGGTACTGTTTAATTGGGAGGCAATCGAAGAATTCATTTGCTATCAGGAAGAGTGGCTTTTGGGGCAACTCAGAAAAATAATCTAACCATGTAATACTAATGCCACTGAGTGCAGACTTTTGGCGTTCCCGCATCTCTGCACTTGCTTCAATTAAATGTAATTCCATCGATGCGTGAAAGTTTGGAACTGATTTAGTGGCGCGTAATATATCGGCCATGAGCGTCCCATTACCTGGGCCTAGCTCCGCTAAAACAAATGGTGTGGGCATGCCCTGGTCAATCCAGGATTGCGCGAGTGCGAGGCCAAGTAACTCTCCAAACATTTGACTAATTTCCGGGGCAGTAATAAAATCACCCTGGGCACCAAGTGCGTCGCGATTTGTATAGTAACCATGTTCGGGGTGAAGGAGGCACAGTGTCATATATTCTGAGACTGGCATTGGCCCAAATCGCTTTATTTGTTTCTTAATGATTTCACTGAGTGTGGTCATTTCGCGCGTCTTCTCGCCATATAAATTACTACCATCCCAATAAATATCATGGGCAGTGATAGTGTTTGCCCCATTGTCAGGCCGAAGTCGTAAAGTCGAATTATATGCCCACTTGGATTATCAATAGAAATAAACTGTAAATCCGCCTGCCTATATCCCTCAACAATCACGCGTGCCAATCCATATCCTATAAAAAAGACCCCAATAATTTGACCGGGGATTTTTAACCAATTACGCCTGAATATCAGGTAGGTCATTACAATGAAGAGTAATATGCCTTCCAGTGCCGCCTCGTATAATTGTGACGGGTGGCGCGCGCAAATTTCGCCAAGTACTTGGCCGCAGTTTTGTGCAGCTTGTGAGGGAAATGCAACTCCCCAAGGCGCATCTGTTGGGCGCCCCCATAATTCTGCATTTATAAAGTTTGCAATACGTCCAAATAGCAAACCAAAGCAGCTACTCGAAGCAATTAAGTCACCAATAGACCAGGGATTGCTTTTTGTTTTTCTGCAATAAAGCAGGGCGGCTGTAATGACACCTATGAAGCCCCCGTGAAATGACATGCCACCCTCCCAAACCCTCACAATTCGCAATGGGTCTGATAGAAATGCATCAAACTGATAGAATAATACATAACCGAGCCGGCCTCCTAAAATAGTCCCGATAATCATCCACGTAATGACGTCTTCAATTGCCTTCCTTGTGAGTGGTGCAGTATTATTTTGCCACAACCCAATTCTGCTTACTTCAAAGCGCATCCACGATAACGCGCAAAGAAATCCAGCTATGTAAGAAATGGCATACCAGTGAATTGCAAGACTGCGCCCCATTATTTCAAAAGAAATAAGGACTGGATCAATATCAGGAAAGGGCAATATTGCGAGCATTTATTCTATCCATTTTATTACTATGTGCGTTTTGGTGCCCTAAAGTGTCAAGCCACCATTGGCAAAGTTGAAAAATACCATATATAACATATAGTACAATGCGTGGAGCTTTAATATGCAGACCAACAATAAATTTTTCGATGATATGTCAAAAGTCATGACGAGTGCCATGGGTGTTGCTCAAGGTGCAAAGGAAGAAGCGGAAACAACTATGAAAAGTTGGATTGACCGTTGGTTGGCTGATCGTGACTTCGTGACACGCGAGGAGTTTGACGCTGTTAAGGCAATGGCTCAAAAGGCTCGCGAAGAGAACATTTCTCTTTCAAAACGCCTTGATACGCTTGAAAAGAAAAAAGCTCCAAAAGCAAAGAAATAAATATTAATTGATTCTAAAAAATTTCTTTTTGGGTAATTTTTTATAAATTTAATCCACACTCGTTGGATATATAAAAGTAAACACAAAATAATCTGTGGATAACCAAAATTAGTTGGGGATAGATTGTTTTTTTGTAAATAAATATCTTTACAGAATGTATTTGCTGACACACTATATGTAGTAAGAGGTAATTAATAAACCTCGACTCATTGGGTTAACACCTGCATTTAGTGGTGTGTTTTCCTCCCAAAAAGAGGGTTAGAAGTGGCAGATAAAGAGCAATACTTGAGTGAAAGTGAAATTCACCCAATCGATATAGTTGAAAATTTAATCAAGAACCGATCATGGGATTTTGACCGTGTCGGGGATGATCAAATAGCCATGATGGTCGAGGGTAAGTGGAGGACTTATTCCGTTAATTTAGCTTGGTCTGCATATGATGAAACGCTTCGACTAATATCCTCATTTGATCTTGATCCACCAAAGGAGAAATTACCTGAATTATTTGAAGCCTTAAATTTAGCAAATGATGATTGCTGGACTGGTGGTTTTTCTTATTGGAAGGATCATAAAATGATAGTTTTCCGGTATGGACTAGTATTGTCGGGCGGTGCAATTGTGAGCGCAGATCAAATTGACCATTTATTACACATGGCAGCTACAACTTGTGAGCGTTATTATCCAGCATTTCAATTGGCATGTTGGGGGGATCAGACACCCACGTCCGCAATGGATGTGGCTATCGCCGAAGCCTATGGTCACGCATAGTGTTTTTAAAATAAGGATAATTACATGGCTATAGAAACTGTATCTGAAAAGGGATTGGTTCTCCTCGGCTGTGGTAAAATGGGTTCTGCTATGCTCCAAGGTTGGTTAGCAGATGGTTTGAGCCCAAGCTCTGTGCATGTCCTTGATCCATTTCCGTCTCAGTGGGTATTAGAGCTTGAAGAGAAGGGTTTAAATCTTAACAAACCGCTGCCCCAAGAACCAGCCGTGTGCATTATAGCTGTCAAACCTCAGATGATGGTTGAAGCACTGCCTTCTCTTAAAGAAATTGCAAAATCAGACACCATATTTTTATCAATTGCTGCTGGCACTTCAATAGCAAGTTTTCAGTCTATTCTGGGGGATAATTGTAAGATTGTGAGAGCAATGCCCAATACACCGGCCGCAATAGGCCAGGGGATTTCAGCACTCATAGGTAATAGGAAGACTTCAAGTGAAGATGTAGAGTTATGTGAGACATTATTAAAGGCAGTGGGCGATACAGTTGTTTTAGAATCTGAAGAGCAAATGGATGCAGTGACTGCAGTTTCTGGATCTGGGCCTGCTTACGTGTTTCATTTATTAGAAACTTTGGCTGCGGCGGGGGTAGCTCAGGGATTATCGCCTAATTTGGCCATGACATTAGCTAAAAAGACTGTCGCGGGTGCGGGTGCGCTTGCCTTCCAATCTGAAGAAAGCCCAGAACAATTGAGGGTAAATGTAACCTCACCAGGGGGGACAACCCAAGCTGCACTTGAAGTTTTAATGAATAAAGAAACTGGCTTTCCGAAGGTTTTGTTAGAGGGCGTCAGCGCTGCGGCGATTCGTAGTAAGGAATTGGGGAAGTCATGAGTGAAATTTCATTTGATGATTTTATGGCAGTTGATATCCGCGTTGGAAAAATTACCCGAGCGGAGCCGTTTCCTGAAGCAAGAAAGCCTGCATATAAACTCTGGGTGAATTTTGGTAATGAAATCGGTGAGAAGAAATCTTCAGCGCAAATTACTGTACATTATAATCTCGAAGAATTAGTGGGAAAACGTGTGATGGCAGTAGTTAATTTCCCTCCTCGACAAATTGGACCGGTTATGTCTGAAGTTTTAGTTTTAGGTGTTCCAGATGAAGATGGTGCAGTGGTTTTAATTGCTCCTGATAGCAATGTACCACTTGGTGTAAGGTTGTTTTAAAACGACATAGTGTCGTAAAAATGCCTTTATTGTCGGCTTTCTCGAAGACTACTTTCTATTATTTAAATAGTAATTGTTTTGATGAGAATGTTATCCTATTGAGGGGTACATTTAGGAGGCAAAATGAATCATACCCAACCTGTAATAGACACTTCTCCCAAAGTATCTGACGAGATTAGAAAAACTACTTGTTATATGTGTGCGTGTCGTTGTGGCATAAATGTGCAT
>Ga0228627_1001481_pt1 | contig 12158 bp, 9 predicted proteins | sample 33DmetaG_FD_190483 | JGI IMG/M metagenome (GOLD analysis project Ga0228627, IMG submission 190483) | Seawater microbial communities from Monterey Bay, California, United States - 33D | ecosystem: Environmental > Aquatic > Marine > Coastal | place: USA: California | collected 2016-09-28 | reverse complement strand
CATGCTACAGTGCAAGAGGCACAAGACGAAACATCAAAAATGTTAGAGGTATATGCAGATTTTGCTGAGCACTATATGGCAATGCCAGTTGTTAAAGGTCGTAAAACAGAATCTGAAAGATTTGCTGGTGCAGAGGATACTTTATGTATTGAAGCTTTAATGCAGGATGGTAAGGCACTTCAGGCCGGAACCTCTCATTTTTTAGGTCAAAATTTCGCTAAAGCATTTGATGTGAAATTTGCTGATAAAGAAGGAAAACTTGAACACGTTTGGGCTACTTCTTGGGGAGTTTCGACACGTCTAATGGGAGCTTTAATCATGAGTCATTCAGACGACGAAGGACTTGTTTTACCTCCATTATTGGCACCGATTCAGGTGGTAGGTATTCCTATCTACAGAAACCCAGAGGATTTACAAAAGATCTCAGAAAAATTTGATGACCTAAGTACTTCTTTTAAGGCAAAAGGTATTTCCTTCAAATATGATGATGACGACAACAGAAGACCGGGCTGGAAATTTTCAGAATACGAGACGAAAGGTATTCCCGTTCGTCTTGCAATGGGCGCTAGAGATCTGGAAAATGGTAAAATTGAAGTCGCAAGAAGAGATAAAAAAACCAAGGAGATCATAGCTTTTGAAGGCTCTGATGTTTTTGTAGAAAAATTGTTGTCGGAAATCCAAAATGAGTTGTTTGAAAAAGCAAAATTATTTCGTTCTGAAAAGACTAGTGAAGCCAACGATTTTGAATCTTTTAAAGACCTTATTAATCGAGGTGGGTTTGTTTCAGCTCATTGGGATGGGACATCAGAAACTGAAAATAAAATCAAAGAAGAAACGCAAGCTACAATACGTTGTATCCCGATGGATCAAGTTAAAGAAGAAGGTACCTGTGTGTTTTCAGGAAATCCATCAAAGGGACGCGTGCTTTTCGCAAAAGCTTACTAGTGAATCCTGGTTTTAGTTTTAAATACTTTACCGTAGTTCAAGATCGGACTGCACTCAAGGTTGGAACTGATAGCATGTTACTTGGAGCACTTTTAAAAGCTCAGAATCCGATTCGATGTTTAGATTTAGGGTCGGGTAGTGGTGTGCTGGCGCTTATGGCTTGTCAACAATTTTCTAACGCTAATATTGATGCAATTGAAATCGATAATTCTTCGTTCAAAGATTGTGTCCATAATTTTGAGCATTCACCGTGGTCTAATCGATTAAATGCGATTCATGGAGATTATTTAAGCTTTGGCTTTTCGGGAAAATATGATCTTATTTTTAGTAATCCACCATTCTATTTGGAAGCATCATCTCAAGCCAAAGATTTCAATATACGATCTAAGCATACCACACAAGATGAGTTTTTAAATTTTATGCTTTGTGCCAAGAATTTACTTTCTAGGGATGGTGCTTTATGGTTAATTCTTCCGTATAGGCATTTAGATTTAATCATGAATTATGCAAAAAAACATGAATTGTTTCTTAATTCACTTATCACTATTAATGGAAAAGTATCTAAACCAAAATCTAGAATTGTACTTTGCCTTTCAAAAAACAACTCGTTATTGAATCAACAAACAATTACTGTTCGTAATGAAGATAATAGCTATACGGATACTTATATTAATTTGACTAGAGAATTTCATAGTAAAGAATTAAAGAAGTAAATTAGAGTAAATAGCTTATCGCTTTAAAATTTCAATGAAGTAAACAAGCAATATTTAAGAATCAAAAGCGTTTTAAATAGGTGAGAGTTTCTGCATTTTATCTGATTGTTTTCTTGTCCTTTATGGTTGTTGGTCCAAAAAACTTTTATGCACAGGGAATGGAGATTGATGACTCGTTTACTTTCGAAATCGGACTACCAAACACTTTTATAAACGCTCCTTTTAAAGACTTTATGCAAGGTCTTGTAACTGTTTCACCATCATATCAATATACGCTTGAAAGCGGCCTTGCCTTCGGAGTTGGTGCGCATTATTCCTATTTCGCAGTTAATGAATTTAGCGTGCCTTCAGCGATATACGGAGGTATGCATAGTCTTGGAGGCTTTCTAAAACTTGGTCATGAAAAGTTTTGGGGAGAAAGATTTGGTACGGATATAGGTTTTAAGTTTGGCTATATGCATTCTATGGTTAAAACTGATGCCTTATTTGAAGAGGGGATTCGATTGAATATATTACAATCTTCATATGTAGAGCCGAATATTGGGCTTGTTTTAGCCACAGATGATGCAAATTCTTACCGATTAACCATAGCTTATCCATTTTTCGGTTTCGGTTTTAGGCCGAGCGATATAGGAGTTGAAGGTAATGCGGGATATGAAACTGAAGAATTTGATAAAACCTCTTCTTTCCTAGTTGTAGGATTTGGATATACCCACTATTTCAATGGTAAATCAAGTTCAGAATAATTAAGTTTGAATAACACCAACATTATATTTCTCCAAAGCTTTTTTATGATTTGCAGCGTCGATACCTATTGATATTACTTTTCTTGTTTCTATTGGATCAATAATAGCATCAATCCATAAACGGCTCGAAGCGTAATAAGGAGATATTTGTTCGTCGTATTTGTTTTTGATTTTATCAAATAGTTCTTTCTCTTTTGCTGCAGTTATTTTTTCGCCTTTAGCTTTAAGTGATGAGATTTCAATTTGGAGTAATGTTTTGGCTGCAGCTGCACCACTCATAACTGCTATTTCGGCAGTAGGCCATCCAACAATCAATCGAGGGTCATATGCTTTGCCGCACATCGCATAGTTCCCGGCTCCATAGGAGTTTCCAATAACAATTGAGAACTTTGGAACTACGGAGTTGGCCATGGCATTCACCATTTTCGCACCGTCTTTAATAATTCCTGAATGTTCACTTTTCGAGCCGACCATAAACCCTGTTACATCATGAATAAATACTAACGGAATATTTTTCTGATTGCAATTCATTATAAATCGGGCAGCCTTATCTGCAGCATCTGAATAAATTACACCACCAAATTGCATTTCTCCTTTACCATTCTTAACAAGCTCACGATTATTCATGATAATACCAACACTCCAGCCGTCAATTCTAGCATAAGCAGTTATCATAGTCTTTCCAAACCCAGCTTTATATTCTGTGAATTTTGATTCATCAACCAAGCATTTCAGAATAGCTCTACTATTGTATGGTTTTGAACGTTCAGCAGGCAGGATACCATATACTTTTTTTATATTCTCCTTCGGTTCAATGGTTTTTTTTCGATCAAATCCAGCCGATTCTGGAGCACCAATTTTATCCATTAAATCTCTTATTGTTGAAAGACATTCCTTATCACTTTCCACCTGATAATCGCAAACACCAGAGATTTCAGTATGCGTTTTTGCACCACCTAAGGTTTCATTATCTATTTCTTCTCCAATTGCCGCTTTTACGAGGTAAGAGCCTGCTAAAAATATGGTGCCTGTTTTATTTACAATTAGAGATTCATCTGACATAATAGGAAGATACGCTCCACCAGCTACACAACTCCCCATTACGGCTGCGATTTGTACAATCCCTTTGGCACTCATTTTAGCATTATTTCGAAATATTCTCCCAAAATGTTCTTTGTCTGCAAATATTTCTTCTTGCATCGGTAAAAACACACCTGCGCTGTCAACAAGATATATAATAGGTAAGTGATTCTCCATTGCAATTTCTTGAGCCCTGAGATTTTTCTTACCTGTTATAGGAAACCAAGCTCCAGCTTTAACGGTTGCATCATTTGCCACAATAACACATCTCCTACCACTAACCATTCCAATCACGACGACGACACCTCCTGATGGACAACCGCCATATTCCTCATACATTCCATGACCCGCAAAAGCTCCAATTTCTTGAATATCACATCCTTTATCTAACAATAGTTTTATTCTTTCACGAGCAGAAAGTTTACCCGCTTTATGAAGTTTGTCTATTCTTTTTTGTCCTCCACCGAGGTATACTTTTTCAAGAGATTGTTCAAGCGCTCGGATTTTTAAGCGCATTTGATCTTCGTTAAAATTGAATTCTATTTCTTTTGAAGAAATTGCCATAGGATTTATTTGAAATCAAATATACGAAACTACGTCTTTAGCTATCAAATCAAATTCGTCTTTAATTGTACTTTTGTATAAAAGACCATTATGAAAAAAATAGCATTGCATTGGAAAATACTCATTGGTATGTTTTTAGGAGTGCTTTGGGCATTGTTTTCAGGCTCGGTTGGTTTGAATAAATTCACCATTGATTTTATTGATCCATTCGGCGTGATTTTTATTAACTGTCTTAAGTTTATTGCGATTCCTTTAGTCTTGTTTTCTATAGTCGGAGGCGTGGCTGGCTTAGGTGATGTAAGACAACTAGGTAGAATAGGAGCGAAAACTCTGGGGTTATATTTGATTACAACAGTGGCATCTGTTACGCTGGGTCTTTTTTTGGTGAATGTCATACAGCCTGGACAAAACTCATTAGAGAATACGAATCGTTTGCGTTATGAAATTTGGGCAAAATCAGAAGGTGTTGCGGTCAAGGATGGCCGTACCCTTCTAAAGACTGCTGATCCATTGATAGTTAAACAAATTCAAGTTTCGTTAGACGAAGAAAAAAGTTCTTCGGATTATCAAAGTATGATGAGCAAAAAAGAAAATGCAAAGGACAGGAAGAGCGGACCGTTGCAGCCCTTAGTTGACATGGTGCCAGAAAATCTAGTTGCAGCTTTTTCTAGCAGTAAGCTCATGTTACAAGTGATTTTCTTTGCCTTGTTTTTTGGAATTGCCCTCTCTTTAATGCAAACAGAAGGTTCAAAGCAGGTTCATCGTTTTTTTAATGCAATGGGAGATGTATTCATAAAAATGGTGAATATGATTATGGCGCTCTCTCCATTTTTTGTCTTTTGTTTGATGGCAGGGGTTTTAGCTAAAATCGCAAATACCCCAGCAGAATTGTTTACCCTATTTCAAACGCTTGGATTATATTCGCTCGTAGTCGTTTTAGGTCTGGCGCTATTACTTTTTGTATTCTATCCCTTACTCCAGCGAATATTTGGAGTTCATTTTGGTTATCGCGAGTTTTACCAAAAGATGAGTCCTGCTCAGTTTCTTGCATTTTCAACAAGCTCAAGTGCCGCAACACTTCCGGTTACCATTAAGTGTGTTCAAGAAGGATTAAAAGTACCTAAGAAGGTCAGTGATTTTGTTTTACCCATTGGAGCGACGGTTAATATGGATGGTACTTCTTTGTATCAGGCGGTTGCCGTTATTTTTCTTGCTCAATTTCATGGAGTAGATTTATCCATGTCTCAACAATTAGGTATTGTAGCTACTACAACACTAGCCTCTATTGGTTCTGCTGCCGTTCCGAGTGCAGGTTTAATCATGCTTATGTTTGTACTGAATTCTGTTGGATTAAACCCCATGTGGATCGTTATCATTTATCCAATCGATAGAATTCTAGATATGTGTCGGACAGTCATTAATGTTTCTAGTGATGCTACGGTCGCTGCGATTGTAGCCAAAACAGAAGAGTGATTGTATAATAATTTAAAAGCTATTTAAAAGATTATTTAATGTTTTGGGTTCTATGTCATGATTACCCTCAAATAGCATTGTCTTAAATCCGAGTTTTTGATAAATCAGTAGTTCCTTTTCTAAAATTTCGGAGGTAAGGAATTCATCTTTATCTCCAACTAGGAAATAGCTTTGCCCATTGGTGGTATTTGGCTTTTCGATATCCGGAGGAAATACTGATGCCCAAAGGATAAAATGACTAAATAAATGTGGTTGACTATAATACCATCTTGCGGCAGTTGCGCCTCCCTGTGAGAATCCGAGTAATACAATTTTCTCGTAAGTGTTTTCTTTTAAATGTACTATCAGCCATTCTGATAGCCAATTCAGATTATCTTCAATGTCATCCTCACGTGACTCTTTAGTCATCCAAGAGGCTCCAACGCGTCCAGAATAACCATTTTTATAAAACCGATGTGGTCCTTCAGGGGCGAGGACAGTGTAGTTTTCAGAACAGCTATTGAATTTCCGGATAAAGTATTCAGCAAGTTGTCCATAACCATGCATCGCTATGAGCAAGTTTTTGATTTTTTTTTCTGCTGGAATAGAGAAATATCGGTAGGTTTTTAGGGATTTAAATCTATGGCTCATATTTTGCTGTATACCCTTTAAAATTAATAAATTTGTAGCGTGATTCAGGATTCTTTTAACGCTTTTCTAATTGGTATTTTGCTTTGTTTTTCTGTCACGGTTTTTGCACAGCATAAAGTCACCGTTTTAGATGAGACCTCGGGATTTCCTATTCTTGATGTTCAAGTTACCATTTCGTACGTTGATTCTAGTTTATTAAAGAACAAGAAAAGTGGGATTGTTGAGCATATATCTCGCAATGCTTTTGAGCAATATTTCACCAATAAAAAGGGTAAGTTTTCAACTGGTTTATTTGCGAACAACAGTTACACTGGCTTTGTCATTAATTTTCTTCATGAAAACTATATTCAATCGCAATATGATTTTTTTCAATTAGACAAGGCAGATTTTATAATTTATCTGAAGACTAATGCAAATACGCTCGACGAAATGGTGGTTTCAGCAAATCGAATCCCTGAGAAAAAAAGAGATGTCATTCAAAAAATAAGGGTCATAAAGAGTGAGGAAATTCAAAATCAAAATCAATCTTCGATGGCAGATTTAGTTGGTGCCTCTGGAAATGTATTTGTTCAAAAGAGTCAATTGGGAGGAGGTAGTCCTATTATCAGAGGGTTTGAAACGAATAAGGTTTTGATGGTTGTGGATGGTGTACGTATGAATAATGCCATATATAGAGGTGGTCATTTACAGAATATTATTACCCTTGACAATTCAATTATGGATCGGGTAGAGGTTTTGTTTGGTCCCGGATCTGTGGTTTATGGTTCAGATGCGATAGGAGGGGTGATGAGTTTTACAACGAAGGATCCTAAATTGAGCCATAAAGAAAAGCCACTTGTAATAGGCGATGCTTATACTAGGTATTTTACTGCAGCCAATGGCTTTGCGACAAACGCACATGTCTCTGTTGCCAATAAGAAATTGGGGTCATTAAGCTCTGTTACCTTTTCTGATTTTGGTGATTTACGACAAGGAGCGGATAGGTCCGATTTTACAGAGGGTTTTGGCGCCCGAAATTGGTATGTTACCCAAGTGAATTATTTGGATACAATGGTAAATAATCCTGATCCAAACCTACAGGTAGGTTCTGCTTATCAGCAGCTTGACTTGTTACAGAAGTTTATGTACAAGCAGAATGAGTATATAACACATAAGCTTAATTTACAGCTTTCTAATTCTAGTAATATTGATAGATATGATCGCTTGACGCAAATGGAAAATGGGTTCGCTAAATATGCTGAATGGTATTATGGACCGCAATATCGGTTTCTCTCGTCTTATACTTTCGAGCATTCTAAGTCAAATAAATGGTATGACAATGCAAAGCTCATTGCAGCCTATCAGGCGATTACGGAGAGCAGAATGGTGAGGAGGTTTCAAGATGATCAGTTAAAAAGTAGAATAGAGGATTTAGATATTTTCACCCTGAATATAGATTTCTCTAAGGATTTAATTCAAATGGATAAGGCCGGTGATTTAAGTAGTAAACATGAGTTGAATTATGGCTTAGATGTGTCACACAACATAGTAGGGTCAACAGCTTATTCGACAAAAATTTATACACTTTTAAACACAGCGCTTGATACCCGTTATCCTGACGGAGGATCTGACATGTCATCTTTTGCATTATACTGTACGGACACCTGGGAGCTCAATAGAAAGATGATTATGAATGGTGGGATACGAGCTTCACATGTCAGACTCAATGCATTATTTATTGATCAAACTTTTTTTCCTTTTCCTTTCAATTCGATAAACCAACAAAATTCTTCTATCAACGGTAATTTAGGATTAATTTTTATGCCAAAAACGGGCATGAGATTCACACTGTCCACCGCTACTGGTTTTCGGGCGCCAAATGTGGATGACGTATCTAAGGTATTTGAATCTGTTCCTGGCAAAGTGATTGTTCCGAATCCAGATCTAAAACCTGAATATTCGTATAATTTAGAGCTAGGAGTTGAATTTCTTCTTTTTAAAAACATCAACTTTTCCACAAATCTTTATGGGACTTATTTAACAAATGCTTTGACTATTCAAGGAGGTACAATGGATGGTGCGGATTCTGTTTTTTATGATGGTTCCTATAGTCAAGTGATTACGACAACCAATGCAAATAGAGCTTTTGTTTGTGGGGTTGAAGGTTTGATTAGTGGAAGAATAGGCAACCACCTTAGGCTTTATTCAACATTGAATTATACCTATGGACGTATTTTAACGGATACGGTTCCATATCCATTGGACCATATTCCGCCATTATTTGGGAAGGTAAGTCTCAAATACCAAAATAAAGGATGGATTGCGGAGGCATTTGCTAATTACTCAGCTTGGAAGCGATATGCGGATTATAATCTTCTTGGGGAAGACAATTATGCCTTTGCCCTTGAGGGTCTGGGTATGCCGAGTTGGTATACTTTAAATGCAAGAATTAGCTATGCTTTTTCAAAGAATCTTTCCTTGCAGCTGGCGTGTGAAAATATTTTAGATCGAAATTACCGAAGCTTTGCCTCTAATATATCTGCGCCAGGACGCAATTTTATAATTACCCTTCGGGGCCATCTTTAGTAGAGAAGAATTTACCTTGTGCAGGTATATAAAAGAACCGTTTGATAAGCTCTTGAGAACCTAAAATAGTGGGTTTATAGATAAAAGGATCTATTGATTTGATGGGCTGTTCTATTTTTGCATTGAAAACTAAAATATCTCGAACAGGACCATTACCTGGGTTAAACTCAAAACTGTAGGCCTCTGATTCTTTTGTTCCAAGACCATCAAAGTTTTTCCACTGGAAAACCTTGCTCGGTTTATTGTTAAATAAAAAATATATTTCCTTATAACTTGAATTTCGAATTCTAAAATCAACAACTAGGTCTTTATATTTGTTTGATGATATATGTTCGAAGCTTATCCTTAAAGGAAGAAGAGGGGATGAAGGTACTGGAGTGGGTATTTCAAAGGAATTATTTGCACCATCATAATAAATAAATAGGTTAAAAGGTCCCATATATCCCAAGTTTTCTGCTTGCGCCTGATATCCAGAAAGAGCTGCTTTATTTTGGGCATAGCTTAATCTGTTTACACTTATAATCGCATCAGTAACCTGATCAGGATTTAATTGCGCTCTATGGATTTCAAATGTGTAAGCTTCATTCTGAGATGTTTGCAATGTTTGATTTATAAAAGATCGAATTACAGAATCCACAAAATATGCTGAGCTGTCCAAAAGAGAATAATTTCTTTGATTTGATTTGCGTCTCGCTTCTAAATCAATTCCAGGGCTATCACCCTTCTGATTTGAATGTTTATCGTCACAGCTGAGTAGTACTATTAAGAGAGTGAAAGAGATAATTCGAATCATAATCAAATATACAATTACGACCTCTTAATTTAAAGGTAAACACTATTATTTTATTGTTAGCTTCAGAAAACTGAAACCTTGGAACAGTATTTGCGTTAGATTAAGCAGAAAATCAACTGTTATGAAAAGAAACGTACAAACTTTAAGAACAAATAGAGTAAAGAAAGCACAGTTAAAATTATCTAAACATAAAGAGTTAGGTGTTAATAGTACGATTGATATTCATGAGGTGGCATCCTTGATGGATACACTTAAAGGTCGGTCAAGTGTCAAAAATGACAACTTGCTCTTTTCAATTAATATGAATTAATTTTCAATTACACCTGAGCCAATTAGTGCTCCTTCTTTGTACCAAGCTACAAACTGTCCTGGGCTAATTCCCTTTTGTTTTTTGTTAAAAAGAACATAAAAACTTCCGTTTTTTTGAATAAGTATTCCATCCTGGAGTGGCTGTCTATATCGAATTTTAAAGCCAAATTCAAGTTGAGACATCTCTTCTTTTTGGCTTATCCAATTTATGCTATTTGCTTTGATTTTTAATGCAATCCTGTTCAGTCCCGGATGGGCATCAGTTTGTCCCGAGTAAACTGTGTTTTCATTGGTGTCCGTAGCGATAACAAAGCTTGCCTTTGGTCGTCCTCCAATATGAAGTCCTTTTCTTTGTCCAATAGTATAAAAATGTGCACCTAAATGTTTACTAACTTCAATACCATCTGTTTTTTTGTATTTAAAAGGGGCGCATAATTTTTCTATATTTTGAACCTCTTTTGACAAGGCATGATATTCTTTGAATTGATACAGATCCTCGGGGATTTCAATTACAGCCCCCTCTTTTGATTTCAATTGCTGCTGCAAGAAATCAGGCAACTTGATTTTACCAACAAAGCAAAGTCCTTGCGAATCTTTTTTATCAGCAGTGACTAAATTCATCTCACTTGCGATGGCTCTCACTTCGCTTTTGAGTAGATGCCCAATTGGAAATAATGCTTTAGACAATTGCTGTTGCGTAATTTGGCAAAGGAAGTAGGATTGGTCTTTTGAAGGGTCTTTTCCTGAAATAAGATCGAATTCGTTATCTGAATTAATTTTTTTCTGACAATAATGACCTGTTGCTACATAATCGGCACCCAATTTAAGAGCAGCCTTTAAAAAAACATCGAATTTGATTTCTCTATTACATAAAACATCAGGATTGGGTGTTCTTCCTTGCTCGTATTCTGAAAACATATAATTCACAATGCGCTCTTTATACTCCTTGCTTAAGTCGATAACCTGAAAAGGTATATCCAGTGCATCAGCAACCATAAGTGCATCGTTTGAATCATCAATCCATGGGCAATCATCTGAAATCGTTACAGATTCATCATGCCAATTTTTCATGAACATCCCGATGACTTCATATCCTTCTTTTTTTAGTAGATATGCAGCAACGCTTGAATCTACACCACCAGAAAGACCTACAACTACTCTTTTCATACTACAAAAATAGGAGGTTTTATCGATTATCTGATAAGCGTAATGAATCCATGCTTTTCAGCGTTCTCAGATTTTAGCTTATAAAAGTATATACCAGGTAACAAATCATCACCATTCAAGTTTTGACCACTAAATGTTGTGCTATCAGTGGTTTTTTGAAAGACCAAGGCACCCCATCGATTATAGATTTCTAATTCATATGATTCACACACCTCAAATAATGGATCAATTATAAATAAATCGTTTATCCCGTCATCATTTGAAGTAATCACATTAGGTATATTTAAATCGGCAATACCAACAGCTTGTTCAATAAAAAAGGAATATGGGAAATCAAATGAACAGTTGTTTAGTCCTGTTATGTTTAGTGTTCCATTATAGTTACCAGAGGATTCAAATTCTTGAGTGAAATTTGATGCTGTTACGGGATCGAAACCCTCTATATTCCATATTTGCGAATTTATTTGGAAATTGCCTAATGCTAATATTGAATTAAAATTTGCCTTCATGACACATTCGGGTTCAATTTCAATGAGTGCCTCGGGAATATCCTGAACAATTACTTCTATCGTGTTGGAATCTTGACACCCTGCAGAGGAATTAACGACTACTTGAACATTGTATACTCCTGAAGCCTCAAAGGAGTAATCAAGTTCATTATTAGTGTTGTTGATAATGTTTCCATCTCCCAAGTTATAGAGATAGTTCATTGATGGATTGTTCGTTGGGTTGCCATTCCAGCTTAGATCATTTAAAATTGAAACTTCAGTACCATTACATAAATCTTCATAGCTTGAATTTATTATTGGAACAGGATGAAAAGTTATTTGAATGGAGTCTTGGGTAAAGCAGTTATTTTCAGTATTGACATTCAGAAAATAATATTCTTCCGAATACGGAATGTTTTGGGATGTGCTGATATTTATATTTTCTCCGGACCCAATAGTCTGTTCTGTATTATTGGTCCATATGATGGAAGTTGTCGAATCGTTATTATTTGGAATAATTTGACAGCTTAAATCAATGCTTTGACCACATACTTCAGTATCCCCGTCGAAGTTCAGTTCTGGTTGGGCCAAAACAATTATTGAATCTATACTAATCGGGGATAGGCATGAGCCGAGTGCGGATTGAAGCTGAATTAATATGTTGTCATTACTTAGAAAGCCAATC
>Ga0228627_1001474_pt1 | contig 12194 bp, 10 predicted proteins | sample 33DmetaG_FD_190483 | JGI IMG/M metagenome (GOLD analysis project Ga0228627, IMG submission 190483) | Seawater microbial communities from Monterey Bay, California, United States - 33D | ecosystem: Environmental > Aquatic > Marine > Coastal | place: USA: California | collected 2016-09-28 | reverse complement strand
AGCCTGACCCTGCTTGTCGAACTCGACCACACCATACCGTTGAGGATCGTTGACGTGGTAGGCGAACACTGTCGCGCCGAAGGGCTTACGCCCCGCATCGCCCAACAGCGCTGCGAAATCGTGGCCGTAGAACAGGTTGTCGCCCAGAACCAGAGCGCTTGCGGCACCATTCAAAAACGACTCGCCGATAATGAACGCTTGAGCCAGGCCATCGGGGCTGGGCTGAACCGCATAGTCGAAGTTGACGCCCCACTGCGATCCATCGCCCAGCAGTTGCTGAAATCGCGGAGTATCCTGGGGCGTGCTGATAATCAAGATGTCGCGCATCCCCCCAAGCATCAACGTGCTCAACGGGTAGTAGATCATGGGCTTGTCATACACCGGCAGCAGTTGCTTGGACACCGCCAGGGTGGCTGGATGCAGCCGGGTGCCGGCACCGCCGGCCAAAATGATGCCTTTACGCTTCATGCGTTCGCCTTAGTGAGTTGATCGACCACGCGATGCACGTCGTCGCGCCAGTCTGGCAGCTGCAAGCCGAATATATCGTGCAGTTTTGCAGTGCTCATTGAAGAATTGGAAGGCCGGCGAGCCGTTGGCGAGTCGGCCGTCGGCCCGGCCGCAGTCGCCGAAAACTGTGTCGTCGATACGCGCTGAATCCGGTCTGGCGACGTGAGCAATGTCGCACCATTGCCCAGTGCGCGTGCCACGATGGCTTGTGCATAGCCATGCCAGGAGGTGCGACCGCCGGCCGCCAAATGATAGAGGCCGCAGGCCCGACTCGCCAACCCGCAATCGTGCGCCAGTCGATAAACGATAAGCGCCGTCGTCTGGGCGATACGGGCCGCATCGGTCGGCGCACCAAACTGATCGTCCACGACGCGTAGCCGATCTCGCTCAGCGGACAGCCTTAGTATCGTCGTCAAGAAATTTTTTCCCCGTGCATCGAACACCCAGCTGGTGCGCAAGATCAGGTGCGGCGCGCCACAGGCTGCGATGGCCTGCTCACCGGCCAGTTTGCTACGGCCATAGGCATTGAGCGGCTCGGTTCGATCCGATTCGGTATAAGCCTCAGGTTTGGATCCGTCAAAAACATAATCGGTGGAGTAGTGCAGCAACCAGGCGCCAACTTCGCGGCAAGCCTGCGCGAGGCACGCGGGCGCATCGGCGTTGACGGCCATTGCTACCGCCTCGTCGATCTCGGCCCGATCGACAGCAGTGTAGGCAGCCGCGTTCACCACGACATCCGGCGCCCAATCGAGCACCAGTCGACGCAATGAATCGAGCCTCTCCAAGTCGGCTTCGGCACGCCCGCACGCGCGAATCTGCCCCACTGGAGCCAAGGCCGATTGAAGCGCCAGGCCCACCTGCCCATCACGCCCCAGGATCAGTATTTTCATGCCGAGTAGTGCTGCGCAATCCAGTCGCGATATTGTCCGCTGACGACCTGGCTCACCCATTCGGGATTATCCAGAAACCACTGAACGGTACTGCGTATACCGGATTCGAAAGTTTGGGCAGGCCGCCAACCCAACTCGTTGGCGAGTTTCCCCGCATCGATGGCATAGCGGCGATCATGGCCGGGTCGATCAGTGACAAAAGCGATCTGATTGCGATACGACGCACCATCGGCTCGTGGGCGCAAGGCGTCCAGAATGCTGCACAGCGTTTCGACGACTTCGAGATTGGTCTTTTCGTTCCACCCCCCGACGTTGTAGGTCTCACCGACACGCCCCCGTTCGAGCACGACGCGCAACGCGGCACAATGATCTTTGACATACAACCAATCCCGCACTTGCTGGCCGTCGCCGTACACCGGCAGCGACTCGCCCGCCAGGGCTCGAGAAATCATCAAGGGAATCAGTTTCTCGGGAAAGTGATAGGGGCCGTAGTTGTTGCTGCAATTTGTGGTCAACACCGGCAGACCATAGGTGTGATGCCACGCACGCACCAGATGATCGGAGGCCGCCTTGCTGGCCGAATACGGGCTGTTGGGCGCGTAAGGATGGCACTCGGTAAACGGCGCGTCGTCGGGCCCTAATGTGCCGTAGACCTCGTCGGTCGACACGTGCAAAAAGCGAAAGGCGGCACGCCGAGCATCCGGTAAGCCCCCCCAATAATGACGCACGGCCTCCAGCAGCTGAAAGCTTGCGACGATATTGGTGTCGATGAATGCCGCAGGACCTGAAATAGAGCGATCGACGTGCGACTCGGCTGCGAAATTCAACACGGCCCGCGGCTGGTGTTCGGCCAGCAGGCGATCGACCAAGCTACGATCGCCGATATCGCCCCGTACGAACGTATGGTCTTCGCGTTCGAGCACGCAGGACAGCGTCTGTACATTACCCGCGTACGTCAGTTTGTCCAGGTTGACGACAGGCTCGCTTGACCCGGCAAGCCAGTCCAACACGAAATTTGCGCCGATAAAGCCTGCGCCGCCGGTCACCAGAATAGTCATTGCATCGGATGTAGTAAGGGATCGGCCAGCACCAGGCAGCCTTCGGGCGGATGATAGCCTACTTACATTGCACCTCGATGCGATCCGACAGCCGCCCCTCAGCCCAAACGCATCGTCGCCACCCCGGCCAGAATCATTGCACAGGCCACGAGTCGTCCTGCCCGCAAAGGTTCTTTCAATATGACGGCACCGATCAGCACGGCGAACAGCACACTGGTCTCGCGCAAGCCCGACACCATCGCCACCGGCGCTCGGGTCATGGCCCAAATGGCGATCGTGTAGGCCCCCAGGGACATCGCCCCTCCGCCCAGACCAGCACACCAATGCCCTCGCAGGGCGATAAACACGCGCGGGCCTCGCAAGATCGTCAGCACGATCGCCATGACGACACCATTGACCGCGAACAACCACAACGAATAAGCCACCGCAGCACCGTTTGCGCGAGCGCCCAACGCATCGGACAGGGTATAGGCGCAGATGAACGCAGCAGTGATCACCGCGCAACCCACCAGGGCAAAATCGACCGGGCCGCGGGTACGCCCACCCCGTAACGCCATCAGCCAGATACCCGCCACCAAACCGATCAGTCCCACCGACGCCACCCAACTCAGGTGCTCGTCGAGGACGACCACGCCGACCAACGCGATCAGCAAGGGCGACGTACCACGCGCCAAGGGATAAACCTGCCCCAAGTCACCATAGCGATAGGCGCGTGCCAGAAAAACGTTATAGCCAATGTGAAACCCCGCCGACGCCATCAGCCAGGGCCATGCCTCGAGTTCAGGCATGGGGACGAACAGCAGACCTGGCAAGGCCAGCAGTCCGGACGCCATCTGGATCAGGCAAATGGTCAGAAAACGATCCAAGCCGATTTTGAGCAGGGCGTTCCAGCCAGCATGCAGTGCCGCGGCGACAACGACCGCCACAAACACCGACACTGGCATGGCGCTCATGGCAATTCGGCCGGGTAGCTATCCAGTGCCAGACGCATCTGCATGCGCAAATCCCAGGGTTCGAGCGACGCATTGACCGCGCCGTAAAACACCCCGTCGCGCACGAGAAACAAAGCCGGCAGGTGGAAGACTTCGTAGCGCTCGACCAGCCCACGATTGGCGCCGGCGTCGATCCAGCACAGGCGCTCGGCAGGCAACTGCATGTCGGGCAGGCGCTCGCGTGCCATCGCGCAGGTGCCACAGGTCTTGCTGTGAAACACCAGCATCGAAGTGCCTTTGGCGTCCAGCAGGAAACGATCGGCCGTGCCGTCGTCGAGATCGGTATGTTCCATGAGACCGACGATTATAGAGACGACTGACCGACTTGGGGGAGACATCCGTTAGGCATACCATGTGCACCTAAACCCGTTTTCGTCATTGTCCTAAGGAGCACGATCTTATGAGCAAGGTTTACAACGTGGCCGTTCTGGTCGGCAGCCTGCGTAAAGACTCGATCAACCGCAAGCTAGCATTGGCGCTGGCCGAGCTGGCCCCGCAAGCATCCCTCAAGCTCGATATTCTGGAGATCGGCGACCTGCCGCTCTACAACGAAGACATCGACGGCGATCGGGCACCCGCCAGCTACACGGCCTTTCGCGATGGACTCAAAGCGGCCGACGCCGTGCTGTTCATCACCCCGGAATACAACCGTTCAGTGCCCGGCGCGCTCAAGAACGCCATCGACGTCGGCTCGCGCCCCTACGGCAAGAGCGCCTTCAGCGGCAAGCCTGCTGCCGTTATCAGCGCATCGCCCGGCGCTCTGGGTGGCTTTGGCGCCAACCATCATCTGCGCCAGTCGCTGGTGTTCCTGGACATGCCGATTCTGCAGCAACCCGAAGCCTATCTGGGTAATGCCGGAACGTTCTTCGACGCCGGTGGCAAGCCCAGCGACGGCATCGAGCCGTTCCTGAAGAAATTCATCGCCACCTTCGACGCATGGATCGCCAAGCAGGCGAAATAAGCCCGGGCGAGCCGCCTGCCGGCGGCTCGGTCATGGCGGCTGCCTTGCCAGGTCGAGCGGTATCGGTCTGCATCGATCCGATCCGCCTGCCTGCCGCAAGCCCGCTGCCTTTTACTGCGGGTGATAGAGCGCCGCGCCCCGCTGCACGAACTCGATCGCCTTCTCTTGCATGCCGTGCTCCAACGCCTGATCGGTGCTGATTTTCTGGCGTTCGGCGTACTCGCGCACATCTTGCGTGATTTTCATACTGCAAAAATGCGGCCCGCACATCGAGCAGAAATGCGCCACCTTCATGGATTCCTTGGGCAGCGTCTCGTCATGGAAGGCACGCGCGGTGTCCGGGTCGAGCCCCAAGTTGAACTGATCTTCCCAGCGAAACTCAAAACGTGCCTTTGACAGCGCGTTGTCCCGAATCGCTGCGCCCGGATGCCCTTTGGCCAGATCGGCTGCGTGAGCGGCGATTTTATAGGTGATGATGCCGTCCTTGACGTCTTTCTTGTTGGGCAAGCCCAAATGCTCCTTCGGGGTCACATAGCACAGCATGGCTGTGCCGTACCAACCGATCAGCGCCGCGCCGATGCCGGAAGTGATGTGATCGTAGCCCGGTGCAATATCGGTGGTTAGCGGTCCGAGGGTATAGAACGGTGCTTCGTGGCAATGCGTCAGTTGGAGATCCATGTTCTCTTTGATCATCTGCATGGGCACGTGACCCGGGCCTTCGATCATGACCTGCACGTCGTGCTTCCAAGCCACCTGGGTCAGTTCGCCCAAGGTCTTCAACTCGGCGAATTGCGCTTCGTCGTTCGCGTCGTATGCCGACCCCGGACGCAGGCCGTCACCCAGCGAGAAGCTCACGTCGTAGGCCCGCATGATGTCGCAGATGTCGTCGAAGCGTTCATACAGAAAGCTTTCCTTATGATGCGCCAGGCACCATTTAGCCATGATCGAACCACCCCGCGAGACGATGCCGGTCATGCGATCGGCCGTCATCGGAATAAAGGGCAAGCGCACCCCGGCATGAATGGTGAAGTAATCGACACCCTGCTCGGCCTGTTCGATCAAGGTGTCTCGAAAGATCTCCCAAGTGAGATCCTCGGCACGGCCATTGACCTTCTCCAACGCCTGATAGATCGGCACGGTGCCGATGGGAACGGGCGAATTCCGAATGATCCACTCGCGCGTTTCGTGAATATGCTTGCCGGTCGACAGATCCATCACCGTGTCGCCGCCCCAGCGAATAGCCCAGGTCATTTTCTCGACCTCGTCGTTGATGTTGGAGCCGAGCGCCGAGTTACCGATGTTGGCGTTGATCTTGACCAGAAAGTTGCGACCGATGGCCATCGGCTCGATCTCGGGATGATTGATGTTGGCGGGGACGATGGCACGCCCTCGTGCAATCTCGTCGCGTACGAATTCGGGCGTGATCGTGCTTGGGATGCTGGCACCGAAAGACTGACCCGGATGCTGGCGCAGCAGGCGCCGCGCCATTTTCTCGCCCTCGGGGCCGCTGGCGCGCAGGGCCTCGATGGTGTGTTCGCGGCGCAGGTTCTCGCGTATGGCCACGAACTCCATTTCCGGCGTGACGATCCCACGGCGCGCATAGTGCATCTGCGTGACATTGGCTGTTTTGCGAGCACGGCGGGGGTGGCGCTTCAAATCGAAGCGCAAGGCGTCCAACCGGGCGTCGGCCAGGCGCTCCCGGCCATAGGCACTGCTCGGTCCGTCCAAGTAATCGGTGTCGCCACGCTCGTCTATCCAGGCCCGACGCAGCTCGGGCAGCCCTCGGCGAATATCGATACTGGCGTCGGGATCGGTGTAGGGACCGCTACAGTCATACACCGTGAGCGGCGGATTCTTCTCCGATCCGAAAAGAACCGGCGTATCGGCCTGAGTAATTTCTCGAAAGGGCACACGAATATCGGGCCGGCTGCCGACTTCGTATACTTTGCGCGAAGCGGGCAAAGGGGCGACGGCCGCCGCATCGACTTCGGCTGTCTCGGCAAGAAAATGGGGAGTGGTGTTCATGAAAGCTCCAAGAAGAATGTCTGGAGCCGAATCGGGACGAAGTCCGGCATACATTGGCGCAGCACGGGCGCAGCACCTCGGACACGCTCCCAGCATCGGCATTATCCGTACTGGTATGAAGGGACTCTCTCAACCGGTGGGCGACGCCCACGCAGTACCCCTGCGTACCCGCGCATTTTAGTCGTCTGCCAGGCCCGGCGCATGGCGCACTGCACCGACGGCAACCCATGGTTTGTTACATCCTGATTCTTCCTGCGGGTGTTCATGACGCCGAGGGCCTGCACACTTTTTGCGAGCATATCCGGCGACACGCCACGTCAGGCACACCACGTGCGGTCGCCGCGCCATATTCGACAAACTGAACAGGTAGATCATCATGTCCTTGAACGTACGTAAGTGGGCTCCCGCCTGCGCAGCAATGGTGTTGGTGTTGGCGGGCTGCAAAACGCCGCCGCAAAAGGACATGGCTTCGACCACCACGCCCGGCACCTCGACCACCGAGCCGGCAGCGCCTGCGCAGTCGATGGGTGCTTCCCCCGTCGAGTTCTATATGGCCCAGACCGAAGCGGCCGCCGATGCCATGCAGATCAAATTGCCCGACGGCGTGCTGTACCTGCAACGCCAGCCCGTGCTGACGCGCGCCGACCTGACCGAAGCCGCCGCCTTGGTGGACAAGCAGGGTCAAAACTTCGTCGGTCTGCGCTTTACCGAAGCCGGTGCGCGCAAATTGAACGAGGTCAGCGGCCAGAACGTCGGCAAGATGCTGGCCCTGGTGGTCGAGCGTCAATTGGTGGCTGCTCCGCGCATCTCCGAGCCCCTGAATCGTGGCGTGCTGGCTTTCAGCGTGTCGTCGGCCCAGGAAGCCAACGAACTGGCCCAGGCCATCCGTGGCGGCGATGCCGCAGCACCGGCCGCTAGCGCAACGCCTCCGGCCCCGGCAGCACCGGCTGCGGCCAAGCCGCGTCGTTGATGTGACGATGCCGTGGCAGTCACGCCGCGGCCATTGGACGCTCACGGGCCCCCCGATGCGAGACTGTCGCAGCGGGGGGCTCGTTTTCATTAGCCCCGATGCGCCTAGAAGACGTTGGCGCCGATGGATCGCACATTTTGCAATGGCACCAGGCGCTCTTTGAATTTCCTGATTGACGCTTCTGCCGCCGCGGGATCTTTATACGCCCGCATGGGATGATCGGCCGGCAGTGACATCAGCAGCGCGTTTGGATCCGTATCGGCAGGACCGCCGTCCGGACTTGGCGCACGAGCCACCCCGGCATCCGCGAGCGTTTTCTTTGCGTCCTGCGGTAACGGATGCGCGTCGCACGTGAACCGCCGACTCAGCGGACGTTGACCCAGCAAATGAGCAACCACCGTCTGATCGACACAGCGATCCTTATAGGGATAGACGCTGTGATCGAACTCTTTCGGCAAGGTCAGCATGTGTGCATTGGGCAGCGCGGCAAAAGTCGCCGTGGCATTCTCTACAGCGGTGGCCGCATCGAAATGGGATTGCACGAGCAAGACATCCATATCCTTCATCGCGCTCATGTCGGGGGTCGGGACGCTGGGCCCGCCCCAATAAGCGCATGTCGTATCGGCAAACATACCCGCAAACAATGGGGCGTCTCGCCATGCGTTTCGAGAAATTCGATGGTACTCCGCCACATCCTGAATCGCGGGCGAGTCGTTGCACCGCACCGCCGTGAACACTGACTTTCCTTCGCCCAAAGATAGCGACTGGTTGCGCTGGGTGGGATACAGCCAGCGATTAACATATTGTCGATGCATCGTCACTGCAAGCTCTCGCGTGAATTCGTCCATCTCTGCATCGTTTTTCACAAACTGCCAGTTCTCGGCTGCCTTTGCAGCCGCGGCCTGATCGAAACGGGCGAACGGGCCTTGACCGTTCGCATCGTTAATGAACGCCTGCACCGCGTGAGCGGCATTGATCGCCAGCAGATAGTGATCGGCGCGGTGGCGGCTGTATCCATACCCTGCCAGGTGATCGCCAAGCACATGCTGCATCTGTGTATCCAGCGCGTTCAGGATGGCCTGGGTTTCAGCGGAGGTCGCCCCCAGGCCGAATACGTCGGGATGCCTGTTGGCATAGGGAATGAGCCATTGATCGAGTAGCCGCTGACGTGCTGTCGGCGTTCGAAAGACAGTGGTATCCATAGGCTGGGTGACATCCATGAGTCCGATCAGCACCATGCGATCGACCCGGTCGGGAAAGAGGCTGGTGTAACGGGTGCCCAGCCATGTGCCGTACGAATAGCCCAAATAGCTCAACTTTTCATCGCCTAGAATGCTGCGCAAGACGTCCATGTCTTGCGCCGTGGCATTGCTATTGATGAAAGGAGCAAGAGGATTTCTCTGGCATGCTTGCGCGATCTTCTCGCTGTTGTAGTCGCGCTTGGCGAGACTCTCCGGCTTTGCGCCCTCCGTACTATTGTCGATCAAGTGCAAGAGTTCGTTGGAGCCGCAGTTGAAGCGCGTACTCGTCCCCAGGCCGCGTGGTGAGAAACCGATCATGTCGTATTCGTCCAACAGGCGCAGTTGCATACCACCCAGCTGATCGAGTGGATTGCTACCGGCAAACGCGTCGAGCAAATGCAGCGCGTCACTCAGGCCATCCCCACCCGGCCCGCCGGGGTTGAAGACCACTGCGCCTCGACGTTTCTGGGGCGTGGCCGCCGCCAAACGCATGACGCCGATACTGAGGTCGCCATGCCCGACGTTCGCGTAATCCTTCGGAACTCGATATTGCGCACATTGCAGCCGTGGGCCGAGCCTGTCGAATCGCAGTGAATCGTTCTCCCCGCCGTCCTTGCCTAAGATGGTGGCGTCGCACGCTGCCCACTGCACGGTTTGATTTCGATAGTCGCGCAATGCGTCGATCGACACCGAAGGCTGATCTGCCCTCACGCTCGACTCGGTCGCTCCGGTCTTTTTCGCGCTGGCTTGCTTGCCGGGCGCGGGCTCGCTCGTCGATGCTGCCTTACTGGGCGACTTGTCGTCATTGCATGCGGCCAGCCCGCCTATGAGCAAGGCCGCCGCCAGGCACTGCATCATCCGCTTTCGTGCGCACGAAACGGTTTGACCCGTCTCATCAGATCGGCCTGAGTGACGCGCCGAGTCGTCGATATGTTCCATGTCTTCCCCTTGATTGGAGCGCCGCTTCGACGCTCATGGACCAGCAGTATGAAATCCAGGCCCCGACCCCATATTTCGTTTCGATCGTATGCACAGTGACGATTACTCCCCCCGACTCGAGTACTTTCGAGCAGATCTACGATCACCCTGTGAACGTGACGCGTGCGAACGCGGCGCTACGGCAGACACTGAAAAAAGAGCCACCCGATAGCTATCGCACCGGATGGCCCGCTTCGATTTCTTCTGACTTGTTAGAACATACTGTCGTGCTGGTTCGGCGCATTGATCGATAATGCCAGCCCTGCTTTGAATTCGTCGATCAATGCACTGGCCGCCGCCGGATTTTTATACGCTCTCAAAGAATCGTCCGCCTGCAACGCACTCGACTCGCTGCTCGAACCGACACCGGTATCGGCCGCTGGATGCGCCATTGTGCTGGCGCGGGCGATCGCGCTTTTCACATCTTGCGGTAGCGGGCGCGCCGCACAAGAGAATCTCTGGCTTAGCGGATTTTGTCCGAGCAAGAAATCAACCACAGTCTGATCGACGCATCTATCCTTATAAGGATAGATGCCGTGATCGAACTCTTTCGGAATCGTCAGCAGATGCGCATTCGGCAAGGCGGCGAATGTTGCCTCGGCATTTTCCATGGCAGTGGCGGTATCGAACTGCGAATGCACGAGCAGGACGCTCAGGGGCTTCATCGCACCCAAGTCCGGCGTCGGGACGCTTGGCCCGCCCCAGTGAGCACATATGGTTGGCGCCACCACGCCACCGAACAAAGGGGCTTCGTTCCATGCTACCCGAGCGAGGCGATGAACTTCAGCCACATCTTGAATGGCAGGCGAATCGTTGCACCGTATCGCCCAGTAGGTTCCTTCGGCGTTGGCACTGGAGATAGACCGCCTTTGGAACACGTCGTAACCCCAAGCCCTGGCGTACCGCTCATGCAATTTCAGCGCTATTTTCCGGACACGTGCGTCATGCTCGAAATTGCCGGGAACGAACGCAGGGCGACGGGCGAGCCATGACGCAGCCAGGGGACGATTGAAACGCTGTTGCGGACTCAATGCGGAGGAGGCATCGATGAAGGCCTGCAACGCACTTGCAGCATTGATGGCGAGTACGTAGTCATCGGCTTTTTCCCGTTCATAGCCTGCATCTGCAAGATAATTCCCAAGCACATGCTGCACCTGGTTATCGAGTGCGTCCAGTCTCGCCAAGATACCCTCCGAGGTCATACCCAGACCGAACGAGTCCGGATTTCTGATGGCGTAAGGGATGAGCCAATCGGTGAGAAGACGCTGGCGAGCCTTGGGCATCCAAGAGAAGCTTTTCTCCATGGGTGCAGTCACGTCAGTGAGTCCGATCAACACCATCCGGCCAACCTGTTCGGGAAACATGCTTGCGTAGCGAGCGCCTAGCCAGGTGCCGTAGGAGTAGCCCAGGTAATTCAGCTTGTCGTCGCCCAGAATGCTGCGCAGGACATCCATATCTTGCGCGATCGCATTGGAATTGATGAAAGGAGCGATAGGGTCTTTTTTACACGCCTGGGCCGTCTTTTTACTGTTGTAGTCCCGCTTGGCGAGGTTCTCCGGCTTCGCCCCGTCGACACTCTCATCGATGAAGTGCAGACGTTCATTGGATGCGCAATCGAACCGCGTGCTGATCCCCGTGCCCCGTGGCGAGAATCCGATCATGTCGTATTCGTCCAATAGGCGTAGTTGCATGCTGCCCAGCTTATCGTTTGGATCGCTGTCGCTGAACGCTTCAAACACGGGGAGACTCAGGGCGAAGGGTAAGCCATCGCCACCGGGGCCGCCGGGATTGAAGACCAACGCGCCCTGGCGCTTTTTTGGATCGGCTGCGGCCAGTCGCATGACCCCGATGCTCAAATCGCCGTGCCCGGGATTTGAATAGTCTTTAGGGACGCGATATTGCGCACATTGCAGCCGTGGCCCCAGTTTATCGAACAGCACCTGATCGATCGGATATCCCTCGCCCAGAATGCTCGGATCGCACGCCCCCCATTGCACAGTTTGATTTCGATAATCGCGCAAAGTATCGATCAGCGGCGAGCTCGTATCCGTGGCCACGCCCCGCGCGGCTATTGCGGGCGCTCCGGTCTTGTTCGCGCTGGCTTGCGAGTCAACTGCTGGTTGACCCGACGACGCGGCTTTACCGGGCGATGTGTCGTCATTGCATGCGGCCAGTCCGCCCATGATCAGGGCCGCCGTCAGGCACTTCATCGTCCGCTTTCGTATAGGCGAACTTGTCTGGCGCGTCTTATCAGGTCGGACCCACTGGCGCACTGTGTCTTCGAGATTGCTCATGTCACTCCCCTCGTTTAGAGCGTCATCTTGGCGCTCGTGAAAGTGGAGTATCGAACTTGTGCTTTGACCTGATATTTCGCAGATTTCGCTGTGACGATTATCGGATTGAAAGCGAGTTATAACGCGCGCGAGAAGCTTAACTATCCTAGGCAAGGCGAGCGTCGCGGCGATTATCTGGGCTCGGTATGTGCCAGGATATTCGCCAGCATATCGGCCACGATATCGCTCAAACCGAACCTCGGCTGCCAGCCCCAATCGTGGCTTGCCAGTGTGTCGTC
>Ga0228627_1001472_pt1 | contig 12213 bp, 7 predicted proteins | sample 33DmetaG_FD_190483 | JGI IMG/M metagenome (GOLD analysis project Ga0228627, IMG submission 190483) | Seawater microbial communities from Monterey Bay, California, United States - 33D | ecosystem: Environmental > Aquatic > Marine > Coastal | place: USA: California | collected 2016-09-28 | reverse complement strand
TGTTAGGAGCGTCAAGAGGTATGTTTACAAATGTTTGAAGTATTCTTCCTTCTCCATCATCATCTTCTACATCTTTTGCTACTTTACTATTCCACATTTGAGATGTTCCACCCCACCAAGGTTCACCAAGCTTGTCTTCCATGTACTCTTCGCTTACACGTATTTGTACAGGCAAGAACATTTGAAATTTATTTTTGTCTTTAGCGTCTCTAACAATTTTTACCTCGTTACCAACACCTTTTAATTTATAATCAGCAGCATCAATCTTACTCCTATGCCCTGTATCAGGATTAAAGAAACCAATTTGATTTACCATATTTCCTGAATAGCTTCCGTCAGAGTTCAATTTAAAACCTATATGACTTGCTAAAGCATCGACAACATCATTTCCTGGGTTATATGCTGTAACTATTTTTCTTGACTTTTGTTTAGTATTAGCTGTTTCCCAATCTGCTTGATAAGTATCACCTGTCGGCTCCATTGAAGATATAGTTTCTATTGTAGGAGCGTAAAGATTAGCATATTTAGCCATAGTTCCTTTACCACCTTTACCGTACCAAGCTCTATCTATATTTGAGAAGTCATCATCTTTAACACCCCACCAATGAGAAGTCATAGGCTCTCCTGTTTCAGGATTATAAGAATCGATAGATTGCTGAGCTCTTCTCATAGCTATATCAGCAGACTGACCCTTAGCGATAAAGTAATCTGCTAAATCTTTAACGGACACTTGTTTCGCTTCATGTGGACTTGTAGGATGGTAATTTTTAGCAAAATCTAATGGGTCATAATCAACAGCTTCTTGAGCTCCGTTGTAATTAACCTTTTCAATCTTACCTTCTTTAAATAAAGATAGCATAGTGTTAACATCAACTACTTGAGTAACTTTTTTACCTTTATCTTTATAAGTAACCTGTATATCGTGAAATTCTTTTCCTTCAGATAAATCTGTTTGAATCTGCTTGTAAGTAGACATATTTTGAACACCTCTTGCAACCTCATCAGAATCAAGCACAGCTTTTTTATAATCACGTAACTGAGTGTAACCACCTTGAAGTAAAAACTGTTTCATGTCTCCTTGAGCAGCAGCAACACCTTTCATAATACCTTGCCTTGCTTGCTTTTCCAAACTTCTAACTTTAGCTTGGTCTTCAGGGAGTAGCTGCTTTAATTCTTGGTCAAGCAAATCCATTTGAGCATTAACTTGTTGGTCAGCAACCATTTGCTCTTGAGCTCTCTTATTAGCTCTGTCCTCCATACGCATAGCGTACTCCATCTCCTTTTCTCGGTTACGGACTTTCTTATCGTAATTGCTTTCTTGTGCTATTTGGTTAAATAGATTCCAATTCAAATTTTCACCCATGATAAACTATTTCTTAATTTTATTAAACGTATTCTCAATCATTGTAGCAATACTACTTTTTGGAGCTGCAGGCTCAGGCTGATTCTTCTTAGAGTAATAATCTATAGCCTCTTCTTCTGTCCATTGATTAGCATCTATCATTTTCTGAGCTTTAGCTATTCTAAGAGCTTCATTAGTATTTTTCTTCTCTTCCAACGACTCTTTCATAAGTTGGTCGTACATAGAGCCATCACCGTACTGTTTATCGTACATCAAATCATCTCTCATATTACTTACAGCTTTACCAATAAGACTTGATTTCAATTCTCTTTTACGTGAAGCTTCGTCATAAACATTACGTTTCCACATCTCTTGAGTCATGTTTTCATCAACAGCAAGAGCAGAAGTGTAAGCAGCTTGATTAGCATCTCTAACCATAGCATCTTTTGCAGCCATAGTTAAATCAGCATCATACTTACGAGCTGAAGCAGCACCTAATGCACCAAGAGCAGCTTGACCTGAAGTTGCAGTTCTACCTATATTCTTAACATCGTAAGCGTAAGTTCTCTCTGCGTTTCTTTGATACAATGTCTTAGTAGCATTGTCAAGACCTAACTGAGTTCTGTCTTTCATTCGAGCCATATTATCCATCCAGGCATCACTCTTTCTCTGTTCAGGTGTCGGAGTTGTAGCAGACTTATAAGCTGCGTACATACCTGTAAGCTCTAATACCTTATCAGTACCACCAAACTTTTCTATAACACCTTTAAGACCTGTAGCCTCTTGCTTTGCATCACGCTGCTGTAAAACTTGTTTAAGAACGTCTTCGCTCATTATAACTTTATCAACGTTATAATCTGTCTCAGCATCTACCTCTAAATCATCAACATACGTAGACCTTTCAAATTCTTCAGCGTCTTTTTCAAATTTAGTTTTTTCATCTTGAGTATAATTTACACCGTAATCTATAGACAATTCATCAATAGATAAATCAGTATAAGTAAACTCTTTTAATGGATTTCTTAATTCTCCTAATTCAGCATCGTAATCTATTAAACCTTGTTTTGCTTCAGCTAAAGCTTTTTCTCTATCAATAATAGAATTAGCTTTAATATGTGAATCGTAGTCAGCAACCTTACTCTCTCTTAGTTGTTTTATTTGATATGTCAAATTATCAACTTGTGTTTCAAGTAGTTCTTTTTTACCTGAGCTTTTGGCATAATTAATCTCATCAACTCTATCATTAAGGAATTTAGAATCAGAATAATATTTATCAGTTTTAGTTTTAAGATTAATTAAAGAAGCACTATTTCTATCGTAATCTTCTTTACTTATTTTTCCTTGAGTATAAGAATTTTCTAAATCTTCTCTAAGAGCTTCTATTTTTGGATTAACTTTTTCACTAATAGCTACAGCGTGATAACCTTGCTCTCTAATAATATCAGCTTGTAAAGAATACGATTGAGACTTTAAATCTTGATATTCATTTCTTACATCTTGAATAGTTTTTCCATTAGGAGGAGATAGCTCCCCTCTTTCATACTTTTCAAGTAAAAACAAAGTTTCATTCGTTTTAGTCTTTAATATGTCTTGCTGCTTAATTAAAGCATCAGCATTTTTCGTGTACTCATCTTCTTCAGATAATGAAGCAACTGTTTCAGCAAGCTCTTTTGTTAAAGGATTACTGTATTGATTACCCTGCTTATAAGCCTGATATTTAGTATTAGTTTTTTCATCATCATAAGTTACACCAATGCTTTTTATTAACTCATTAGACTCTACTTTCATTCTATTTTTAACAGAAGCTTTTACTTCAGGTGTAGATGATGAAAAATATTTGTCAACATTATCACCAACTTCTTTATAAACAGAACTTATTAACTCAGAATCAGATAAATTTTTAGCGTTACTTCCCCAAGAATTACTAATTACTCTCTTAGCTCCTGATACACCGTGCTGTATAGACCTTGAAGCTATCATAGCTTTCATTTCATCTGAAATATTTTCCTTATCTATACCATATTTTTCAGCTACATAATCCAAAACAGGCTCGGTATATATTTTATGTGCATATTCTTTCTCAGCAGAAGACATAGCTTCAGGGTACATATCAACAGCTTTATTCCAAGCGTCAACAGCTGCACCTGTTTTACTACCTGTGTTCCAATTAGTAACAGAGCTTAACTCTTTAGCTATTTCTTTATATTTAGGATTGTCTGAACTATTTAAAAAATTAATAAATTCGTTTACAGCTTTTTGCTTAGAAGCTAATTGAATTGTACCATAAGAAGTTCCTCCGTTTTTATCGTAACCAACAGCTTTACTTTTCATGTCTCCACTTTCAAATTTGCTTGTTTTATTTAAGTAATCATAATCTTTACCTAAATCAGAAGTTCCACCTTCAGCATAAGTAGGTTGAGGGTTATCTCTATGTTTAGCCATAGTTCCCATAACAAACTTACCAAGACCTTTAGCATCTTTCTTTTTCATAAAAGATTCCATTTTCTTAGTGTCTTTGACAGAGAAGATTTCCTCTCCACCTTCTACCTCTATGTTAGTATCACCTACAGTAGCTTTCTCACCACCTTCATCGTGAGATTTACCTTCAACTTTACCTCCTTTTTTAAACATCATAGTAGATTTATTGTTAGCGTCTCTATAAGAAGTTTCTCCATCCATAGTGCTATAAGTAGATGTCATTTGAGTATCATCTTTATACTGAGAATACTTTCCTTTATACGTTGAAAGTAAACCTTTTACTTCATCTGCTCCAAGTTTAAGTATTTGTTTTTTATTTTCTGCATAAAAAGATTTCAAAAACTCTTTACCTGCAACATCTCCCTTACCTTTAAATCCTTTAACGAAATCAAGAAGTAGCTTAGTTTTCTCTCCTCCAATTTCTTGCAACAACTCTTTACCAAATTGTTTTATACCACCTTTAACAGCTTCTTCACCAACTTCTTTAGCGACTTCTGTACTTGTAGTTTTTAAAGCTTCTTTCCCTAAAGCTGTACCTGCAGTTTTTGCTCCTTCAGTACCAACAGTCTTTGCTGCTTCGGTAGATAAAGCTGTACCTGCACCACCTGCTGCACTACCTGCTGCACCACCTGCTGCACTACCTGCACTACTTGCTGCCGCTCCTCCTGCTGCACCTGCTGAACCTGAAATTAATCCACTTGTACCTAAAGTTGCAACAGCAAGAGCTTGACTTACACCTGCTTCTATAGCTCTATTTTTAGCTTGGTTTCTAATCTTAGCACCACCTGCTTCTCCTTTATACTTTTGTCTAACATTTCTTGCTGACATATACGGAAGAGGAAATAAAACAGTATTTGTTAATCCTGAAAGCATTTTACTACCTGCTCCTTTTTGATTTCCATATCTGTCCATTCCCATAGACCACATAGAGAATTTATCCCAAGCAGATTTAGCTACAGGAGACGCTACTCTATTGTCAGCGTATTCTTTATTTATTTCGTTTGTATTTCTAAATGTTCCCATGTCAAAAAATATTTTACTAAGATAATTATTTTCTATTGTGTAGCCTAACTACTGTATCAATACTTGTGATACTTACTAATAAATTTCTACTGTCATTTCTAATCCAAATTTCTTCGTTTAGATGTTTTCCTGACAATCTTGGTTTACCTGAACTCGGCTCTCTAAGAGGGAATCTTAAAAGACCTTCCCTGTACTTTGCTCTTGCGTAATTACCTGTAGCAGCAACACTCTGATACCCTGTCAAGTTTGTAATCTCTTGAGCTAAAAGAGGGTAGGTATGAGCAACTCCTTCAGATTCTAAACTTACTTTTCTAAGTGTAGATAATCCTTCTTCATTGATGTTAAATATTTGGTTATCAAATTTTTTAACCATGTTTGGAAAGTCATTTATTTTTATGTTTAAAACTGAATAATAATATAAATTAAAGTATTGACCTTTATTTCCTGAATTGTATCTGTACAATCCACCTGTTCCGTTGTTTCTGTTACTGTATAAAAATTTACCGTAATTAAAATAAACAGTAGGATAGTAAGTATGTACTCCATGAAAAGCTCCAAGGTCTTCGTTATATAAAATAGTTAAATTTTGAGTAATATCCTCAGAACTTGAAACAGAAACATCTGATACATCGTACTCTTCTCCTGAAGCGACACCATTCTTTATTGTAAAAACCACATCGTTATTGTCAAAATCATAAGCACTTCTAATACCATAATTATCAGTAACCATATCATAACCTTTTGTTCTATTTATGTATGGCTGTACAAAATTATGTAATCCTTTAATATCAGATAAAGGAGATAATCCATCACCTGCAAACCTCATTATTTTTCTCATCAAAGAATCAACCCAATAGATTGCTCTACCTGTAGAAACAATACTATCTCTATGCTGAGTTCCAAACTCTTTCGATATGTAATCAATACCATCCATTATTCCACCCTCTCCAAGAACTAAGTCTCCTGCTTGAGGTGTAGTAACAACAGCTCTGTCTCCTACTTTTAATCTACCAAAAGCTCTTGACTGTAAAGAGTATAACTGTTGACCAAGTATTTCGTTACCTACAACTTCTCCATAAGTAGCATCAAGGTCATAATTAGAAAGCTCTTCAAATTGTCTAAATGAATCTATATTTACATTGTAAGGTTGCTTTTCATTTGACCAACACCATCTCGAAGGATAATCTTTTATATCCAAAAACCCTTCAGGTTTAGTTACGTAAGTTCTAACTCTGTCCGTGTAAAGAAGGGCATCTTGTAACTGAAAATTTTCTAACTTATCTGGGCAAGTCGATGAAGAGCTTTCAAAAATTCCTTTTGAGCTGTAAGGATTATGATAATTTTTATCTGCATCACCAATCATTGAAGCTGCGTTATTAGTTCCGACATGAGCCCATGTAGGAACACCATTAGCGTCATCCTTATATGTTAATCTAAAATTATATTTAGACTCAATAGGAACTATTAAAGAGTGAGCCCAATCTCTAAATTCTCCACCTGAAGTTCCATCACCTGATTGTTCATCGTTAACTCCGTCTCCATTTGCTTGAGGCTTACAACTTTCATCGTATTCAATTACAGGAAGTATTCTTGTGTAAGAAAAAGCATCCAAGTAACAGTCTCCACCCCAAACTTCCATTTCATTTAGAACATATCCTCCGTCTTTTATTTTAGCTTTTACCGTTTCATCAACAGAAAGAAAATGACCTGTTGTGTGGAATCTTGTATTCTGAAGAGATTCATTTCTAAGCCCTCCATAAGGCTGTGGGTTTCTCTCTACAAGAGCTGCTACATACACAGATGTTTTGCTATTTCTGTTTCCGTCAACATGAGTAGTGTTACCTACAGAAGAAAGATAAGGAAAACTTGTTTCTATAATTAAAGAACTTGCAGCTCTACCTCTAAACCATTTACTATCTTTTGAACCATCGTAACCAAACCAAATATCTAAAGACCTTCTGTATCCTACATCATCAATAGAAGCCATCCACGCTTCAGTTCCTATAATATGATTAGCTATGTATCCATAGTTATTTCCACCGTTAGGTATATCAATTATTTTTTGAACATTAGCATATTTAGTACATTGAACCCATCTTCCTGAAGAATCGTTTGTTAAAGCGTAAGGATTATATGTGTTTAGATTTTTTGAAACATAATGTCTCTTTATTGTTCCGTCTCCATCTAAAGCTCCTCTTACACCTAACAAGCCTGCATCAGCAAAGTTATTCTGTCCATAAGCAGTATTATTAGTGTGAGCTATATACATAGGTTTTATCTGAGTAACACCCTGATTAACCTTTGGTATTTCTCTTGTTATTTTATATTTAATACTATCAAAAGTATAAGCATGAGGAAGTAAATCTAAATTTTCAGTTTGACCTCCACCTTCATTTTTAGCTCTAAAATTGAATACATTTTTTTGAACTGAAGAAACACCCCCTGTTAATGGAGTTGAAAGAATCCACCCTTTAGCTCTTGAAGATGTGTCTGTTCCACCTCTCTGACAGTTAAGTATTACACCTGTATCTTTTATCTGCTCATCAGCTCCAAGTCTTTCAGCTCTAACTATACTTACACCTGATATTAAATCATACAAAGGAACACCATCAATCTCTACACTTAAATCGATTCCTCCAAATCTAAGACCAAGTATCCTTGCATTAGCAAACTTATATTGATTATAATAATTACTTGTATTTAATTCATTTGCAGTATCATTATCATTAGGGTCTGTAAATAATTGCTTTGTTGGCTTAATAATGTTAGAGCCATTTACAGGAGAGTTGTGAGCTATCTGATACTGACTTTCAATAGTAGGTTGCCCACCATGTCTTGCTACAGCTTTACCTGCTAAAACTCTATCACCTGTATCGTTAACATCATTAGTTTCTGTAGGAACACCGACTTGATTTCCTATCTCTATTTTCTTATACTGAGTAGTACCGTCTTCTCTAACCCTTTGAGCTGTAAGACCGTTTATATAATTTCTTGGGTCATTACCGTCATTACCAAGAGCACTTTCAAAATATCCAAGAGTATGCTCAGGCATAGTTACATCTGCAAAATGCTTAGCAAAGAAAGGATACCCTTTTTTATCAAAAAATACAACAGCAAATCTATAAGTTTCTCCTCTGAAATACCCTGTAAAACTATGACAAGTTTGAGCTGATTGATAATTTACATAGTCATCAAGACCTCCACCTTTATTTGGGTGAACACTAACTTCATAAGTTCCTGAACCATCAAATCTTTGAAATTTTCTTTTTTTGAAATTTGCTCCACCTCCCCCAGGAACTACAGCTTGAAAACCATTAGTGTTTCCGTGATAATTAGAAACACCATATCCTGTTACTGTTTTAAAGTCTGTACCACACGCTCTAAATTCAGGCTCTACATAAAAACCTTCAAGAACTTCATCAGGAATTACAAGAGATTTATTGTACTCAACGTTTCCGTACCATAATCTATTGTCTTTTATCTGAATAGTTCTTACTTTAGAAAAAACATCTTTTACATCTGTAAGCTCAGTAACTTCTATTGGAGTAATGTTCTCAATAGATGTGTGCCTAACATCTATGTAAGTTTGACCATCTATAGGTAGTACAGCAAATATACCTGCTTCTTTAACACCGTCAGCTATTATAGCATGAGTATATGCAATCTCTACTTTTTCATATCTAAAATCAAGACCTTCGATTCTAATCAAATGACCTATAACTCCAATCTCATCAACATTACCCATTCCGTATTGTTCTGAGTTAGCCATGTATTTTTTACCTGTATTGATTATAGGATAAGTTACAGGACTCCAAGGAGTTTGGTATCCGTCTTTAGTTACACATCTATAAGAATACTGATAAATACCTGTTCTTAAAGAACCGTCAATTCTTCCTTTGAAATTAAACTCTCCCATATTCCAATCAGGAGTGCTTCCTGACATGAACACGCTATCAGTTACCATTTGGTATTGATTAACACCTGTTTTCTCTATTGTAATAACTCTTGGCTCGTTAAAGTCATCAGTCCAATAAGTTCTTATTAAAGTGTCGCTCTCATAAAAAGGAACAGCTTGTATTGGATATTTAGTTGAAAAATTATACCTATCATTATAAGGGTCATCATCTACATCATTAAAAAGTTTAGTGTAAACTCCAACACCATCATTGTTAAATATGATATATCCTATCTCACTCTTTTTAACATTAGATACAGTTTTAATTGAAAATAAAATAACAAAATCAGCAAACTCTGCTTTACCAATTAAGTTATACTCAGAACCATATCTGCTTACAGATAAAACATTTCCTTTATTATTCTGAAAACTTAAAGTTCCTTCTTCATTGTATATAAGCCTACCATTAATACCTACTTTAAAAGTATTCTTAGCGAGTAACTTATTGTCTAAGTCTCCACTCATTCCTCCTTCAAAGGAGTTAGTTATTCTTTGTCCAGCCATTAGAAATAATTTTTATTAGGCATTGGTAATAATTGCTTGTACATATCTGCGATGTATTCCATTTCTTTTGGATTAGGCATTTCATCATCACCTCTTGCTTGACCGCATAGCCAATACCATCTACGCTCTAAGGTTGAATAAACATTTCCTGAAACTCTACCATTCATAAAGTCTGCAGTTTTTATTTTCCATAAGATATAAGCAACTACAGCTTTCTCGTGCCCATCCTTTATCAAAGGAAATCCATCCTCATCTAAATCAAAAGCCATGTAAGATAAACCACCCTTAGTCTCTTCGACTATACCTGAGATTTGTATGTAACCATTCTCTATTTTCATCTTGATTAAAGATGTGTTATTTTGATGTGCATCAGTAGTAACAGATTGAATACCACTTGAAGAAGCTAAATGAGGAGAGTTTTTGTAAAACAATCTAAAGTCTCTGTTTGTAACTTCAGGATAAACATTATTAACTTTAAAAGAAATAAATTGATATAAATCAAGAGGAAGTCTTGCTCTATTATTCTTTACAATAATCTCACATTCTTTATGAACAAAAGTGTCAGTAGAACCAATAAATGTTTCTGCCTCATAAGCCCACTCTATCATAGAATCAATTAAGTGTCCTACATCATGAAGCTGTGCATCCCTAATAACATTAGCGATAATTGTTTTTACGTTTAATTTACTTGGTGTCATTCCATTTTCCTTTAGGGCATTTAGCCGATTTAATCATTGTCTTGACTTTCATAAAGCAACCGCAAATATCACATTGAGCAGTAAGCTTTATAAACTCTTCACAAGATTTACAAATATCTAATCTCTCTTGCTTAACCTCATCTTTAACGAACATAACTTTCTTCCATTATTTCAGGGTAATCTCCCCCATTTAAAACCACATTTTGATACTGTCTCTTTTTCCAAATAGGTGCGACATTCAACTTAAAGTATCTATTGCACTTTGGTCTATTCCAAAATATAAAGTAAAAATAACCATCAGTTTTATTTACATCTATACCGTGAGGATTAAAACTTGTACACATTATCTTGTGAGCACAAAGAGTTCCTCTATTTTTCCAAATCTCAACCACATCATAATTGTAAATAACTCTATCCATTATTATTTTCCAATAGAGCTTTACTATTCTTTTGAAATAAGAAAAACCAATAGGTTTAAATCCATTGGCTTTTAACTCTGCGTTCATGTCGTCTTTCACAGAGTTAAAAATATCCTCTATTGAGTGTATCTTACTTAATTTCTTTTTGGTCATTTATCTGAGTATTCGATTCTCTACTATCATTGTTTTCATCGTTAGTAGTTTTTATAGTCATGTTCAATTCTTTTTGCATGATATAGTTAACTATTAACGGAACGTAAGACTCAGGCATTGGATACTCATCATCATCATCGATACAAGTATAATCTCCATCTGCTCCCTGGTATCCTGCATCACTTGGATTGTCAAATATACCTCTTACGTTTACGTAGCATATATCCTCATTAAATGGGTCAGTAACATATAAGTACCCACCAATAAGATAAGCTCTTCTCATGTTCCCTGTGAACCTTTGATGAGCTTTAAAATGAACTACATTAGGTGGAGATAATATAATTGGAGTTTGTTTATCAACTAATCCAATAAAAACTAACCCACTATCGTTTGGTAAATCTACAAGCTTTGGTACTCGTACACGTTTAACTTCACATCCCCATAACACAGTAGGGTGGTCAGCTTTATCAACCGACTCTAAAGTAAGAACCCCCAGGTCTTGTACAAGTTGTGAATCTACACCTGTACCTTTTTTTAAACTCTCTTTAATAGCGTAGGCTCTGTAATATCCAATCCAAAATTTAATTTGACGTATATTCAAACGGTCATCATCAGAAGACAAACCACCTCTTGCTATATTGAGTACGTTATATGATAATTCGTTCAATGTTGCCATAATACAAATATAAAAAAAAAGGAGTTAGCAAATACACTAACTCCTTTCGTAATAAATATTTAAGTTTTATTTTAAACTGCTCCTTCAGCAATTACACCATCCTGTTCAGTAACAGCTGCGTAATTTCCATTAATAGCATTATCTAATGCTGTAACAGTTGTACCATCATCTACAAAACAAGCAGCATATCTTTCAACACCGTCAGTATCTTTATACTTAACTAAATACTGAATGTAAGCATCTGTTGTTGAAGCAAAGTCAGCAGCATCTACGTTTTCATATTTAGAAGCTAAGTGAGCAGCATCAGTTTTAACAGCATCAGCTGTAACAGAACCACCTGTAAAAGTTGAAGTTCCTGTAGCACCTGCTGTAACAACATAATTAATTCCTGTACCTGCAACATCAGCAGTAAGAGTTAATGTAGCTGAACCTGAACCTGTGATAGGTAAAGAGCTTGCATTTATTAATGCTCTAAAAGCGTTACATACAGTTGTAGCTGTATCACCTGCAACTACCTTGTACTTAAATATCTTAACATACTGCTGACGAGAGTCAGGAGATTTGATACTTAAAACAAATTCATTACCTACAGTAAATGTAGCAGGAGTGAATGTTTGAGCCCAAGCAACATCAGATGCTACAGCCGCTAATTTCACAATCTTTAAGATTGAGTGTTTAATGATGTCAGACCATCCTAATAATAAATCAGCAGTTCCACCGAATGCTAACATACCTGCAACAAAGTGCGTTCCAATAGCTCCAAGAGCTGTTCCGCTTTCAAAAACTTTAAATTTTGAGATTATCATTTTATTTACGTATTAAAAATTACTTATTTATATTCAAATCTATGTAACATAGGATTGAATACTCTTACTTTTTTCTTTTTAGCAGGCTTTTCAACTTCTGCTTTAGTTTCGACCTCTTCCTCTTTAGGAAGTACAGCCTCAATTCTTTCAATCAAGACA
>Ga0228627_1001450_pt1 | contig 12298 bp, 16 predicted proteins | sample 33DmetaG_FD_190483 | JGI IMG/M metagenome (GOLD analysis project Ga0228627, IMG submission 190483) | Seawater microbial communities from Monterey Bay, California, United States - 33D | ecosystem: Environmental > Aquatic > Marine > Coastal | place: USA: California | collected 2016-09-28 | reverse complement strand
TACAGGATGCATGTATTGAAAAGCATCAGGGCATCCAGTCTCTATTGGCGGTCTATTTGCTGCTTGTGCATTTTGTTCTGACATTATTATTTCCTTATTTTAAATTTATAAAAATTAAGCTTCTGCTGCTTGTAGTTTTTCTTTGAACCATTTTTCAGCCTCATCATCCCATCCATCCATTCTCACATATGAACTTGTTGTAGGATCTGCAACCATATTTGGATCTACCTCTAAGCCAATACCATCTAAGAAATTAACCAAACCAATTCTTTCAATCATTTCTCCGCAGCGCTCATGCTCTAGTCCATTCTCAGCCCAAAAATCTATTGTTTCTTCAGCCAATTCTGTTAGCTTTTCATAATCTTCCTCGGTATCTAACTTCATAAATGGGACTACAACTGTTCCCATTAGATCACCTACTTTCAAGGTTCTTTTTCCACCCATTAGAATTGTTGCACCTTTATCGTCTCCTGGACTTAAAGCTTTTGGCATAACATTTAAACAATGCATACATTTTACACAGTTTCTATTATCCACTTCTAATGTATCGTCATCTTTTAAAGATAAGCAATTTGTAGGGCACCTTGTTATGACGTTATCAATCACGTACTTTCTACCTTTTTTCTCTACAAAATCTTTAACTTCTTCCTGATCAACTTTCATATCGTCTCTCCAAGTACCAATAATTGCACAATCAGCTCTTTCAATAGAGTTAACACAATCATTTGGACAACCAGAAACTTTAAATTTAAATTTGTAAGGTAATGCAGGTCGATGAACATCATCTGTAAAATTGTTTAATAATGTTCTGTGAATTTTTATTTCATCAATATTGGACTGCTCACATCTTGCCGCTCCGACACAGCACATTCCTGTTCGAACACAAGGTCCAGCTCCGCCAAGGTCCCAACCATATTCATTAATTTCATCGAAAAAGTGTTGGGTGTTTTCGGTAGTCGAGCCAATAAACATAATATTTCCAGTCTGACCATGAAATGTCTGGAGTCCTGATCCATGCTTTTCCCAACTTTCACCCAGTTGTCTTAACATACTAGTGGAATAATAATTTCCAGCTGGTGGCTGAACTCTTAAAGTATGAAATTCTCTAGACTCAGGAAAAGCATCACCAACCTCTGAGAATCTTGGAATAATTCCACTTCCGTAACCAAATACACTTACTGTTCCACCTTTCCAATAACCTTTTCTTGTTTCGTAAGAGTGCTCAAGCTGACCTAATAAAGAATTAGCCATGTTGGAAATTCTTTCTTGTGGATGTTGGTCTCTTAATCTTTTAATACCAGATATAAAACTTGGCCATGGGCCATGCTCTAATTCATCTAACATAGGGGTGTTATGTTTATCAGCCACTCTTTTTCTCCTTTGTATTACATTATTTTTATCTATAGATAATTTTATTTTATGAGTTATTTACTGCTATTGACATTGTTCTTTTGGGATGTCCTATATATCCCTTTCGGAACCATTTAAGTATCTCATTGTAGATATATTGTTCAAAATACAAATGTAGCAAATATATTTAGTAAATATACATTTTATCCTATCAAAATTCATCATAAATGTCATACAATCCTATGATGAACTCACCATTTTTACTTGAGAACCAAACAGAATATAAAAAATGGCGCGACAATAAGCTTGCGCAATACCCAGCATCCAAAAATAAAATTTTAGTCAAGCTTAACAATTCTAATTTAAACAATAATAGTATTAATTTACTTAGGGATTCTATTAATAAATATAATTTTGGAATATATGAATTTAACTCAAAACTAACAAATGAATATCTCAAAAAATTTTGTTCCAAATTAAAATTATTACAATCTGTATCAAATCTCCTAGCCGATGAAAATGATATATCAAATATTACCAATCAAAATACGGAGAGGAAACAAAGTTCTGGTGTTGAATATATTCCTTATACAAATAAACAACTGAATTGGCATACTGATGGCTACTACTATCCGATTAATTCAGCAGTAAAATCTTTTTTATTGCATTGCGAGCATCCAGCTAAAAGTGGTGGCGAGAACATTTTGTTGGATCATGAGATCATGTATATATTTTTAAGAGATCATAATCCTGACTACATTAAAATATTAATGCAAAATGATATAATGGAGATACCGGGAAATAAAAACATTAACGGGAGTAGTTCTATTAAAGGCCCTGTTTTTTATATTGATGAAAAAAACTTTTTAAATATGAGGTTTACATCCAGACAACAAAATATTATTTGGCAAAAAAGTGATATGATAAAGAAAATAAAAGATTATATCTTTAGCTTTATTGCGGAAGATAACTATTACACATTCAATATTTTATTAAGAGAGAATCAAGGCTATATAGCTAATAATGTGCTCCATAAAAGAAAAGAATATGTTGACGGTGATAAAAAACGATTACTTAAAAGACTTAGGTTTTCTGAAAGAGTGGAGTAAAAAATATGCTAACTATGAGTGAAATACTAATTCAACAATATAAAATGAAGTCCTACAAGGAGTTAAAAGAATTTATATCTAAAAAAATTGACGAGGGTGAAATGTTTTTATCATTAGATATAAAACCTAACTTTGACGATACTCCAGATTACTGGGAAACAGACCTTGAAAATCTGTTTACCTCACCTAACAAATAAATTATGTATTGGGAAGAAGATAACCAAGAAAATCTAAATAAAACAGATAATACTATGGTTGATGTATCGCTAAAGGTTAATTGTAATAAAATTTCAGCTGATCATGCATATGATTTATTTGAAGCTGTTCAGAAGAAATTTCCAAAAATTAGAGATATTGAAAACCTAGCAATACATTCTGTTCACGGTGCCGAATCTGGAGCTGGCTGGGAGAGACCGGAAACTGAAATATATCTTTCAAAAAGGACTCGTTTTTGTATAAGAACACCAGTAGAGTATTCACGAGAATTTTACAAACTTGATGGAGAAATCCTAAAAATTGGAAAATATGAGATGACTCTTTCAAAGCCCAGCACAAAAAATTTAACCATTACAGATACCCTTTTTTGCAGATCTGTTGTAATTGAAAATAACAATAATAATGAAGAAGAATTTCTTCGAGATGTGCATTCGTCTTTAAAGTCTATGGGTGTAAATGTTAAGAAAATGTTATGCGGGAAAGAGCATTTTATTAAAATACCCAATAAAATTCTTGTTGGTAAAACTTTACTAATAACGGATCTAGAAAAGATAGATTCAATTAAAATACAACAGCTCGGAATAGGTATTGGAAAATTATATGGATGTGGTATCTTTTTACCTCACAAAAGTATAGCTCCTGTAGCTATTTCTAAAAGTAGTGAATAAAATTTAAATTTTTCAGGGAGGTTAATAATGCCAACAATAGAAATTGCGGGAAAACAAATTGAAACAACAGAGATGGGTTATCTAGTAAATGCAGAGGATTGGTCCGAAGATCTTGCTAAAGCAATAGCTTCTGAAGAAAAACTTGAGTTAACAGAGAGGCATTGGGACGTGATAAATCATTTGCGTGATGAATTTTTTAATAACGCCGGTAATCAGCCAAATACAAGAAAACTTGTAAAGTTTTTTGAAAAACTTTGGGGTGAAAAAATAGACGCTAAAGTTCTTTATGATCTATTTCCAGGAGATCCAAGTAAACAAGGTGGAAGAATTTCTGGTTTACCAGAAAGCAGAAGAAAGGGTGGGTATTAAGCCTATCCAATTTGGACTAGTGGATTTTACATGATTAACTAGGTTATTATTATAAATAGTAAAAATGAACGGGTGGATTAAATGAGTGAAGATAAGCAGGCTAAAATTAAAAAGTTACTTGAAATGCAAAAGAAATTCATAGCTTTAGATAGAGAACAAGGAGTTGAGGCTTCAGAGTACTTTGCACCAGATGACAATTCAGAAATTGCAGGTTTTAGAGAAGAGTATAGAGATTTAGCTATGGATATAGTTGATCTTGCTCATACAGAGAAAGGCTCTAAGAAGTAAAAAATGATCGAACTGAATGTCATTCTCGGCGAGAATGAATACCCTCTTAAAATTAAAGAGAAGATTGTGACAGAGGCTCAGTCTTTTTTTAACCAGATGGATTCTGACATGGATAAAGGATGGCAGATGAGTAAAAGTTGGGTTGAAAATCCTAGTCAGTTCCAAAGATGCCAGATTGCTGCAGATCGATTATTTACATCTATACACCTAAATAAAAAAGAAACAGCAATTATGATGGCCGCATATATTATTAACCAAATGCCTGAAGTTAAAGTTATAGATATTGATATTTCTGGCAACATGGAAGAGACATCTTTTTCATAATGATTTTAAGCAAAAACAACCCAAGTTGTGGCAATATATTTCTTTTTGCATAAAACTTCAGCACCTCTATGTTTATGAGTCCAAAACGGCGGGAATAATATTAATTTCCCAGCTTCTGGAGTTATTTTCACATCTTGATGATAAAAGTCTGTTGTTCCACCATGATCATCCTCTACATCATTTAAGTAAAATATTGCAACTAATTGCCTATAACTAAATTCATGGCTACCGCCGTCGATATGCCAATGATAATACTGGCCAGAATCAGTTCGCTGAATTGCATAACCCATATCCTTGAATGGTCCTTTGAAAAAATCAAATTCATTTTTAAATTCATTTAAAGATTTTGCTAAAGCACTAAAAAAAATTTTATCTACATCTTTCCAAGCTTCTTTTCCACTTATAAAGAGGTCTGTTGATTTTTTTATATCTAGATCTTTAGAAAGATTCTGACCAATTCTTCCAGCATAATGATCCTCTTTACTATCTTCAAATCTTTCGATAACACTCTTGCAATCACTTTTTTTTAGAGCGTCTTTAAATTCAAATATAAAAGTATTTGGTTTTATCTCTCTCATAATTAATAATGTATAATAGACGTATGTTAAAAAATGGCTTTTTTTAAATGAGTATACAAAGAATACATAGTGGTTGGAATCAAAAAGGTAAAAAAAGACAAATTGGTCAAATTGCTAGTGCGCTTGCCGTTAGTATTTGGAAAATCTCTAAGAAAACTTTACTGAACTTAGAAAACGAAGGTTTTGATACCGACACCTGGTCCGAAAGAATGGAAATCTTAAAAGAGGTTTCATGTTTTCAAATATATGTAGCAAGCAATGAAATTAAGTCATACGATAAAGAAAAAAGAATAGATTTCATCACTGATATTGCTAAAAAACTTAATGAGACTGTAAATGTAAACCAAATTGATTTGAAAATTCCAAAAGAGAATATTAAAACAAAATTTATTAATCTTTTAAACGAACGAATGGAAGAGTACTCTGAATTAGAATATAACGAAGAACCAAGTTACAAAGCCAGAATAATACTTGGCAATCATTTGATGGCAAATATGGGGGATTTAGACAATAATTGGATTAGAATGTACGTTATTGATCAAGAAGTTCCTAAAATCCTTCTATCTTTAAGAAGGCCAATTGCTTCACTAGTAAATAAATAATTTATTTTTTCCAATTTCCTATATTAGCAAGATTTTTTTCTTGGCCATCCTCGTAGCCCGCATCGTAAGCTTCGGTTGTTCTTGTTTCCTCTCTTGCTGGATGACCTAAAAAACCACCCTGCCAGCCAAGAATATATTCATCTTGAATGCCCTGCTCTTCCATTTGCACTACTGCATTTCTATATGTTTCGTTCATTTTTCTCCCCGTTTGTAATATGTATATATTAAACGCTCATGAATTATAATTCAAATTGCATTATAAAAAAATTCTTTTGCTTTACCACTATTTATTGAGTTTTTTATTTGAGTAGCAGCATCAGAAAAATCTATATTTTTAATAATAGACAACGCCACAGCTCCAGTATAGATCAGAGTATCTTTTCCAGGGCCTTCTTTGCCATTCAAAGCATCTTTTCCAATTTCTACAGCTTTTGTTGAAAAATCATCAATGTTAATATCGCTCGATATTTCATCAAGTTTAATTTCTTCTTTTTTTTCAAGTTCCGGTAAAGGTACTGCTCTCATATTTTGCTCAACAGATATATTTTTGGGATCAAATGCTGTCTCTTGCATATCACCACCATCAGCATAATAAAAAACTTTACCATTCCCTCTTAATGCTGGCGAAACTCCGCCCTCAACTCCTTTTACTAAAACAGCTGAATCAAAACCTGCTACTTTAGCAAGATCAGAATATACGGGAGGATATGCAGCATGAACATAACCAGTTAACAAATGCGTTTTATTCTTTGCTCTTATTGGGCCGACAAGTACTTCGATAGTGGTTAGTATTGTTCTTTTAACCATTCTGGTTCTTAAATTTATTAAATTATATAATGGCTTACAAAATTCTTCTTGATCCACATAAGACCATCCAATATCTTTATTTGATAAAAATTTAGATGCTTCTTGCGAATTATTGTCAATCTTAATTCCAGCTTTTTCCAATATTCTTTTGGTTGTTAATCCAAATTTTGGACCAACTGTTTCAACCCCATGAGTAATACATGGAATACCAATAGAAGAAAAAACTGCAGGTAAAAAAGCACTCATTGGAGTATTTCTTAAAAAGCCATTATATGGCTCAGCGATATCTAATAATTCATCTACATCAGCTGTGATAATGTTTGACTTATCAATTAAAGCTTTAAGAGATCCTATGTTTTCGTCCATTGTTTCTCTTTTCATTCTCATTGCTATTAAATAAATCGCTGCCTGAATTGAATCAGATTCATTGTCTAAAATATTTAACATAGAATTATAACTATCTTCTTCTGATATATTTTTACTAAACTCCGGACCAGTAGCAACTTTTTGAATCGCTCTTCTTAGGACATTATTTGACAACTGACTCTCCCTAAACATTAATAATTAATATATTATATGTATATAATATCAGAATAAAATATTGTAAATGGGATATACGCATGAAAAAAGATGAAGTTGAATTAAGTAGCGGATTAAGTGCCTTTGAAGCAAAGCATTTCTCTAGAGCAATGCAGCTTTTGTCGCCTCTAGCAGAAAGCGGTAATACTGAAGCTCAGCATAGGTGTGCAATTATGTATCAAAACGGTTTAGGGAATAAAGAAAACCCTTTATTAGCTTATAAATGGATGAAATCTGCTGCAGAAAGTGGCCATGCATTAGCCCAACATGGATTGGGGTTTATGTATATGGAAGGTGACTGTACTGAAAAAAATGGAGAAGCTGCAGTACATTGGTATACAAAAGCTGCAAGCCAAGGTTTAGTTGGTTCGCTAACTACATTGGCTATGATGTACGATGAAGGCAATCTTGTGGAGCAAGACAAAGATAAGGCTAAAGAACTTTTAAAGAAAGCTGGTTTTTGAAATAATAATTTAAAAGTGTAGAATTAAAATATAAGTTAACTAATTTTTTGAGGTCTAATGCATAATATTTACCAAAGATTAAATAGACTTATGTATGTAATAACATTGGTATTATTTTTAATACATCCTTTAAATATGGTTTATTACGTATATGAAGGACATTCACTATTTTGGCCTCTAAGTAAATTACTCCCTTATAGTAAAAACGAAATTGCATTAGTGTCACTGTTAATATTTCCAGCATACTTAATACTTAGATGGATACTTACAGGAAGATTTACAATTAAACCTGCTTAAAATTTATTCAAAAAGATCTGTCACAGCACCTTTTGAAGCCGAACTAACCAGAGAAGCATATTTAGCTAGAATACCTTTTTTATACTTTGATTTAAAGAGAGCTAATTTCTTCATTCGCGCTACTATTTCTTTTTTACTCACCTGTAAATCTATAATTTGTTTTTGAGCATCAATTATTATCTTGTCTCCATTTTTTATAATTGCTATAGGGCCTCTTATTGCAGCCTCTGGTGAAACATGTCCAATAACGAAGCCATGACTACCTCCAGAAAATCGTCCGTCAGTCATTAACGCAACATCTTTTCCTAAGCCTTGACCCATAATTGCACTCGTTGGGCCCAACATTTCTCTCATTCCTGGCCCGCCTTTTGGCCCCTCGTATCTTATAACTACAACATGACCTTTCTTGACTTTTCCGTTTAAAATAGCATCCATAGCAATTTCTTCAGAATTAAAAACTATTGCCTTACCCTCGAATCTCAATCCTTCTTTACCAGAAATTTTTGCTACTGCACCGTCAGGGGCTAAATTTCCATATAAAACTACAAGATGACTATCTTTTTTTATTGGGTCATTTAAAGGCCTGATAATTTTTTGTTTTGCAGGATATTTTTTTACTCCTTTTAGATTTTCAGCTAAGGTTCTTCCTGTAACAGTTAAACAATCTCCGTATAACATCCCAGCGTCAAGCAAGATTTTCATCAGAGGTTGTATCCCTCCAATTTTTACTAACTCTGACATCATATACTTTCCACTTGGTCTTAGATCTCCTAAAACAGGAACTTTTTTACCAATTCTTGTGAAATCATTCAATTCTAATTTTATACCAATTGCATTTGCCATCGCTAGCAAATGTAAAACTGCATTTGTTGATCCGCCTAAGGTAATAGTAACTGTTATGGCATTAATAAATGCTTTTCGCGTCATAATATCTTTTGGTGTGATATTTTTTTCTAATAAGTTTTTTATAGCTTTACCAGAATTTATACAATCTAAATTTTTGTCTTTAGAGATAGCTGCTTGTGAAGAACTGCCTGGCAAACTCATTCCCAATGCCTCAACTGCTGAAGCCATAGTATTTGCAGTATACATACCTCCGCATGATCCGGGGCCTGGTATTGCATTTTTCTCTATACTTTTTAATTCTTTTTCTGAAATTTCTTCTTTGGCAAATTGCCCAACCGCCTCAAATACAGAAACAATATCAATTTTTTTGTTTTTATAAGAGCCGGGCATTATTGTCCCGCCATAAATAAATAATGATGGCCTATTTAATCTAGCAAGCCCTATTAAACATCCAGGCATATTTTTATCACAACCACCAATTGCTATTACACCATCAAATCCTTCGCATGCTGCAACAGTTTCAATTGAGTCAGCTATCACTTCTCTTGATACTAATGAATACTTCATGCCTTCTGTACCCATTGATATACCGTCTGAGATAGTAATGGTATTAAATATTACTGGTTTTAGATTACTGCTTTGAACGCCAGAACTAACCGAATCTGCAAGTCTATTAATGTGTGAATTACATGGGGTTACTTCACTCCATGTCGAGGCAATACCGACTTGAGGTATGTCAAAATCTTTATCTTTAAATCCAACTCCTCTTAGCATTGCTCTACTTGGAGCTCTATCATAGCCCTTTACTATTTCTGAGGAAAATTTAGTATTTTTCTTTTTCATTATTTTTCAAATATTACGTAATGTTCCATTTCTAATTGTATTCCTATTGATTCACCTATCTTATGATTGTGGTGACTAGGAGCAAAACAAAGCAATGGATATTGATCATTATATAATAATTTATACAAAAATTCTGCACCCCTGAATTGTTTTTCTACAACAACGGCCATAGTATCACTTTCGTCATTATGAATAATATCATCTGGGCGAAGAAGCATTTCTAAATCTTTTGAATCAAAATTAGTTTGAGGTAATTTATTTTTTTCGATTAAACCCAGAGGTGTTTCTAATTCTCCATTTTGATTTCTAGTAATTGGTATAAAAACGCCAAGCCCTATAAAATCAGCCACAAATTTATTTATCGGCTTATGATAAATATCATATGCATTTCCAACTTGTTCTACTTTACCATTATTCATAATTGCAACTTTATCAGCAATATTAAATGCCTCATATTGATCATGGGTAACGATAATTGATGTAATTGATAATTCTTTAAGTAAATCACGAACATCTGTAACGAGCTCCTCTTTAATATCTGCATCAATATTTGAAAAGGGCTCATCAAGTAAAAGAACGTCTGGGGAGGGAGCTAATGCCCTAATAAGTGCTACTCTTTGTTGTTCTCCTCCAGATAATTCATGAGGATATTTATCTTTATATTGCTCAAGACTTACCAATTCTAATAGATAATTTACTCTATCTTCTTTTTCTTTTTTAGTGGCATCTTTTAACCCAAAAGCAATATTTGTTTTTACGTCCATATTTGGAAATAATGCATAATCCTGAAAAACCATGCCCATTTTTCTATTTTGCACAGAAGTATTTTCAAGACTATTCGAAATGCAAACTCCATCTTTTAGAATGGAGCCAGAATTTATATTTTCAAAGCCAGCAATTGCTCTTAACAACGAAGTCTTCCCGCAACCACTAGGACCCAAGATACATCCTATTTCTGATTCATCAAGATCAAAATTTACATCCGTTAATACTTTACTTTTATCTTTATTATTTTCTAACACTAAAGATAAATCTGAAATAATTAATTTTTTATTCATGGTCTAATTATACCTTATTTCTTTTTCCTAATATATTTTTTGTAATTATAATTACCGGAATAATTCCTGCCAATACAATCATTACTGCAGCATTTGATGCATCGGCAATTTTCTCATCTGAAGCTAATTCAAACGCTTTAACGGAAAGAGTATTAAAGTTAAATGGCCTTAATATTGAAGTGAGCGGCAATTCTTTCATTACATCAATAAAAACTAAAAGAAAACTTGTTAGCAATGATGTTTTAAGTAAAGGAAAATGAATTCTTGATAGTATAATCTTAATATTTGCACCTAAAGACTTAGCTGCGTCATCTGTTGCTAAACTAACAGCATCTAATCCAGAGCTTATTGTTCTAGAGGATACTGTTAAAAATCTTATGCAATATGCAAAAATTAAAATAAAGAATGATCCACTAAAAATTAATCCTATAGAAAAATTGAATTTAGATATTAAAACATGATTTATATAGTTATCAATTGTTGCGAATGGAACAAGCACAGCAATTGCAACGACAGGACCAGGAATTGCATATCCCAAAGTAATGATTTGCATAAATTTATTGGTTATGCTGTTTGGATTAAATCTTTTTACATAAGTTACTAAAATAGATATGAAAGTAATTATTACTGCTGCCATAAAAGATAAAAATAAGGTATCACTTACAATATTAAAAAATCCCGAGTCCCAGTTTTCATTAGATATGAATATTGACCAATATAAAAGTTGCATAAAAGGAATAATAAAACCAAAAGTTATTGGCAAAAAACATATTACTATTATTAAAATATTATTTTTTTTTGAAAGAATTTTATAATTTAGTTTTGATTGAGTCTTAATATTTTCAGCATATCTTACTCTCTTTCTAGACTGCTGCTCTATAAAAACAAAAATAAAAACTATACTCAAAAATAAAGTTGCCATTTGTGTTGCTGTAACAGTATCATTCATTCCAAGCCAGGTTCTGAAAATGCCAGTTGTAAATGTAGAAACCCCTAAAAACTCAACGGTTCCAAAATCAGCTAACGCCTCCATTGCTGCCAAAGTAACCCCTAAAATGATTGCAGGCCTTGCCATAGGAATAGAAACATTGAAAAATATTTGTAATTGTGTAGCTCCTAAAATTTGAGAACTTTCATATAACTCTTTAGATTGCTCTAAAAAAGCGCCTCTAGCTAGTATATATACGTATGGATATAAAACTAATGAGATCATTAAAATGGCGCCAAATAAATTTCTTATATCTGGTAAAAAATTTACAGTATCTATTATGCCTACATAAGTAATGGCGATTATATATGCTGGCATAGCTAGTGGCATTAATAAAAGCCAAGAAATAATTTTTCGAAATGGAAAGTCAAATACTGAAGTCAGCCATGCTGTTGAAGTTCCAATTAAAAAAGTAAGAAACCCAACTCCAAAAGCTAAAGTTAAAGAATTTAAAAAATAATCAAAAAGGACATTATCTACAATATGAATCCAATTATCATTAAAAGGAAAAAATATTGATGAAGCCAAAAAAATAAATGGCACCATAAATATTAATGCAATAATTAATGCTAATTTCTCTAAGTTTAAAATTGATTATCCCCTATTCTACTGCCAGCCAACTCTATCCATTAATTTTACAGCATTAGGGTTTAAATCTCCTAATTTATTTAATGTAGATTCATCTAACTTAATACTGCCCCAACTATTTAATAGCTGACTAACTTTGGCATCTTTAATAACAGGGTATTCATTATTTGTTTTTGCATACCATTCTTGTGACTCAGAATCGAGCATATACGAAATCAGTAGTTTTGCATTTTCGTAGTTTTTAGCGTGTTTTGGTATGCCAACACCGCTAATATTTACATGTGCTCCTCGATTATCTTGATTTAAAAATATAATCTCAGTTTC
>Ga0228627_1001449_pt1 | contig 12302 bp, 10 predicted proteins | sample 33DmetaG_FD_190483 | JGI IMG/M metagenome (GOLD analysis project Ga0228627, IMG submission 190483) | Seawater microbial communities from Monterey Bay, California, United States - 33D | ecosystem: Environmental > Aquatic > Marine > Coastal | place: USA: California | collected 2016-09-28 | reverse complement strand
GACACCAGGCCCTGAGCCCGGTTCTTGCGCGCCGATATCGATCGTGGCCCCAGAACCCGGCCATTGAGCCGCGACGCTCGCCCACTGCCTTGCCATCGGCGGCGGGCGAAGTTCGCCGACTCAATACCGCGCCCGTTTCAAACCGCCACCGATCCGGGATGCTTGCCGATCAGCACGTCGGCCGACACCGGGCGTCCCAAAAAATAGCCTTGCAGCGAGTCGCAGCCCAGATCGGTCAAAAATGCTTGTTGATCGGCGGTCTCGACGCCCTCGGCCACCACGCGCAACTTGAGCTTCTGGCCCAAGGCGATGATGGCCGATACGATGGCAGCGTCTTCGTTGTCGCGTTCGAGTTGCATGACGAAGCCACGGTCGATCTTCAATTCGGTGGCGGGCAAGCGCTTCAGATACAGCAAACTGGAGTATCCCGTGCCAAAGTCATCGATCGAGATCGACACACCCAGATCGCGCAACTGACGCAGCACGCCCAGGCTCACTTCCGCATCGCGCATGGCGATGGTTTCGGTGATTTCCAGAATCAAGGATTCAGCCGGCAAATTGTGGCGCTGCAAGGTATCACGTACGACCGGCACGAGTTGGGGATGCGCGAACTGCAAAGCCGACAGATTCACCGAGACCGTCCACGTCGAGTGGCCAAGGTCATGCCACTCGCGCATCTGCCGGCAGGCTTCGTCCAGCACCCACTCGCCTATCGGCACGATCAGACCGGTGCGCTCGGCCGCCGGAATAAAGCAATCCGGCATCAGCATGCCTTCGGGGCGCTGCCAGCGCAGCAACGCTTCGACGCCATGCACCGGACCGTCGGGGGCCTCGAACTTGGGTTGGTAATGCAGGACGAACTCGTTGCGTTCGCGCGCCATGCGTAGCGCCTGCACCAGACTCAACTCGGCCTGCGCACTGGATTTCATCTCGGCTTCGAAGAAGCTGTAGTCGCCTCGGCCCATGCGCTTGGCGTGATACATGGCGGCGTCCGCGCTGGCCAATAGCACGCGCGCCTTGCGGCCATCGTTGGGATACATCGCGATCCCGACGCTGGCGCTCACCGAAAACTGATGACCCAGGGCATGAACCGGCACCGACAGCACGTCGATCAAGCGTTGCGCCAGGCCCGCTGCACCCAGCGGGTCGCCATGCTGCGAGACCACCACGAACTCGTCGCCCCACAGGCGCGCCACGCTATCGTCCGGGCCGATCGCGCCGCGCAGACGCGAAGCCAACTCGACCAGCAAGGCGTCGCCAGCATGGTGCCCATATGCATCGTTGACGGCCTTGAAGCCGTCGAGATCCATGAACAGCACCGAAAACGGCGTACCCGCTCGGCCGGCGTGTTCGATGGACTGCTGCAAACGCTCTTCCAACAGAATGCGATTGGGCAATCGGGTCAAGGTGTCGTGCAAGGCCAGCTGCACCAACTCCTGGTTGGCTTCGGCCAAGGACTGGCTCAAGGTCGAGGTGCGCTCCTCCAGACGATTGTCCAGCACCGCCACCACCAAGGCGACACCCAGAACCCCCATAGTGACGGTCGTGACGGCGGCGGCCAGCCAGCCTGCGGAAATCCCTGCATGGGCGGCCATGCAGATACTGCCAACCGGAAACTGAGCGGCGGCCATGCCCGTGTAGTGCATGCCAACGATGGCGGTGCCCATGACCAGCGACGCCAGAATTCGATATACGAACGCGCGCGGGTGCTTGGGACGAAGATGGAACAAAATCCACAACGCGGCGATCGACGCCACGATGGCCACGACGACCGACAAGGTGAACAACACCGGCGAATAGTCGATGCCCGGCGCCATCAGCATGGCGGTCATGCCGACATAATGCATGGCCGCGATGCCCGAGCCCATCAGCAAGCCTGCCGACAGCAGTCGTTGAGTGGTCAATTGGCTACGGCATACCGTCCACAACGCATAGGCAGAGCACAACACCGCGATACCCAGGGACGCGGCGGTCAGCCCGATGTCGTATCCGACCGCGATGGGCAAACTGAAGGCCAGCATGCCCACGAAGTGCATCGACCAGATACCCAGCCCCATCGCGAAAGCCCCGCCGCCCAGCCAGTACACGGCAGCACTGCCCGATGCTGCACGCACCCGGCCGACCAATCCGAAGGCGACGAACGAAGCAAGTACGGCGACGCCAAGTGAGACGAGCACCAGAGAAAAGTTATAACTGCCTTGCAGCATGGGGAAACCCTGTACGTGAACTCAGGTAGCCGACACGTACGCTCCCAAGCAGACACCTGATATCGGTGCAAAACGAACAGGAATTTACCCTAAAAATTACATAAGTCCTTGTTTTTACTTATATTTCAATTTAATTCAAATCATGTCGAATTTATGACACGTCCTTTTGCTGCGACTCGGGGTCCGACGCAGCGACCAAGCCCGGCATGATCCGACAAGCCGTCTCCCCGGTCACCCGCCGAATTGTCTCGACCGGCACACCCCGAAGATCCGCCAGCGCCTGAGCAACCCCTTCCACCTGAGCTGGCGTGTTGCGTCTATCGGGGGCATGCAGCCAAGCCGGTGGGATATCGGGCGAGTCGGTCTCCAACACCAGCGATTCGAGGGGAATCGTCTCGGCGTGACGGCGGATCTGCAAACTTCGCGGATACGTCATCGCCCCGCCGATACCGAGGGCAAATCCGCGCTCGACGAACGCATGGGCCTGCTGCGCGCTACCGTTGAACGCGTGGGCGATGCCGCCGGGCATACGCGGCAGTCGGCGCAGATGCTTGAGAATGATGTCTTGTGAGCGGCGGACATGAAGCAGAACTGGCAGATCGAAATTCAGCGCCATTTCCAGCTGTGCGTGATAAAACCGCTCCTGCTTGACGCGTGGCGCCCCGGTGGCGATTTCGGGCACGAAAAAATCCAGGCCGATCTCGCCGATGGCCACGAAGCGCGGATCGTCCATCGACGCTTCTATCGTGTCGCGCAGCCGAAGCAGGTCGGACGCCTGAGCGCGTTCGACGAACAGCGGATGAATACCGAGCGCGTAATAGCCGCCCGGAAATCGATGCGCCAGATCGCGCACCACCTGGAAATTCGCGACCTCGACGGCCGGAATGACGATCGCACGGACGCCTGCGGCCGCCGCCGATTCGATCACCGCATCCCGATCGGCGTCGAATTCGGACGCGTCCAGATGGCAGTGGGTATCGATCAGCATGCGTGCCGCGCCGGCCGGATCAGGTCGGCACCAGGCGGCCGCTGTCCATGACCAATTGCCGGTCGGCACGAGCGGCCAACTCTGGATCGTGCGTGACGATGGCGAAGGCGGTGCCCGACTCGCGGTTGACCCGCGACAACAAGGCGAACATGTTCTGCGCCGTCTCGCGGTCGAGGTTGCCGGTTGGCTCGTCGGCCAGCACGCACACGGGTCGCGTGACCAGCGCCCGCGCCAGCGCCACGCGCTGCCGCTCGCCACCCGATAGCTGGCCCGGCGAATGCGTCATGCGATGCCCCAGGCCCACCAGCTCGATGACTTCGCGGGCACGCTCGCGCGCCACCGCCCGCGACTCACGCCGGACGATCAAAGGCATGGCGACATTGTCCAAGGCCGTGAACTCGGGCAGCAGATGATGGAACTGGTACACGAAGCCGAGGCTACGGTTTCGCAGCGCGCTCTTGCGGGCTTCGGACAAACCGTGAGCGCTCTCGCCCCCCACCGACACCGAACCGCTGGTGGGCGTGTCGAGCAGACCGAGAATATGCAGCAAGGTGCTTTTGCCGGAGCCCGAAGCCCCGACGATGGCGACCATCTCGCCACGGTCGACCGAAAAACTCACGTCCTTCAACACCTCGACCCGGCTATCGCCCTCTTCATACACTTTGATGAGATTCGCGGCAGCCAGCGCTGGGGCGCCAGTATGAGGCAGGGGGGTATCAATCATGGCGCAGCACCTGTGCAGGTTGCAGGCGCGACGCGCGCCAGCTGGGATACAAGGTGGCCAACAGCGACAGCACCAACGACGTCACTCCGATGATCGCGATGTCCTGAACCTGAGGGTCGGACGGCAAAACCGATATGAAATAGATTTCGGGCGACAGGAACTTCACGCCGAACACGCCTTCCAGGAAAGGAATGATCACATCGATGTTGTAGGCGACCAGCATTCCGCCACCCACGCCCAGGAGGGTTCCCATCACGCCGATCAAGGCCCCTTGCACCAGAAAAATGCGGGCGATTTCGCCCGGACCGGCACCGAGGGTGCGCAAAATGGCGATATCCGATTGCTTGTCTTTGACCGCCATGACCAGGGACGACAACAGATTGAACGCGGCCACCGCGATGATCAGGGCAAGGATCAGGAACATCATTCGCTTTTCGGTCTGCACCGCGGCAAACCATACGCGATTCTGGCGCGACCAGTCGCTGGGCATCACCGTCGGCGGCAACATGCCGCGCAGTTCGGCAGCCACCTGGGGGGCACGCTGCATGTCTTCGATTCTCAAGCGGACCCCGGCGGTGCCGCTCTCGCGGAACACGCGGGCGGCATCCTGCGTGTCGGTGAACGCCAGACTATTGTCGTATTCGTAATGCCCCGAAGAAAACAAACCCACCACGGTGAACTGGCGCATGCGCGGCGCAAACACCGCCGGGCTGATCGATCCCTGGGGGGCCATCATCAATACCGTGTCACCGACTTGAACACCCATGCCGTCGGCCAGATCGCGGCCCAGCACCAGTCCGAAGCTGCCCGGTTTCAACGCATCCAGCGATCCCGCCACCATCTGTGCAGGCAAATCCGATACCTGGCCCTCGGTCGCAGGGTCGATACCCCGCACTTGCACGCCCCGCAGCGCCTGGCCTCGCACCAGCATGCCCTGGGCCCCTACGAATGGCGCGCCACCTGTGATACCCGGGTGCTTGCGCGCCGCCTCGTAGATCGACTGCCATTGATCGAGTACCCGGTCCGGCGCGGCGCCGGGCACGAATAGCTCGATATGCGGCAAGACCGACAGCATGCGGTCGCGCACGTCGCGCTGAAACCCGTTCATCACGGACAGCACGATGATAAGCGCGGCGACGCCCAGCGCGATACCCGCCATCGAGGTGGCGGCGATAAAGGAAATGAAGCCATCGCGCCGGCCCCGGCGCTGGCCTAGTCGGGCCATGCCCGCATAGCGGGCCCCGATCCAAAGTTCATAGGGTATTTTCACCCGCGCATTATGCCCGAACGCCGTCCTGCCAAACGCGCCGGTCTGAGACCAAAGATTTCACCGGCATACAATACTCAGCATGCACATCGTCCTACCTGGCGCGCTGCCGCCTGGCGCCTATGCCGCCGCGCTGGCTGCCGAGCTGCCGGCGCACGCCCCTCATCTGACTGCGCTGCTGGCGCAAGCCCGGCCCACCATCACGCCGTTCGACCCGGCACTGGCGGGCTGCACCGCGTTCGAGGCGTCGCAGTTGCAGCGACTGGGCTATTCGCCCGATGACGACCTGCGCTTCGGGGCGGGCCTGGGACCAATGCATGCAGCGCATGCACTCGGCATGCGCCTGGCCGATTTCGCCCGCAGCGAGGCATCCGAGCCGGTATGGTTAGGCGCATTCGCCCATGTGGCCCTGGGCACCGACCGCGCATCGCTCCTACCCGCCGACAGCCTGGATGTGAGCGCCGACGAAACCCATGCCCTGGTCACAGCCTTGGAACCACTATGGCCTGACAGCGGGTTTCATGGTCATGCATTGGCTGCCGGTCTGTTACGCGTCACGGTGCCGCCCGGTTTCGAACCGGCCACCGCCAGCCCGCTCGCAGTGGCCGGTCAATCGCTGCAAAACTGGTGGCAAACCGACACATCCTCACGCCCGTGGCGTCGCCTGCTCAATGAAATACAGATGGTGTGGCACGACCACCCCGTCAATCGAGCACGCCAGGAAAACGGCAAGCCGCCGGTCAATGCGCTCTGGTTGTATGGCGGCGCACCGGCCTGGACCCCTGCCGCCGCGCCCGAGGTCCAGCAAGACGACTCGCTGCTTCGCAGCGCTCAGCATGGCGACTGGCACGGCTGGCTCGAGGCCGTCGAACAGCTGGATCGCCGTCTGATCGCGCCGCTAGTCACATCCAGAGAGCAGCCCCAGGGCTCCCTCACGCTGACCCTGATGGGCGAGCGACGCATCGCACGACTGGACATCACCCCGCGCGCGGCGTGGCTGCGCTGGCTCCCCCCCTCCCGAATCGATTGGAAACACTGGTGGTCTCTCCCCGTTTGATCAACCGCCGTGCCGACCCGGCAGGCGTGGCGGCGCTGCAAGCGGCCGGTATTCATCCGCTTCTGGCTCGATTGTGGGCGGCCCGTGGCGTCACGCACCCCGACCAGACCCGGCTAACGTGGCCGACCCTGCTCCCGCCTGCCGATTTGACCCATAGCGGTCGAGCGGCCGCCATCCTGGCCGACGCGCTCAACGCCGAACAGCGGATTCTGGTGATCGCCGATTACGACTGCGACGGTGCAACAGCGTGTGCCGTGGCCTTGCGGGCGCTGCGCGCCATGGGCGCAACCGTCGATTTTCTGGTGCCCAACCGATTCGAGACAGGCTACGGCTTGTCGCCCGCAGTGGTCGAGTTGGCGCTGCGCCATCCCGCAGGCAAGCCCGATCTTCTTTTGACCGTCGACAACGGCATCGCCAGTGTCGACGGCGTCGCCGCAGCGAACGCGGCCGGCATGGGCGTGGTGATCACCGACCACCACTTGCCGGGCGATACGCTGCCCGAAGCCCTGGCCATCGTCAATCCGAACCAACCGGGCTGTGGCTTTCCCTCCAAGCATCTGGCGGGCGTCGGCGTGGTGTTCTACATGATGCTGGCGCTGCGAGCCGAATTGCGCCGTCGAGGCGTCTACCCGGCCGACGGCGGGCCGCGCCTGGATACGCTGTCGGACCTCGTCGCCCTGGGCACCGTCGCCGACGTCGTTCGCTTGGATACCAACAACCGATTGCTCGTCACGCAAGGGCTGGCACGCATGCGCAGCGGCCGCATGCAACCGGGCCTGCGAGCGCTATTCGCTGTGGCGGGCCGCGAACCCCGGAACGCCAATAGCTTCGACCTGGGGTTCGCACTCGGCCCGCGCATCAACGCGGCTGGCCGACTGGCCGACATGAGCCTGGGCATCGACCTGTTGATCACCGACGACGATGACGTCGCGCTCGATCTGGCGCGCCAGTTGGACGCCATGAACCGCGAGCGGCGCACGATCGAGACGACGATGCGCGAGCAGGCGATGGACGCCATGGATGCAGCCGAGGCAGCGCCGGGCGCCACTGTATGTGTATTCGACGACGGCTGGCATCAAGGGGTGGTGGGGCTGGTGGCCTCGCGTCTGAAAGAGAAATTCTGGCGCCCGACGTTGGCCTTCGCGCCCGCGGGCGAGAACGAATTGCGCGGCTCGGGCCGCTCTATTCCGGACGTTCATTTGCGCGACGCGCTCGACCTGGTGTCCAAGCGACACCCGGGATTGATCCGCAAATTCGGTGGCCACGCCATGGCCGCCGGACTGACCCTGGGCCGCGACGATCTGCCACGCTTTACCGAGGCGTTCGAGCGCGCGGTGTGCGAGTTGACGGGCCGTGACCGCTTCGACCCCTTGCTCGAAACCGACGGATCGCTCGAAACCGGCTATGCCAACGCGGAAGTGGCCGGCCTGTTGCAGTCGCACGTCTGGGGCGCGGGATTCGCGGCACCGGTGTTTCAGGACACGTTCATGGTGCGCCAGCAGCGCTTGTTGGGCGGCAAGCACCTGAAACTGATTCTGGAACGCGGGCATCAGCGCTTCGACGCCATCTGGTTCGGACGCGACACCTTGCTGCCCGAATGGATCGACGTGGCCTATCGACTCGAACAGAACATCTACAACGGCGTCGTCTCTGCCCAACTGATGGTCGAGCACGCCGCACAAGCCCAAACGTGAGTGCCGCGCCCTGCGCTAAAATAGCCGGTTACCCAAGATACAAGCCTCAGGATTACCATGGAAGCCGAACGCCAGAACCAACTGCTCGCCCGCCTCGCCGACTACGCTGATCGCGAGTTGGCGTTACGGAGGTATCTTTGACTACGATGCCAAGGTAGAACGCCTGCACGTCGTCAATGCCGAGCTGGAAAGCCCGGAAGTCTGGAACGATCCCAAACACGCCCAGGAGCTGGGTCGTGAAAAAAAATCGCTGGAAGACGTGGTAGAGACCCTCACCACGATCCATACCGGCGTGGCCGACGCGCGCGAGCTGTTCGAGCTGGCGGCCTCGGATGACGACACCGATACGCTCGAAGCCATCGAGACCGATGCCGATGGTTTCGGCAATCTGCTCGAAGGGCTGGAATTCCGCCGCATGTTCTCGAACCCGGCCGATCCGCTGAACTGCTTCATGGACATCCAGGCCGGCGCGGGCGGCACCGAAGCCCAAGACTGGGCGTCGATGCTGCTGCGTCAATACCTTCGCTATTGCGAGCGCAAGGGCTTCAAGACCGAAGTGCTGGAAGAGTCCGAAGGTGAAATCGCCGGTCTCAAATCGGCCACCATCAAGATCGAAGGCGAATATGCCTTTGGCTATCTGCGCACCGAATCGGGCGTGCATCGTCTGGTGCGCAAGAGCCCGTTCGACTCGTCGGGCGGTCGCCACACCTCGTTCGCCAGCGTTCACGTCTACCCGGAAGTCGACGACTCCATCGAGATCGAGATCAACCCGGCCGACCTGCGCGTGGACACCTACCGTGCCAGCGGCGCGGGCGGTCAGCACATCAACAAGACCGACTCGGCCGTGCGGATCACCCACGCCCCGACCGGTATCGTCGTGCAGTGTCAGAATGACCGGTCGCAGCACCGCAACCGTGCCGAAGCCATGCAAATGCTGAAGTCGCGTTTGTACGAGCTGGAAATGAACAACCGCATGGCCGAGCAGCAGAAGATGGAAGACGCCAAGACCGATGTGGGTTGGGGTCACCAGATTCGCTCGTACGTGCTCGACAACAGCCGTATCAAAGATTTGCGCACCAACGTCGAAATCTCGGCCACGCAGAAAGTGCTGGACGGCGATCTCGACCCCTTCATTCAGGCCAGCCTGAAGCAAGGGGTCTGATGCGATGAGCACCCATGCCACCCATACGATCGTCATTCTGACGGGTGCCTCGCGCGGCCTGGGCGCTGCCCTGGCCCGCGTCGCAGCAGCCGATGGCGTGCATCTGGTCACGCTCGCGCGTCGTAGCGATGCCGAGCTGGCCAAAGCCGTCACGGCGGCAGGCGGCCTGCACACCGGCATTGCCGCCGACCTGGCCGACGACGCCGGCATGGCCCTGGCTGCGCGCGAAGTCGCTCGAGTGCTTGGCGCCAGCCAGGCCGAGCGCGTCCTGCTGATCAATAACGCCGGCAGCGTCGAACCGGTCGATGTCGCCAGCAAGCTGACCGACACGGCTGCCATCGGCCGGGCTTTGGCATTGAACGTCCCCGCGGTGATCGGCCTGACCGCCGCCGTACTGTCGGCCTTGCCCGACACGGCCGTCGATTGCCGTGTGCTCAATATCTCCTCGGGTGCAGGCCGTGGGCCGACCCCCGGCTGGACCGTCTACTGCGCCACCAAGGCCGCCGTGGACATCGCCACCCGCGTCCTGAACGCCGAGCAGCGCGCGGCCTCATCGGGCGATGACCGCATCAAGGCGGTCGCCTTGGCGCCAGGCGTGATCGACACCGACATGCAGGCCACCATTCGAGGCCAGGCCGCCGAACGCTTTCCGGCGCTCGACCGCTTCCAGGCCCTGCATGACGACGGCCGCCTCACGGCGCCGACAGCCGTCGCTCAACGCATTTACGCCTACCTGAATCGTGACGATTTCGGCACCACCGAGATCGACGACATTCGCAACTACGATTGATTCTTCCATGACCCAGCCCACCTCCGCCCCGACTCCCCAGGACGAGAACCGCCTGATCGCCGAACGTCGTGCCAAGCTCGACAAATTGCGCACTGCGGGGGTCGCCTATCCCAACGACTACACCCCTGACGCTCGCGCGGCCGATCTGCATGCACGCTACGACGATCAAGAGCAAGCCGCGCTGGCCGAGCAGGCGATTCCGGTAAAAATCGCTGGCCGCATGATGCTCAAGCGGGTGATGGGCAAAGCCAGCTTTGCCACGGTGCAAGACGGCAGCGGTCGCATTCAGATTTACGTCGAGCGCGATGGCGTGGGCGAAGACGCTTATGCCGCATTCAAGCAATGGGACTTGGGCGACATCGTGGCCGTCGAAGGCACGATGTTCAAGACCAACAAAGGCGAGCTGTCGGTACACGCCACCCAGGTCCGACTCCTGTCGAAGTCGCTGCGCCCCTTGCCCGACAAATTTCACGGCGTGGCCGATCAAGAGATGCGCTACCGCCAGCGCTACGTCGACCTGATCATGACCGACACCACGCGCCGCACCTTCGAAGCGCGTAGCAAGGCCATTGGCGCGGTTCGTCAGTTCATGCTGGACGCCGCCTTCGTCGAAGTCGAAACCCCCATGCTGCACCCGATTCCGGGCGGCGCGGCGGCCAAACCCTTCACCACGCACCACAATGCGCTGGACATGGAAATGTTCTTGCGCATCGCGCCCGAGCTTTATCTCAAGCGCCTGATCGTGGGCGGCTTCGACCGGGTGTTCGAAATCAACCGCAACTTCCGCAACGAAGGCGTCAGCACTCGGCACAACCCCGAGTTCACGATGATGGAGTTCTACGCGGCCTATACCGACTATCACTGGCTGATGGACTTCACCGAGTCGATCCTGCGTGCAGCCGCGATCTCGGCCACGGGTTCGGCCGTCTTGCAATACCAGGGCCAGGAAGTCGATCTGTCCAAGCCGTTCGACCGCCTGACCATCTGCGGCGCGATTCTGAAGTACGCCCCGCACTACACCCAGGCGCAACTGGACGACATCGATTTCGTTCGCGCCGAGCTGAAGAAACTGGGCGCCCACGTGGATGGTCCGGTTCTGTCGCGTGCGGGCCTGGGACAGCTGCAACTGGTGCTGTTCGAAGAGACGGCCGAGGCTTTGCTCTGGCAGCCCACCTACATCATCGACTATCCGGCCGAAGTCTCGCCCCTGGCGCGCGCCTCGGACACTCGCCCTGGCATCACCGAGCGTTTCGAGCTGTTCATCACGGGCCGCGAGATTGCCAACGGCTTCTCCGAATTGAACGATCCCGAGGATCAGGCCGCTCGATTCAAGGGGCAGGTCGAAGCCAAGGACGCAGGCGACGACGAAGCCATGTTCTATGACGCCGACTACATTCGCGCCCTGGAATACGGTATGCCGCCGACCGGCGGTTGCGGTATCGGCATCGACCGTCTGATCATGTTGCTGACCGACAGCCCCACCATCCGCGACGTGATCCTGTTCCCGCATCTGCGCCACAGCAGCGAAGGCTGATGCCGAACCGACTCTCGTAGCGCGGCATCGAGAGACAGCGGCCCTGGCGATCCAGGGCCGTTTTTTTGCCGGTGCTCTGCCACACTTAGGCACATTTTTAGTCTTGCAGGGGCTAAAAGTCGCCTACTACACTCATGCCGGTTATGGTCGCGTCCACGTGAACGCGACCTTGCTTGGGGTCGCTCCCGGCCCGCCCTTTATGCTGAATAGGCAGATATGGCATGAGCTCGGCTACACAGCAACAAGCCCGTCAGGATGCACAGGCCGTACGCCAGCAATTGGCGTCGCAGCGGCGTCAACCCGGTATGTCGATGGGGCAATGCCGCATCGACGGCTGGCAGGTCAACACCGAACTTCTGGACGCCGACTACATCCTCGACGATGCGTTCATGCAGCAGCTATTGGAGCGCCTAGGGCCCGAGTCGTCGTCGGCCTTGATCGGGCCGGGCAACATCGCCGGCAACGTCGTCGGCGCCATGCAGATCACCAGCTATCTGAGCAGTGAGCACCAGGCCGCCCGGGCAATGGAAAGAGGGGCTCGGCAGATCAGCACCGGCGTGGCGCAATCGGTCAAAATCAACGATTACATGACGCTCTAAAACGCCAACAAAGGAAAAGGCCGGCCGCGTATTCGCCTGCGTATTCGCGGCTTGCCCATCAGCGTGGCCCGCCCGATTCCGGGCGTGACGTGGCGCAGCAGCGTAGGCGGCACCGTTCATAGCACGCGTTGGGCGACACCCAGCCGGGCGCAAGCCCGGGGTGCGCAGGTGGTGGCCGCCGATACCCGTTGGAACGGCCGTATGGGTTGGAGCACTGGACGGATTGGCGGTGGCGCTCTGGCTTTCGCGCCCAGTGCCGCCATCGACGCCTGGAACAGCA
>Ga0228627_1001436_pt1 | contig 12369 bp, 12 predicted proteins | sample 33DmetaG_FD_190483 | JGI IMG/M metagenome (GOLD analysis project Ga0228627, IMG submission 190483) | Seawater microbial communities from Monterey Bay, California, United States - 33D | ecosystem: Environmental > Aquatic > Marine > Coastal | place: USA: California | collected 2016-09-28 | reverse complement strand
ATAGGATCAAGATCTGCTAAAGTTACATTTGCTGGTAAATTATGATATGGCCAATTTGTATAATTACTCCATTCATTTCGGAGATTCACATCATTACGCTGCAAAAACCACATCCAATTTGCAATCATTCCGTTTGTTTCTATCTTTATCTTTTTCGTTCCAGTAATATTTTCATATTTATGTTCAAAAACATCTTTAATCATATATACTTGATCTTGTGATGCAAACCTTTGGGTTTCTTCTTTTGATAAGAAACAATAAGTAGACATCAAATGCACATCAGCGTTCCATGTATTTACCTTGTTTTCATAATCATCGGGAAATACATATCCACTGGGAGGTGTTTGTAAAAAACGATGCATTTGAAACCGCGCTTCATTAAAATCTGGTCGCATATAAGGGAAACCATATGAATAATCAAATACATCTCTTACCTGAAATAAATCTTGTATAGGTCTCAATGTTACATTTATATGTAATTCATTATATTGTAATGCAATTAGCGGAAAAGCACAATTACTATTTAATGTAAACCATGTATTTAGCGGTATGTAAAGATTTCTTCCTCGAATAGAAGGTTCTGCACCAGCTGTATTTGTAGTATAAATTGCATTTGGATATGAATTAACTCGATCATGCGCATACCCAGGATTGTTTAACTCTTCGGTATGTCCGATCATTTCATTAAACAACTTCTTTTTTTCTTCACTAAAATCTCGTTCAACCATAGCCATTAAATATTCTCCACTATATCTTTGCAGCATCAAACCTCCACATGTTATTGTTACTTCTTTAATCATATTAATACCCAAATGATCAATCCATTTAAATTCATATGGTGCCCAACGATCACTCGTCTCTGCAGTTGGTGAGTAAACTGGACTCCATATATCAGGAACAGTTACAACAATATACGTATCCATTAATAATTCTGCATATCGTGGTATTTTAAAACTAAAATGAGAATCTTCAGACGGTCTTAATTCTCTTAAACCATTATAATCAATTCGAAACTTTTGCAGACCAAAATTCGTATATTTTACATAAGTAACTTTAAAAAATGTCTTAGATGGGTTACCGGTTAAAAATATACTATTATTTCCAGTAAAAACAATATTTAGTAAACCTCCTGCCATATTTTATTGTATATTATAATATATAATTTTATTATATTTGTTTATATATACAATATATAGTATGGATTATTTGAATATATTTTTGTACATTATAATATTTATTCTTTTTACAATCATATTGTGTAACTTATACATGAAAACTCAAGTAAAATATGTTTCTTTAGAAGATAATTCTAGCGATTACCAAGAAGGATTTACTGGTTCAGATAGTGAAATTAATCAAATTGAAAATAACAAAGAATTGGCAAATATAGGAAGTATTCAAAGTTTGGAAAAAAAATATTCTGATTTACCTATTAAAGAATATTGCATAAAGGCTTCCTATAACTCTGCAGTAAGCGGTAATTATGTTAACAAAAATATGTTGAAACATGTTTTATCTAGGGGGTGTCGTTTTTTAGATTTAGAAGTTTTCTATATTGAACATAAAAAAAGTTTTATGCCTGTTGTAGCTAAATCATCTGATCCTAAATTTATTTCATTTGATACAAACAACCATATTACTTTAGAAGAGGCATTTTCAAGTATCATATCAAATGCATTTTCTGGAAACTCTCCTAATAAAGGAGACCCTTTATTTTTGCATTTACGAATTAAAACGAAAGATACTGAATGCTATCACGATGTTGCTAAATTAATAGATTCTATATTAAAACCTAAATTAATGGAAGGACAAATAAATGAAACGACTAAAATGTCTGAAATGATGGGAAAGATAGTTATCGTTGTAGACAAAACCATTCATAGAGATTATAAAGATCATGCTAAATGCAAAGCACAAGAATTACAATGTTACGATTTAGCAAATTATACAAATCTAGAAAGTGGTGGACAAGTGATGAACCAATTTTCGTTAATGCAAATTGAAAATCAAGTTTCAAGTCCCATATTGATCAAAGATGACAATGTGACTACTTCTGCCACCTCTTCGCGTTTAGTATTACCACTTTCTAAAAATAGCGAAAATCCAGATATGTTAAAAATGATTTTACGTTATGGTATTCAAATTGTTGGCTATAAGTATGATCAACAAAATGAACAATTGGAAAAAAATGAAGCATTCTTTAATGATAATAAAGGTGGTGTTGTACCTCTAGCCGCTGCTATTACTTATTTTGATAGAATCGATCAAGAAGCAAAGAAATAAAATACGTAAAAACCTAATTTTACTCATTTAAAAAGGGTTTTTTAAATGAGATAATAATCTACAATCAATATCATAGGACTAATTAGATAAGGTACGCTTATGTATTGTTCCACTATTATCTAAGTTAAAACCTAGATTTTGTATTATATTTTTTGTTTGTTGTAAAATATGTAATGCATCTCCTACATCTGGTGTTTTAGATAACGATAAATCAATTGTTTGCTCCCTAATTCTATTAAAATGTGTAGATTTCTTTATAGGTATACTAGACGTAACTGTTGGTTTTTGTTTTTCATCAGACAGTTTACGATTTTCCCATATTTCAAATAAACTATCATCACTTTTGGCACTACTCGCAAACGTATCTAATGACGAAACACTATTTGTACGTGAAATTATTTTAATGGAAGATGATGGTATAAACTCTTTTTCGTTTTTTTTCATAGTAATGTAAATAATGAAATATAATTATTCAAAATATATAATTTTTGTCAATTTTACGTTTTAATTGCTAAATTATCTACATGCGGTTTATTTATTGGTTCGCAACAACAGCAATAACTCCTAACAAAATATTCACAACCAAGACAACAGCATAATAACCGTAAAAAACTGTATTGTAAACATCTATGTATTACTGGTTCATTCATACTTAAATCCCGGTAGTTATTCATATTATAAATATTTAGTATATATTATTTATAAAAATTTTTAATAAAATGTGTATATAAAATATATACAGTTATAAAATTATGCCCAAACAAGATAAATTTAAGAACAAATTATGTGATTCTAAAATGACATTCGAAGATTGTGAATTAACAATCTTACGGCATGCCCTGGATAATACTGAAAAGCAAATTGGCATCGAAAAAGTCAACAACGAAGATGTCAAAAATATGTTGCAAATCGTAGAAAGTTTTATAAAAAGAAAGAAATTAATATGCTATGGTGGTACTGCAATCAATAATATTTTACCAGAAAGTGAACAATTTTATAATAAACAAGTGGAAATACCGGATTATGACTTTTTTTCAGATAATCCAATTAAGCATGCCAAAGAATTAGCGGATATTTATCATAAGGAGGGATATAAAGAAGTAGAAGCAAAGTCAGGTGTACACTATGGTACATTTAAAGTTTTTGTAAATTACATTGCAATCGCAGATATTACCTTTTTACATCCTGAGATTTTTAAGAAAGTAAGTAACGAAGCCTTACATATAGACGGGTTAAGATACGCTCCACCTAATTTTTTGCGCATGGCTATGTATTTAGAACTATCACGTCCTTTAGGTGATATTAGTAGATGGGAAAAAGTATACAAACGATTATCTTTGCTAAATAAAAGTTATCCTTTAAAAACAAAAAATTGCAAACCAGACATTTTTTCCTTTAATGAAAATTTACCAACCAATGAATTAAATACCTTGATCAGAAACTCTTTAATTAAAGAGAATGTCGTTTTCTTTGGAGGTTATTCAAATTTCTTATATTCGAGATACATGTCAAATAATGAACAGAACATGGCGAATTCAGTATCCGAATTCGATGTATTATCAGAAGATCCTGAAAAAACTGCAAATAACGTGAAAGAAATTTTGAAGGATCACGACTATAAAGACATAAAAGTAATTAAACATAAAGAAATTGGTGAAATAGTTCCACTGCATTACGAAGTACAAGTAAAAGGTAAGACACATCTATTTGCATTTCAACCGATTGCTTGTCATAATTATAATCAAATACGTGTGAAAAAGAAAAAAATAAATGTTGCAACTATCGATACTATATTATCCTTTTATCTGGCATTTTTGTATGCTGATATGCCTTACTATAATCATGAACGTTTATTATGTCTGTCGGATTTTTTGTTGAAAATTATTGAGAAAAATAAGTTAAATGATCGTGGAATATTAAAACGCTTTGCAATGATTTGTTACGGTAAACAAAAAACATTAGAAGATCTTCGATCTGAAAAAAACGACAAATTTAAAGAATTTTCGGAAAAAAAGTTGGATCGTGAGAGTAAAGAATACAATATGTGGTTTTTGAAATATATTCCAAAATCTTCAAGAAAGCAAACCAAAAAGAAAAAAGAGAACACAAAATCCAAAACAATGAAAAATATGTCTACCGCGAAAAAAACATTTTTAATCTAAAAAAATAAAAATTGATACCGAAATATTAATAATATTAATACCAAAACAATACTATTATTAATACCAAAATATGAACATTATTATCGAGAAACTAGATATATCCTGTGACATAAAATATAATATTACCAACTTTCTGTATGACCCATTAGGATATACTTTTGATGATATCAATAAAATACAAAAACTTAAGAAAAATAATAAATTTCAAATGCAACGCATTACAACTGAATTATGGTTATGGAAAAAAAAAGATGTGTCGATTCGGTATTTGAGAGGGAGTGTTTTCTCTTATATAGGAATGTTTAAAAATATTTTCGAAGAAAGAGATGCCGTGTATGAAGCAATTGAAAATAATGTCTTTGTAGAAAAAGATCATGATGAATTAAAAAATAATTATTGGAAAATGATACAATAATCTGAATACATAAATTATATAAAGATTGTTTATCATTATAAAACAATGGATATAATTAATGAACCTATTTCTATCAATATAATGTTGAGTGAACAAGAAAAGCAAATATGTAAAGCTAGTTTTGACGAAGTAATTTTATATTATCTAGTGAACCCTATGCTTTTTTTTGGTCATGTATATGAATCTATATCTACTTTAACTTGGAAATTTTATTATAAATTTGACTAATAACTTCCTATAATTTATTATTCAAATTCTACATCTTCACTTGTAAATAATTTACACATATTTATTACTTCCAGATTATTAGTTGATTTATTAAACAAACGCAATAACATATCATTATCACGGAACCTAATCGTATAATCTTGCTGAATATTGTTTCTTCCAATACGTCCCATTGCCTGGTATATTTTCTGTTGTGTAGAGTGCATGAGATCTTTACCAATAAATCCATGACAGAACTGATAATTCGTTCCATAAATGTAATCAGTTGATGCAATAATCATAAATAACTTTTGTTGATCTGCAAGAGATTTCATTATTTCCATATATCTTGCATTTTTATGCAATTTAAAAGTGCCTATTCCTAACAATAACAACACTTTATAGTTATTTTCTATATTTAAATGCATAATTTCTTCAATATTGCTTTCGCCAATGTCAGCAGTAAATGCATTTTCAACAATTTGCTTATTTGGAACCCACTTATCTTGATGTGGTTTTGTATTGGGAATATAACAAGCATCCAAGTTAGCCAACTTTATTTGTTTCTTTAAACGATTTATTTCGTATGCTAATTTTTCAGATTCGTTAGACATTCTACCACTTTCACGGGTTTGACTTGTTTTAACTGATCCATCTGTATTGCTTGTATTTGTAGTTTCATTGGCTTCTATTTTTTCTTCGTATTTTTCAATTTTATCTAGAACCACTTTATTCGATTCTATTTTTTTCATGATTTTATCAAACAATATTGGATCAATCTTAGACTGTTGAATATAAAACTGACCAATTTTATCAATATTATCGGTTAAGTAAATTGTGGGTCCATCTGTAAACGTATAGGCATCACTTGTTGTAGCAAGTAAACCCCCGGTATTCTTAGCAGGTTCTTTTGAAAGTTCATTTGAACTAGTAAAGACCGATGTAGTTCTAGTTAACTCTTTACCATAACGCGAATTTGCAACATCTTGTACGCTGGTTGTCTTTGTTAAAGTATTTGGATCAAATCTTTTTACACGGGTGTTTACAAGATATTCATATATATATTTCCAGTTTGGTTCATCGATTTCTAATAATATATTCAAGTACACCTGTTTTAAAGAATTCATGGTAACATCTTCAATGGATTTGAATGAGTTAGTAATATCGTAATAGTTATTTGTCTGTAAGTATTGAATAAAACGAATGATTTCTCTCAAATCAAAATAACGCAACAATGTTTTATTTTCTAAACAAAACCTTGCGCACTTACAAATTGCATTATAATCACTATGTAAATAGTGCGGTAATACACATTGACCTTCTTTGTCCATGATCGGTATACTTTTTTTGCAGTCATAACTGGTAATATTATGTAATTCAGCATCTTCAAATTTCATTCGAAAATCTTGATATACATTGCTTAACTCCTCTTCTGTTGGTAATGTCGCACAAGACAAAACTAAATGAGGGATTTTATTACCTTTCCAATTTTGATGAATAAGTGGATGAACATTGTGCGTTTCATAATCCATGGTGATGGTTGGTTCATCCCAATATGTAATGATATTTTCCGAACTATTAAATGCTAACATATAATGCATACATGTAATATATGAATGTACATCACAAATCATAATTTCAACATTGCAACCATTTGTATGATCTACTTTACCAATTCCACCCGAACGTCTATTAATGGTATAATCTACTGCAGAGAAGTAATGCAAACGTACATCAGAAGCACTATTACAACCAAAACCAAACGCCACTTTTTTTTCCATTGAAATCGCGGATTTTGCCAAAGCCATTCCAATATGTCTCGCTACACAAACAAATATAATACGATGATCCTTTGATAGTCCAATCGGGGTAAGTGTTTTACCTGTACCAGTTGGTGCAGTATATAAAACCAAACATGGCTTTTTAGTTCTATATTGACTATATAATGTATTCATTTTATTTTCAAGTATTTCTATGTTTTCTTCTTGTTCCTGGTTTAATATAAACATATTTTCTTTGTTTTTTTTATTTTCTTCTAGTATTCTATTTTGTTCTTCTTCATCTTCACCAAGATATAATTTATCAGGACTCCATTTTACATTTTTGCGTTTAATTTGTTTTATTTCATTTTCGTGCACTTTGATTTGTGTATCCAAATCTTCATTAAATTTATCCACACCTGCTAATCTTGAAAATAATGTAAATATCTTTTTCTGATGACTATATAATTCCATGTCACTGTATTTCATTAAATATTGATTTTTTTCAATCAAATTATATGATTCGTAAATAACATTTATGATACTTACACCCGAACTTATGATAGAGAGTGTTTTATTAATATAGTTAATAACAAACTTATTAATATTATCAATTGATGTATTTCGAATTTGTGTCAGTGTATAGAAATAATATAAATAATCTTTTTTCTTTTTATAAAAATTTTTTAATAACTGAACATACAAGTCAATCAATACGTATTCAAATATTCTATCTTTGTTGTTTTGAATATTTTGCTGTGCATTCTGAATACGTATAGAATCACTACTCTTTAAATGTCTCATTTCGCTACCATTCATAAAATTCAATTCCGTAATATTTGATATTGTTGAACCTTTTCCGTATTTATTTATAGCACTTTGCATTATATCTTCAAAATAAGTTTTGAAAATGAAATATTCTAATGAAGGAGATGATTCCATTTTTGTAAAAGTTAAAAAGGTTTTTGTGTTATTATACTTTAAATCTACATCATCATACCCCTTTATAATAAGGTCTAATACTATTTTTTCGTTACTAGATACAGGTCTTTCTATGGTTTCCCATTCTGCGCGCGTTAATTTACTTTGATTTAAATCCATGGTTGTTGAATATATATATATTAATTTCTTTTAAAACATTATTAGAATCAATTTTTAATAATACATATACAAAAAAATACATATATATGTTTGCTAACTTATTTGCAAAAAGTATAGAAAAAATTGGTTTTGAAGATATGCAACAAATATGTAAATATCCTCAAAAATATATAATAATTAATACATTGCCATTGCATGAGCAAGACTGTTTAATATATAATACCTTGCTTTTTGATAAAGAGGAAACTACTATAAATAATTTGCTACAAAACTATGATCTAAAATCGAAGCATATTATTGTATATGGCAAAAATAATTGTGATGAAAGTGCTGATAAAAAATACAAACAAATTCAAGGGTTAGGCTTTCAGTATGTGTTTTTATATAGTGGTGGGTTATTTGAATGGTTATTATTGCAGGATATATATGGTCGTGAAGAATTTCCGACTACCATTTATACGTTAGATATACTCAAATATAAACCCACGAAGCAACTTTATATGAACCTATTAGAAAATTGATTTATAAATTCGTGATAATACGAAAGAAAATATATTAAACAAATATAATGAACCCCAAAATTATTTCTATTGAAGGAAATATTGGATCCGGAAAATCTACTATTGTTCGCAATTTAGAAAAAAAATTTTTCAATCTCAATGATTATGTATTTTTAAAAGAGCCAGTGCATATATGGGAAACGATCAAAGATAAAGAAGGTAAAACTATTTTAGAAAAATTTTATCAAAATCCAGAAAAATATGCGTTTGCTTTTCAAGTAATGGCGTATGCTACACGCAGTACAATATTACAAGATGCTATTAGAAATAACCCGAACTGTAAATATATTTTATGCGAGCGTTCACTTGAGGCAGATAATCAGATTTTTGCAAAAATGTTGAACGACGATAATAAAATGGAAAGTGTCGAATATGAAATATATGAATATTTTTATAAAACTAGAAAACAAGATATGGATTTAGACGCTGTCATATATATAGATGCAGACGCAAGTGTATGTTTGAATAGAATAAAAAAACGGGATCGTAACGGAGAAACAAATATTAGCCTAGATTATTTACAAAGTTGCAAAGATTACCACGATAATTGGTTAATTAAAAACAACCTGGGAGTTTCTACTTTACATATTGATGCAAATAATGATGCAACTTATGATATTAGTAATAAAAATGATATTGGTATTATGTGGATGTCAAAAATAGATGACTTTATTAAAACATTATAAATTCCTTATATTATTTAATTTAAATGTAAATAATATATTTATATTACTTTTTTATAGATCGAATTTTACTACAATCTTTACCTTTTCTTTCTTAATGCACTTTACTGCGGATACAGATAATTCTTCTCGTTTTTTTCTGGTTTTACTATTATCGTTATTATCGATTGTTTCCCGCTTCTTGGCACTTGTGTTTCTAGAATTCATATCATTTTCGATAGTTGCATAATTATTTTCAATGTAATCAATTACTTTGTTTTCAATAGCCCATTTAAAAAAATTTAATTGACCAATAGTGGTCTCCATATGTTTCTCTTTAAATGGTATTGTAATACGTTCCCATCGACAGAAAGGATCAAATCTTTTTTTAGAATACGCTTTCAGTTTTAATTTATAATCATTATACACTTTAAACCGAACTAGCGAATCCATATTACTTTTCTTTATTGGTAACTCATACACGGTATAATACTTTTTTGCATAATTAGTAACAAACCAATCTACGATTCTAAGAGAAATTTTTGTTTCGCCATTTATAATACGCATCATAGTTTCTAAATAATCAACGTCTTTATAGAATTCTGTTAATTTATTTAGTAATAAATCATTTTGAGTTTGCAAGGAAGATGAACAAAATACACTCATTTACTTTACAATATTTTTTCTATTTATGCTTTTTCAAAGAAAAAATATTTATATAATATAAATGAAAGAATATAATATAGATAACAAAGATAAAAAATTAGAATCTTTAGAAAGCATTTTTTATTCTTCCAATATTTCTAAAATATCCTTCTTGTTTGTTGCATTTTTGATTATTGCTGGTGGATATGCAAACCAAATTTTCTCATGCAGTACACAAAGATATTTGCAAAATAACATTTACGGTAAACACATTATTGGGTTTGGTTTGATTTTTATGTTTATCATGTTAGAAGGAGGGTGGAATTTTGACAATGAAGATCGTGAAAAGCATCCGGTGGATTGGTCAAATGGCAATTGCTTTGATAGTTTGATTTATGCAGGTATTTTATATTTTATTTTTTTACTTTCCTCTAAAATGAAAATATATTGGAATATTACATTCTTTTCATTATTGTTTATTTTATACGTTGCCAATACACAGCGATTATATTACTACAATCGAAAACAAATAGATCAAACTACAAATGAAAGTGTATTAAACGGTGAAAAGGTTATTTTATATTCATTACCTGTTGTTTTGTTTGTAGGATTATTGCAATATTATTTATATAAAAAAGACCAATTAGGTAAGGATTTCCAATTGTATTTATTCTTTTTAGGTAATGCTAAATGTAGAGATATTGATTAAAAAATTGATAAGAATAGATTACGTTATTGTTATTCCAAATAACGTAATGTTAAGTAAATATTTGTGCTGTTTTACAAATTCCAACCAATATAAATATGAAACCACTGAGTTAAATAACGCCAATTGGGATAATACTCCGTCCTTTTCTCCAGATGTGAAGTATGGAAAAGTGATAAAGGTGTATGATGGGGATACTATCACTATTGCATCAAAACCCTATAAAGATTATCCTATTTATCGATTTTCAGTGCGTTTAAATGGAATCGATACTCCTGAATTAAAAACAAAAAATGAAAATGAAAAAAAACATGCCATTATTGCCCGTGATGCTTTACATGAAAGAATTTTTGGTAAATATGTAGAACTTAAAAATGTATCTTATGAGAAATATGGTAGATTATTAGCCGACGTCTATTTAGATGGTGAGAATTTGAATGATTGGTTGATTTTGAATAATTTTGCAACTAAATACGATGGTGGTACAAAAAAGAAACCTGACGAATGGTATATTTAATTAAAACTCTGCCGCATTTTGCTCGTCAATATAATGATTTAATTTTATGAATTCCATCAAACCACATATATATTTCGTACCAATCACATGTGCAAACATTTGTCTAATTTCATGTTTTTCAAAAACAATACCTTTCTTCTTTTTCCATATATAAAAAGCTTCAAAATGAATCAAATTTTTACCATTAATTTTTCCATTTTCTTCTACAATTTTATAAAATTCTGACCGCAAATACCCTTCAAAACTTTCTTCAACTATTTCCTCTTCTACTTGAGGCGCTCTTGGTATATTTCCTTTTAGGTCTTTTGTAATATGTTCTTCATCAATATCATCTATAATTTTTGTAAAATCAACTGGAAGAATGGTAACGTCATGATAATTATTATCTATATTCACATTGGTATCATTTTGTTTTTTATTGTTTAAAGATTGATAAATATCAAATAATACTTTATCCTGCATTTCTTCATTTCTTTCCAGTGAATATTTTTTAAATTTATCAAATAATTTGTTATCCTGATTTTTACGCAGTTTCATATGTAATACTCTTCTACCAAAAAAAGTTTTGGGATGATAAAAGGAGTTTGCAAAACTAAAAGAATGCAATAAACAAACAAATATGAGTAAATGAATCATTATTTATATACAATAAGAAATACATTTTACTAAACAAAATATAAATAATTTTCTTTGTATATTTATATAATGTACAAGCAACTTTTTAAACAATGTAAATCGTTGCTTCCGCGCATTTCAGACACCGAACTCATTGCTTTAAAAAGTGGTACGGCATGCATCGATAAACAAATCTTTGAAGGAAAAGTTTCTTATCCCAAAAAAAAGGTGATTTCTTATCGATTTCAAGATAACTCCAAAATAAACGAATTGTTAGATAAATATGGTGACGTTGCAAATGTTTTCCCAAATGGACCTTATAAAGACATCTTGGAATACATTGGTAAAGAGAAATTTTTTTCATTTATTATTCCAGAAAAGTATGGTGGAATACCATTATCCGTAAGTGAATTATCATCGGTTTTATGTAAAGTATCTTCTGTAAATCCCTCCTTAGGTGTATCAATTATGGTACCAAATTCTTTGGGTCCTGCAGAATTATTAGAACACTATGGTACTGAAAAACAAAAAAATAATTATTTACCTCGCTTGGCTAATGGAGAACTTATACCCTGCTTTGGTTTAACTGGACCAAACAATGGTTCGGATGCAACTGGTAGCATAGATCAAGGTACTATTATTTATGAAAAAGATCAAAAATACATTGACTTGACCATAAATAAAAGATACATTACTTTAGGACCCGTTGCAAATTTGATAGGTTTGGCATTTGATT
>Ga0228627_1001433_pt1 | contig 12391 bp, 10 predicted proteins | sample 33DmetaG_FD_190483 | JGI IMG/M metagenome (GOLD analysis project Ga0228627, IMG submission 190483) | Seawater microbial communities from Monterey Bay, California, United States - 33D | ecosystem: Environmental > Aquatic > Marine > Coastal | place: USA: California | collected 2016-09-28 | reverse complement strand
AATAGATGATTCATTATATGGCATTTCAGGTGCGACTAATGCATTAAAAATAACTTCTAATATTTTAGGAGACACAACTATTGTTGGAGAAGGAGCAGGGAAAATAGAAACAGGTTTTGCTTTGTATAATGATATTATATCAATAGTTAACAATTAAAAGTATAAATAATGGTTTTAGAAAATACAAACACAAGTACAGTATCTGTCTATAATAGTTATACAGGAGATAAAATCGGAACAGTGCCTCAATCAACTGAGCAAGATGTAATGAATGCACTTGCCCTAGCAAAAAAAGGAGAGTCAATTGGTAGAAAAATGCCAGCGTCAGAAAGAATAGTAATTCTTAAGAGAGCTGTTACAATAATGGAACGAGAATTTGATGTATTATCTAACCTTATCGCAACTGAAGGAATTAAGACAATAGTTCAAGCAAGAAAAGAAGTCACTAGAGCTCTAAATACTATGCAACTTTCTGCTGAAGAAGCAGGAAGAATAATTGGAGCAACAATTCCGTTTAACGCTGTTCGAGGCTCAGAAGACAGAGTTGGTTATGAAACCAAAGTCCCAATTGGTATTGTTGTTGCCATTACACCTTTTAATGATCCTTTAAATTTGGTTTGTCATAAGCTAGGTCCAGCAATTGCTGCAGGAAACCCTGTTATATTAAAACCTAGTAATTATACACCTATAGTGGCTATTAAGTTTGGAGAAATTCTTTTTGAATCTGGACTACCAAAAGAAATGCTAAGTATAATTACAGGTTCTCCAGAATACTTTGGTGATGCTCTTATTAGCGATGATAGAATAAGACTTATAAGTTTTACTGGAGGAGTAGAAGCAGCAAAAATTATACAGAGAAAAGCAGGGTTAAAAAAGTTGGTGATGGAACTTGGTTCAAATTCACCTGTTATAGTTCTATCTGATGCTGATATAGAAGAAGCAGTTCAGTCTTGTGTTTCAGGAGCATTTTATGCAAGTGGCCAAAATTGTGTTGGTGTAAAACGAATTTTTGTTGAAGAGGATATTTACGATTCATTTTTAAATAATTTTTCTCAATTAACTTCTACTTTAAAGATTGGTTCACCATTATCTGAAGATATAGATATTGGCCCTGTTATAAGTACAGAATCAATTCATCAAATTGATAAATTTATTGCTGAAAGCATAGATGATGGAGCTAAAATAATTAGCGGAGGAAAAACAATTGGAAATTGTTATACACCAACTATATTGGAGGCTGAATGCGATAATGATATTGCCAATTGCAAAGAAGTATTTGGACCTGTGGTAACTATTTCAAAAGTTAAAAACTTAGATCAGGCTATAGCATGTTGTAATAAATCTCCTTTCGGTTTGCATACCGCAATTTTCACTAATAATATTAATAATGCACATACCGCAATTAATGAACTAGATTGTGCTGGTGTAATGATTAATGATTCCACAGATTATAGAATAGATGCTATGCCTTTTGGTGGTGTAAAAAGTAGCGGAATAGGCAGAGAAGGTGTAAAGTCGGCTATTGAAGCAATGTCTGAAACCAAAATTGTTTGTTTTAAATTAAAAAGATAAACACAATTTATTTTTTTTGATTAGCTATTATAAAGGAGAAGATCTATGATTATTTTTATTGGATTTTCTCCTTTATTCATTATCCAAATAAATAGGAAACAATGGGTTGTGTGAGAAATCATAAATCAAAGAAGTTTCTAAACTTTTTACATAATCTTTTGTTACATGATCCATAACAAAATCCCTTAAATGATCTTTATCTCTTACTGCAATGTAAAGTAGAAAATCTATTTGACCAGCTAAGTGATAAATGTTAACAACCTCAGATAATAAAGACATTGATTTTTTAAAATCTTCAACTTCATATTTTGTGTTTTTGGTTAATTTTATAGCAACCATTGCTTCTATATTAGTACCAAGTTTTGAAGAATCTACAAAAGCATGAAACCCGAAGAATACTTTTTTCCTCTGTAATTTCCGCATCCTTTCAGAGCAGGTAGATTCTGCAATACCAACTTCTGCAGCAATTTGCTTATTAGATAATCTAGCATTCTTCTGTAAAAGTCTAATTATCTGCTCATCAGTTTTGTCTAATTCGTTATAATAGTTGTTTTTTCGAACATTATCCATATTTATAATATTTTGTTGCTTACTTCAATGTTAAAAAATAATAATACAAAATTATATTTAATTATAGCACATATGGTTAATAAACTAAAAGTATGGTGTTATAGTATTATGTAAAATAGAATCTCGATATTAAACTTGGCCTCATAAAATTTTGATTAAAACAATAGGAGAAATGAGCGTGCATATTTTAGAGGTTTAGTAATACAGTTTCTTAAGAGTTTCAATTATAAAAGGAATTTCTAAGTAATGCAAAAGAGTTCCAATGTTTCCTAAAATATAGCGAATGAGCCGTTAATTGTTTCCAAAATTATATGCAGCCTTGAATTTTTGTTTCTTTTGTTTCAAGACAAAAGATAATGAAGCAAGAAAAGAAAACTTTAATTGAAAGACTAAATATAACAAGTGTATAGAAATTTTTAAGTAAGGAATTGAGCAAGGGAAAATTTTATACTCTTGTGGCAAGTTGACGAGAATCGTCTAAAATTTTTTATTACGTACATTTTATCGAATACGCGATTTTTAATAAGAGTAAAAAGGTTAGCTTTTATTTTGGCGTTGGCAAGCGTTGGATAATTGTGTTTAAAATAAATTGTGATAACAATTTGATTTTATAAAACAATCGAGCGTTTGGTAGCGGCTATTTTACATAAAGGCTAATTATAGATACAAATGTTTTTAAACTCTGCGAAGCAAACCGCTTAATAGTTTAATGACCCAAGTTCCAATTATTGTGATGAAATACAATGTCTCTGGGATATTTTACATAATACTACATTATAGCTATCAAATGGAAACAATGTCCTAAACTACATAATGAACATTTGTACTATAATTTATATTATGTTAAATAGGTTTTTTTAATCATTCCCTATTCCTCAATTTGATAAAAAAAAAACTTAAAATAAATTAAACAGATAAATACTAGATGTAAATAAGTTACTTTAGCGCAAATTAAAAAATCTAATAATTTCTTGACTACCAATAATAAAGGAACTTCACAAATTGAATTTATCCTATTGATGGCATGTTTAATGTCTATAGTAGCGTTATCTATAGATACGATACTTCCAGCTTTAAACCCAATTGGAGTCTCAATTGGTACAATTAATCAAAACGAAAATCAGTTATTAATTACTATGATTTTTTTAGGTCTAGGATTTGGACAACTAATCTTTGGTCCTATTTCAGATAGTTTTGGAAGAAAACCAGTTGTCTACATCGGTTTTATTGTCTTTGTCTTAGCTAGCTTTTTATGTGTTTCGGCATCTACCATTGAAATTATGGTGGTTGGGCGTATTCTTCAAGGTATTGGGCTTTCAGCTTCAAGATCTATAGGCATTGCGATGATTAGAGATCGTTTTGAGGGAGATTATATGGCCAAAATAATGTCTTTTGTTGTCACTATTTTTATTTTAGTCCCAATAATTGCACCTACATTGGGTAAATTTTTGTTAGATAATTTTGGGTGGGAATCTATTTTTTACAGTCAATTATTCTTTGGAGTTTTTGTTTTAGTTTGGTTTTGGAAAAGACAACCAGAAACATTACCCCTGGCTTATAAGAAGAAATTTTCTACAGCTATTTTTATTTCAGGTACAAAAGAATTCATGAAACACAAATCTGCCGTAATTTTTACTCTTATTTCTGGATTGGTAACTGGTTCTTTTATGGTATTTTTAAGCACTTCTCAACACATATTTGAGGTGCAGTATGGTTTAGTAGATGAGTTTCCCTATATATTTGGTGCTCTTGCATTTTCTGTTGGGATTGCAACCTTCACTAACGGTACACTAGTAGTTAGATTTGGAATGAGAAGATTGGTGAATATTTTTATTCTTTTATTTACACTAACCTCCTTACTTTATATTGCTATTTTTCAAGGAATCTTTAATCCAAGTATTTCTGTACTTATCTGTTTCTTAGCCCTACAATTTTTCTCTGTTGGGTTCCTTTTTGGGAATGTTAGATCATTGGCAATGCAGCCTTTAGGACATATTGCAGGAATTGGAGCAGCTATTAATGGATTTGTTTCTACTATTATGGCTGTACCAATAGCAACTTTTATTGGAGGTTTTGTTGACACTACTGCCCTCCCATTATTTATAGGTTTTGCAGCTTGTGGTTTAGGTTCTTTACTGCTGCTATTGTTTGTTAAAAAACCTATTTATTAATGTCTCTGGAAATTATTTATCAAGATAGCTACTGTTTATTGGTCACCAAACCTAACAACGTATTGGTTCATCATGCTCATCATTCTAGAAATAAAATTGATGAAAAATCACTAATGCAGTTAATTGAGGATCAATTAGGTACTAGGTACTTCCCTATTCACAGGCTAGACAGAAAAACTTCTGGTATTATTTTACTAGCCTCCAAAAAAGAATACGTATCAACATTTCAAGCGTTGTTCACCAATAAAGAAATAAAGAAGATTTATTACGGTGTGGTTCGTGGATATTCCCAAGATAATAGGATAATTGATTCTCCTGTTAAAGGAAGAGATGCTTTGGTATATAAAGAAGCGGAATCTCATTTAAAACGCTTAAATAAGATTGAGTTGAATATTCCTGTAAAACCCTATGATTCTTCAAGATATAGTTTGGTAGAATTAACTCCAACAACAGGAAGAATGCATCAGTTGCGTATTCATATGAATAAACTTTCTACTCCTTTAATTAATGATGCAAAATATGGAGATAAAAACCATGACACTATGTATGGAGAGCAATTTGGTTGGACTAACCTTTTTTTACATGCAGGGTCTTTAGCCTTTACTCATCCTTTTTCGAATCAGAAATTAGTTTTAAAATCCTCATTTCCTGATGATTGGATTCAGTTGTTTGATAAATTTTCTTGGAAAAACCCACTCAAATAATAAACTTATTGCTCTAAAGACTGGCTCTCAAAAGCAATAAGTTCATGTTCATGAAATTCTGATGTAACTTCTATTGGATTGCAACAAACCTCACAATCCTCTATATAAGTTTGTTTATGTATGCTACTATCTAAAAGCATAGAAATTTCCTCCCAACAATGCGGGCATTGAAAAAAATGTTCCAAAACCTAATCTTCTATAACTTTTAAAACTAACTTTCCTTTTTTATCACCATTAAATAAACGTGCAAAAGTTTCCTGAAAGTTTTCTATACCATTATAAATATCCTCTTTAGATTTTAATTTTCCTTGTGCTATCCACATCCCCATTTCTTGAGCTGCTTTTTTATAATCTTTTGCGTAATCCATCACTACCATCCCTTGCATAGTTGCTCTATTAACAAGAAGGCTTAAATAATTGCTAGGTCCTTTAACTGCTATTTTGTTATTATACTGAGAAATTGCACCACAAATAACTATTCTAGCATGCATTCTCAGTTTAGTTAGAGCTGCATTTAAAATTTCTCCACCAACATTATCAAAATAAACATCTACTCCTTTTGGACATTTTTCTTTTAAGGCTTCATAGATGTTTTCAGATTTATAATCGATAGCAGCATCAAAACCTAATTCATTTAAAAGATAATCACATTTTTCTTTTCCACCTGCAATTCCAATAACAGTACATCCTTTAATTTTTGCAACTTGTCCAACAACACTTCCAACAGCACCAGCGGCTCCAGAAACCAAAACAATGTCACCTTCTTTGATTTTTCCTACCTCAGTAATTCCAAAGTAAGCAGTCATTCCAGGCATTCCAAGTGTACCAATAAACATAGGCATTGGAGCTATAGAGTCATCTACTTTAAACCAACCGTTTCCATCTGTTATTACAAATTGTTGAACCCCTCCCCAGCCAGTAACACAGTCACCAACTTTAAAAGATGGATGATTGTTTGACTTGATTACTTTTCCAATAGATCCAGAACGCATTACTTCATCAATAGCTACAGGTGCTATGTATGATTTACTATCGTTCATCCACCCTCGCATTGCTGGGTCTAATGAAATGTAATGATGTTGAATCAAAACCTCTCCTTCATTAAGATCAGGAATTGCATTAGATTCTAAGCTCCAAGTTGAGTCATTTGGAAAACCAACAGGTCTTTCTTTTAAGATAATTTGTTTGTTTATCATGTTATTATTTTAGGTATTAATAGTCTATTAAGGTTTTTAATTCAAACTCAAAACGATGTTTTGGTAAATATTGTTTTTCTAATTCTCCTTGAAAAGGAATTGGGGTTTCTATACTAGCCACTCGCTTCACAGGTGCATCTAGAAATTCAAAACAATTTTCTGTAATTAACGCTGAAACATCACTAGATATACTGCCAAAAAGCGAATCTTCTTGTAAAAAAATTGCTTTTCCAGTTTTACGAACCGATGTAAATATGGCTGCTTCATCTAATGGCTGTAATGTTCTAAGATCTATAAGGTCTGCACTAATATTTGGATGTGTTTTTAATGTATCTAAAGCCCAATGTACTCCAGCTCCATATGTTATAATGGTGACATCATTTCCTTCTTTTAATAAAGATGCTTTCCCTATTTCAATAGTGTAATAATCTTCAGATACGTCTTGATAAATGGATCTATACAAGGCTTTATGTTCAAAAAACAATACTGGGTTTGGATCATTAATAGAGGCACATAATAATCCTTTGGCATCCGCAGGAAATGCAGGGTAAACTACTTTTAATCCTGGAGTTTTTGTAAACCATGCTTCGTTAGTTTGACTATGAAAAGGTCCTGCCCCTACTCCTGCTCCACATGGCATTCTTACAACTACATCTGCATTTTGATTCCAGCGATAGTTTGATTTTGCTAATAGATTTACTATGGGGTTAAATCCAGAGGAAACAAAATCAGCAAACTGCATTTCCATAACTGTCTTCATTCCATTTATAGAGGCTCCATAGGCAGCTGAAACAATTGCAGATTCACAAATTGGTGTATTTCTTATACGTTCTTTTCCAAACTGTTTTACAAAACCATCTGTTATTTTAAAAACCCCTCCATATTCAGCTATATCCTGCCCCATGATTACTAAATTACCATAACGTCGCATAGATGCTTTTAAACCTTCAGAGATAGCATCTATAAGCCTTATGTTGGTTTTATTATTACTTGGTTCAATAATTTCTTGAGGATAGTTTTTATAAACATCATTTAATTCAGTTGATAAATTAGGAACTATCTGATCTTCTTCAAAAGCTATTTTTAAATTGGTGTTAATTTCATTTTTTATTTCTTTGGTGTACCTAGTTACCAAATCTTCAGTTAGGTTTTCTTTTGACAATAAAAAAGCTTCATAATTTTTTAGTGGATCTTTTTTACTCCACAAATCCATTAAGTCTTCTGGCACATATTTTGTTCCACTGGCTTCCTCGTGACCTCGCATTCTAAAAGTTTTAAATTCTAATAAAATAGGTCTAGGGTTTTTTCTAATATCTGCGGCTATTTTTGAAACTTCGGTATAAACCTCCAATATATTATTACCGTTTATTACATGGCTTTCCATGCCGTAACCAATGCCTTTGTCTGCTATATGGTCACACTTATATTGTTCGGAAGTTGGTGTAGATAAACCATATCCATTATTTTCTACGCAAAATATAACAGGTAAACTCCATACGGCTGCAACATTTAGTGCTTCATGAAAATCACCTTCACTTGTACCTCCATCGCCAGTAAAAACAGCACAAACATGGTTGTTTTTTTTAAGTTTATTTGCCAAAGCAATTCCATCTGCAACACCTAATTGAGGTCCTAAGTGAGAAATCATTCCAATGATGTTAAATTCTTGTGTTCCAAAATGAAAACTTCGATCCCTCCCTTTTGTAAAACCATTCATTTTACCTTGCCATTGAGAAAATAATCTATGCAAAGGTATTTCTCTTGTTGTAAAAACACCTAGATTTCTATGCATCGGGAGTATATATTCTTCCTTTTTAAGAGCTGCAGTAACACCTACTGAAATAGCTTCCTGACCAATACCGGAAAACCATTTAGATATTTTTCCTTGCCTTAGCAATACAAGCATTTTCTCCTCAATTAATCGAGGTTTTAGCATTTGAAGATATAAATTAATAAGTGTTTCTTCAGTTACACCTTTTGGATTATATTTTAAAATATTAGCCATAAAATTATTTCCATTACATCTTTAAGTAAGTATGACGAAAATACTATTTTCATATATAAATATGATTATAATTTATTTAAAATCTTGTCAGTATTAAAAATAGAGTTAAATCTTCAATTTATGAGTTGAAGCATAAAAAAACCTTATCATTTAATGATAAGGTTTTAGTTATATGTTTTTGAGGAATTTGCTTACAATTCTTTGAAAATTGCATGCATCATTCTCTTTTTATCATTAATACTTTCTTCTAGGGCTATCATAGTTTCAGTTCTACTTACACCAGGAATTTCATCTATTTGATAAATGATGTCTTTTGCATCATTGGTTCCTTTCGCTCTTACCTTACAAAATATATTATATTTACCTGCGGTAACGTAGGCAACTGTAACGTTTGGTATTGAATTTAAATTGGAAATAACATTCTGAGTCATCGATGTTTTTTCTAAAAACACACCTACATGAGCTATGAATGAATAACCCATTTTCTCGTAGTTAAGAGTTAAAGTAGAGCCTTGTATAATTCCCTCATCTTCCATTTTTTTAACACGAACATGAATAGTTCCTGCTGAGACCAATAACTTTTTTGCAATATCGGTAAATGGAGTTCTAGCATTTTCAATTAGAATATCTAAAATTTGATGATCTATTTCGTCTAGTATAAACTTTTTCATATTTTTATTTAATTCAAAGATTTGAACAAAAGTATACATTTAATTGAATATATTAAGCCTTATTATGAGAAAAATTCAATTTTTTAACGAACGAAATCGATTTCTTTGTGAAAAATAAGATTAGAAATATCCTCTTTAATCATTTTTGGAATAAATTTTATCAAATTTTCTTCTAAAATTTCTTCGTATAAATAACCTACATTTTCTTTATTTGGATAAATATGTAATAAATCTGCAAAATTTTTGACATTGTTAGGAATTTTAAAATAATCTTGATAATCATTAAAATTTTTAACTGAACTTATATGATAAATCCCTTGAAGTAGAGACATAAAAGTAAAGTTTCTTACAGTTTCTCTTTGATAATCATCTTTAAAATGACCAGATTCTATTAATATGGTGGGAAAGCCTAGTTTTTGAAAGTTATCGCCTGTTGCTGTTGGGTAAAATTCATCTGAATATCTACCTACTTGACCAGGGATAATTTCTTGAAGTAAATTGTTCATAGAACAAATAACATTCATTGTTTTAATACGTGTGTTGGTCACTTTTCTTGAACTTTCTTCTGATGGTGCTAAAAAAGAAATTGTAGCGGGTTTATTTTCTCCCTCTACTCCAAATATAGTACGTTGATCATGAAGATTAAAGCAAAAGTCTGGTTTAAAATCATCTAATACTTTTCTCAGTAATTTACTTTCTGTGGCATCTTTATTAACAGCATCTCTGTTTAAATCTACAGAATTAGCATTATATCTAGTGTAGTATTCGGCTCCATCAGGATTTAAGAGTGGAATTATTTTAATTGTGGAGTTAGTGAGTATTTGTAAGCGTATCTTGTCTTTTGATTTATTCAAGTAATTAATCAGATCTATTACAGCTTTTGTACCTGTACTTTCATTACCGTGCATTTGTGTCCAAATAAGTATTTTTTTTGACCCATTTCCAATTGTAACTTCACGTATATTCCTTGATTCTTCAGAGGAACCAATGATTTTGGATGAAAAATAGGATGAATTTTCAAATTTAGGCAATGCCTTTTCTACATCGGATAATCTAATCCACCTCCCATAAATAGAATTCTCTTTGTGATTTTTTATAATCCTATTAATATAGCCTAAGTCTAAAGTTGTATTCATCGTGAAAATATCAATGACAAAAATACAAGAATCATTTTAGTATTAACCTATTATATTTTTTATAAATACTTAATAATGTTACAATTGTATAATAAAAATTCATCAAATTGTTATAAATGTAATCACAATTGCAATAGATTACAATTGTAAATATAGCTTCATTATATCCAATCCGAATAAATTATATATAACATTATAAATCAGTATTTTAATTGTCTTTTTTAAAGTGTTAGTTTAAGTAAAAATGAGTTGTTTGAATTTCAGTTTATTTTAATTTGGAATCTATTTATAGTAATTTTACATTTGTAATCTATATATTAGTTTACAATGGTGAACATTTTAGATTTTACAAATAGATTAAAAAAAATACTCAATTACCATCAATTAACAGCATCTCTCTTTGCTGATAAAATTGGTGTTCAACGGTCCAGTATCTCACACATACTATCTGGCAGAAATAAACCTAGTCTAGATTTTATATTGAAGGTTACTAATACTTTCACTGATGTTGATATTTATTGGCTTTTAAATGGGAAAGGTGCATTCCCAAAAGAACAAGAACCAACCAATAAGGTTTTTTCACCTGATGAGTCATCAATATTAGAAACTATTAATTCAAAGTCATCAAAAAAAATGAATAGAATAGTTGTTTTTTATGAAGACGGGACATTTGAAGAGTATAAAAAAAAATAATTATTGAATTAGCTTTGCAATTCCCTCTCTAATTATCTCAATATTTTTATACTTATTTGACATATTAGCAGTTTTTTGTTTTTGAACTAATTGCCTCAGCAAACTTATCCCTATTTGATCAAAATTATACTGTTTATATTGTTTCCCTTTAGCTACAATATCATTAACTAAATTTTGAATAGCCTCAGTATTATTACATACTGCAATTTGTTCGTATGCATTCTTGTAAATTTCCTGTATTTTAGGGTTATTATTTAAATACATTCCCGCCAACACATTATTTGCCACAAAAGCCATTTCCGAATCATCTTTTTCCTCAATATATATTCTAGTTAATGGGGTTGCAATAATATTTTTTACTTCTACAGGGAGTTCTTTAGACTTTTTTACAGCAAGTTGTTTGTCTATATAGTACATCCCCACTAATGATTTTCCAATAACAGTATAGGAATCACTGGTGAGGCCTTTTTGAAAAATTGGTTTTAATTCTGGATCAGTTAGCTTACCTAATGTTTCAATTGCTGCAGCTTGAACTAATGTTTTAGGATCATTATTAGCTATATTTTTAATAGCATTAATTACTGATTTTTTAGACCATTTATTAATTAAATTAATTTTTTCTAATGCAAGTATTCTTATTTTATAAAAATCATCGTTTAAAGCCTCTGCAATAGCGTTAAAAGCTTTCTTTTGGTCTTGATTCTCTGACACTTTTATCAATGCCTCTATTTTGTGCTGATAATTAGTTGAGTTTTTTAATTGAAAAATATAATCACTCAAAACTTTGTTCTCTGAGAAGTTCGCTAATAAAACACCATCGGCATTTACTTGAATCAAATCTGGATTTTTACTTTTAAAAACAAATTTGAAGGAACTGTCTCTGGTGTCTACAAAAACACGATGTCTTGTTTTTGTTCCATTTTCAAAAATATCGATAGCTATTGGAAATTTAAATTCACTTGTCTGTGTCTGAACAAAATTTACTGTGACTGTCTTTTCCAATAAGTTATAATCGTAAGAAACTTGAATATTAGGGTGCCCAGCCCCAAAAAACCATTGATTAAAAAACCATTGTAGATCTAAACCACTTACCTCCTCAAAAGCTAAGCGCAGATGAGAAACTTCAGCTGATTTGTATTGATTGTCTATTAAATATTTATTTAATCCTGTGAAAAAAGCGTTATCACCAAGATAACTTCTCAACATGTGAAGAATAGTTCCACCTTTATTGTAACTAATAAGGTCAAACATATCCTCTTTATCATCATAATAAAAACGTACTAATTTTTTATCAAAATTGTCAGAATTATCTAAATAGGCTTTACTATTTTCATACAAATGAGCATCAGCATTAGTTTTACCATATTTGTATTCTCTCCACAAATATTGACTATAATTTGCAAATGATTCATTTAAAGCCAGGTTACTCCAACTTTCTGAGGTAACTAAATTACCAAACCAATGATGAAATATTTCATGCGCAATTGTATTCTCTTGTCTATTTTCGTCTACTAGCTGACCTTTCATTTGATATGCAGATTCACCATGAATAACAGCTGTGGTATTTTCCATTGCCCCACTTACATAATCTCTAGCTACTAGTTGACTATACTTATTCCATGGATAGTCCACTCCTAGTTTATTTTCAAAAAAACCAATCATCTCAGGAGTTA
>Ga0228627_1001431_pt1 | contig 12404 bp, 17 predicted proteins | sample 33DmetaG_FD_190483 | JGI IMG/M metagenome (GOLD analysis project Ga0228627, IMG submission 190483) | Seawater microbial communities from Monterey Bay, California, United States - 33D | ecosystem: Environmental > Aquatic > Marine > Coastal | place: USA: California | collected 2016-09-28 | reverse complement strand
GACCCATACGAAACAATAGATGCAATAGGGGATATTCAAGTCGTTTTAATCATACTTTGTGAGCAACTAGGTATAAACTATAAAGAGTGTTTAGAAAGTGCCTACAATGAGATTAAAGATAGGAAAGGTAAGTTAGTAGATGGTAGTTTTATAAAGGAATAACGTTATTAATAAATTGTCGTTTTAATGCAATTTATTTTGTGTTATGCGTATTTTAAAACAATTAATCAGGTCATCTCACAAGGTGGTAAATCTCGGTTATTACGTGGCGACTGAGTGCCTGATTTTATTAAAGAAGAATTATGAAAACAAAACAAACAACAATTCAATGGATAATTTCCCAGCTTAATGAGTATGGGGTTTATCCTCAATTAAGCTCAGTTGATGCAATTTTTGAATATGCTTTGAAAGAAGAAAGAGAACAAATTGAAATATCATTTGAAGAAGGAATGTTCCACCATGTTAATGGTTTAACACCTAAAGAATATTACGAAGAAAGATATAATAATTTAACTACTATAAAACGCCACTAAACGGCAATTAGTGGCAAAATATAGTTATGCATAACGAGATAGTAAAATTTCGTTTTAATGAATTTTAATAAATGTTATAAAATTTTAAATATGGCTTGGATAAGCACAAAAGATAGACAACCAACAGAGATTGGGAATTACAGAATAAAGAATAATGCACCAACTTGCAATAATGGAGAAGGAGAATGCGAATGGTTGGGTAATAAATGGGATGTACCCGATATGATAAAAAGTTTTTGTAAGATACTTTATTGGTGGGAGTAATTTTTTATAACGTATGGTAATATGATTAGTGCAGATTAATAACTAAAATTTATAAAAATGGGATGCAGTAAAAAAATGAGTGTTAAAATACCTACACTTGATAGATGTGAAGAAATGATATTAGGTTTTGAAAACCAAATAAACGAAATATTTAAAACAAACGTAAAGTACGAGGGCGAAGAAAGAAAGTTGTTAATAAAAACTATACAAGACAACCCAACTCATTTTTGGGAGGTGACTATAGATGGTTTAATACACTACGGAATTTAGCATTAATTATATTACGTGTTAGGCATCTGTTTTAATTGTGCCTAACGTTGAAATAAGCAAACGTTTTAATGTTGCTTTATGGAATGTTATTGCAAAAAAAAGGGTAGTTATTAGCTACCCTTTTTTAATTCTATATCATTACTTATGAAGTAACAATAGTAGCAGTTCCAAATAAAGTAATTAAAGCAGCTTCATCAGCAGCATCTAAAAAGTTCGCTGGTATTTTTTCTTGACCAACAAACGTTAATTGATATCCTGAAACATCACCTAATGCAGTACCATTTGAGATAGTACCAGTTGTAACATCCATACCTCTCTCTAAACCAGCTAAGAAGAAATTACCATTGTTATCTTTTACAACAATATTAGGTCTACCATAAGCTAATAATTTCACTATTTTAGTAGTTGCAGCATCTTGTTTTTTCAACTGAATAGATAAAGTTTGCTCTACAAATGTAGTACCATTTTCTCTAGATGAATTGATAGTTTGCTCAAATGAGTTAGTACCTTTCAATTCAAATTTATACAAGTTAGATACACCAGTAACCGTTGATATCATGTCTGTATCTGTAACATCATAAGTCTTTGCAGTAATGTCTCCGTAGTTAATGAAATAGATAGCCTCTAAACCACCTACTACATCCTTACAAACCTCCGCACGACCATTCCCTAATAAACAAGCCATTTTTTAAAGTTTTTAGTTATAAAAAAAGGAGGAGTATTTTACCCCCCCTTTAATTTGAATTTATTTAATTATTAATTTGCAGCGTTTGTAATTCCGTAAGTTACGATATCTTCAACATTTGCATATTGAACACCAGCAGTCATTCTCATGATAATTCTTACATTTTTAGAACCGTCTAAATCAGCCATATCAATAACTTTAATTTCGTTTTGGTCTGAAAGTAAACCAGTTCCGAAAAATAAGTTTGATTTTTCAGCAGCTAACATTTGGTTTGCAGTTAAACCTTCAGCCACTACTAATGGAATACCATCGAACATTAAATCTCCAAATGATTGGTTATTTCCTTTTCCATCAAAACCATTAGCCCCTAAACCACTTGCTCCAAATCCACCTAATGAACGTACATAAAGTTTGTAAGCATTTTGAGAAACATAAATTCTTAAGTCATCTTTACCGTAAACCGCAGCTGGTATTGCATCAGCAACCTTACCTAATTCTGTTGCAATGTTAGCAGCAGTTAAAGTTGTTCCAGCAACCTCATTTGCAGCTGGTAAAGCAGCATCAGTAGTTAACAATGTCATGAAACCATCAAATGAACCTGAAGTACCAGTAGCACCATTCCAAATAGCAGTCTCATTTGCAGCTCCTACTTTTTCAGACATATAAGCTAATAAGTAATCAGCGAATGATTTAGGTAGTACATCGTGTGCAGAGTATCCCATTTCGATAGCAGACCATGTATCTACGAAATCAGATTTACAAAGTTGAACGTTTACTTGTAATTCTTTTGGAGTTATAATTCTTTCAGTTAATGTAACTGTTGATGTTGCTGTGAAATCACATGAAGCATCTTTTAAAAGTCCATCAGTAGCTAATTTATGAAGTACTGCTTTGTACTTTACGTTAGGCATCACTGTTACTAATTCTTTACCTAATGTAGGTGCTGATAATAGTGCTGCTGCTACCCATTTACCTGAATCTTCTCCAGCGTAAGTTGTTGTAATTGAAGTTGTTGTTGCCATTTTTATTTATTATTTAAATTTATAAACTTGTTCTAAAATATTACTAATGTTTGATTTTCCTTTTCCTAGTTTTACAATCTCTACTTGTTGTTTGTTTTCAGGGTTAAATGAAATCGGCTTAACTTCTTCTTCGCTCAATTCAACTTTAACCTCTTCAACTTTTTCTTCAACTTTTGAAAGTTCTGTAATCTTAGCTTTTAACTCCTCAACCTCTTTTTCAAGACTTTCTTTTTCTTCTTTAGAGAAGTGAGTTTCTTTTACTGTTGATTCTACTACTTTTTTAGCAGTTGGTTTTTCTACTTCCATTTCAACCTCTTCCTCAACTTCTGGTTGCTCAGGTTGCTCAACCTCTTCTTGTTTAGCACCAATCTCACCGATAACACCATCTTCTAAAACTTTTAGAATTTGACCGTCTTGTAATTCGTACTCACCAATAGGAAGTGGAACTCTATCCTCTTCGTTTACAATCATAATAGATTGTCCAGCTTCTAAGATGTCGAATTCGATAGTTGTAACACCATCTACTAACATCATTTGTTCTAGCTTTACTTCCATACCTAAAAAGGTTTTAAGTGTGTTTAAAGCGTCTTTTACTTCTTTTTTCATACTTATTTATTATATTGATGATAAATCACTAATTAAAGACTCAGCTTTTTTTAATGCCTCCCTAGCTTTTGAATCTGTTTTTTTTATAGAATTTATTTCATTAGATAAACTAATGTCTAAATCTTTTTCTACATTTTTCATTTTAACTAAAATCTTATCTAATTCCTTTATACCGCTAAGTATCTCATTAGCCGCAGAATTAACTTTAGATTTAGCTCCAGTCTTAAAAGCGTTTAATGCCTCTGTAATTCCTAACTCAACTTTTTGACTTTTAAGTTCAACTCCGTAAACTTGTTCTAATATGCTTTTCATACTTATTAACTATTTAAAATTTAACTGTTACATTTTTAACCTCTTGAGTAGGTGTTTGAACGTTCTGTTCTATTATCTACCTTAACACTTTCTCTTTGATTCTCTGTGTTACCTATGCCTTGATTCTGTAATGTACCATCGCAACACTCTGCTCTATACTTACCATCATCACACAAACAACCTCTTTTGCCTCCCTTTGGACTTGTTTTGCTTACTGTCTTTTTTTTAGCCATTTTTCATTTATTTATTACTCATATATTCTTATTATTATACTGTCATTAGAAAGCACCGTATCACTTGTTGTGCTTGTTGTATATGTGCCAATTAAAATTGTATTTGCACCATTCCTTGTAGCTTGTATTAAATAAGGAAATCTAACATTGTTAGCTATTATAGCTGTTTTTTCCAACGTTAATAAAGAAGCTGAAAGACTTAATAAATAAGTTCCAGTTGCAAGTCTACTTGCATTTATTGTAGCACCAGAATTATTAAAAACCTCCGTTACTGTTGGTGCATCTGTTCCATTTTGAGAAACCAATAAGGCTATTTCCTTGTATGGTAGACCTAAATTAGTTTTAAGGCTTTCATAGGTTACTTTTTTAGTTTCGGGTGTTGAATCATTTACTACAAATTCATTATCATTTGATAAGGTTGTAACCTCCGTTAAATTACTTATTTTAGCCATTCTAAATAGTCTTTAAAAATTCTTTAATTGCTTCTACTTCCTCGCTTTCTTCTTCACTAGCTTCTAACTTATCAAAGCCATCATACATACCCTCAATTGAGTAACCTTTGAATTTACCCTCTTTAATATCGTTCCAAATTTCATCGTTGTAGATTTTAGACATTACCACCCATTCTCCACCTTTTGCACCTAGATTATAAATGTTTGACTTATCGTTTTTAGCATCTTCAACAACCCAACTTTCAATAACATTTATTCCTTTAACTTCCTTTTCGTGTTCAGTAGTAAATTTATTAAGGTTTAGTTTTTTCATAAACAATTCGCTACTTTGTGCAACTGTTTCCTTTGTGAAATAGATATTAAACTCTTTGTCTTTTACTCTTCTGTAAATTCTCTTTTCTGGCACTAAGGCAAAACCAACAACGATACGTTTTTCTTCATCTAAGATTTTCAATTCTACCTCTTGACTTGAAAGCATAATAAAGTTTTCCTCTATTGCTGGACTATCCACAAGGCTAATTGCAAAAACCCCATCGGATTCGTCTTTAATTGTTAGTTCAATCTCTTGTAAATCTCTTTTCATATCTATTAACTATTTTTTATTAAAGTGTTGCATTTCTTTGTCTATTTCTATCGAGTGCTTGTTGCGTTGTAACCTCCCCACTAACTACATAGGCTTTACTTGGTTGTGATTTTAACGCTTCTAATTCATTCACACCACTATCCCCAACAATGTTAAATCTAGGCTGTATAGATTGAGGAGCAGAGCCTCCACCAACACTAGGAGCAGATGAGCCACCACCAGCAGAGCCACTATCAAACTTTTGACTTGCTATATTTTTAACGTTAAGTAAACCTGCAGTAATAGCAGCACCAGCAAAAGCAAAAGATAATGGAGGTGGTGCAGATGCTAAAGCTAAGTTAGCAGCCTTGTAAGTGTCTATTGTAGCTTGTGCAATGTTAACTGCTTTTTGAACTTTAAATGCTCTTTCTTGTTGTTTCTTAGACTTTCCAGCGAATAATTCAGCTAAGTTGCTTATACTAGATAAAGTGCTTTTAACTGCAGCATACTTTTGCTCTTGTGTAGCTTTTGTTCTTTCTACTGACCTTTTATTTTGTTCATCTTCTAAAGTTGCTAACTCTTGGTCTAGTTGTTGCTTAGTTTCATTGTATTCAATTTGAGCATCTAGCCTTGCTTGCGTACCCTCTTTGTAACTATCTATTTTAAGTTGTAACCTAGAAAGTTCAATTTCTTTTTCTTCTTCTATAACCTCTTTTAACTTTTCTAATCTTTTATCTTCATCTTCTATACGTTCTGCTTCAAATCTTTTTTGTTCATTTGATAAAGTCGCTTCGCTTTCAATTAATGATTGTGTAAGTTCTAATTTTTCCCTATTTAAAGCTAAATCATTTGCTAACTGTTCAGAACGTAAACCCTCAACTTGTGCAAGTACTCCCTCTCTATTTGCTAAAGCTTCTGTTAATGCTATTTGGTTTTCAATATTGTTAGACTTCTTAACCTCATTCCTAGCAGCTTGGATTTGTAAGTCTGCTTGTTTTAAAAGTGCTTCTTCTTGTTTGTTTAATACTTCGTTTAAGTCATTATTTGCCTTTATACGTTCATCAATAGAATTACGTTCTTCATCTCTTACTTGTCTAAGTTTTTCAGCTGCTCTATCATATTGTTCAATTAATAATCCTTGTTGTGCTGCTGCTATCTTAGCCCTATTCGTTACCTCTACATTTAATTTTGCTTGTTCAAACGCTGCCTTTATTGAAATATCACTAATACCTTTTGCAGTTTCAGTAACCATAGTACCTACTTCACCTACTGCTTCAACAAAGTTCGTTACTATATCACCTCCAGCTTGTACAACTGCTTTACCTACATCAAGTAAATCGTTTTTAGTTTCCTTTATTCTATCTCTAAGGTTACTTATTGTAGTTGGGTCATTATCACCAAAGAATGATGTTTCCCATGCTAACTGTACTTGTTCAACTGCTAGTTTAATACCAAAGAATCCAGCTTTAAATGGTGCTATAATTAAGGTTAAAAGACCACCCATAACCTTTCCTAGTGCGTCAAAACCACCAGTAGCTTCACTAACTGCATCGTACACCTCAGTAACTACTCTTGTAACTTCATTAAAAACGATAGATATAGTTTCAAATACTGAACTTAAAGCATCTGCAACCTTTTGATTCTGTGTAAATACTTCTTTAAGTAAAGAAAAAGCAGTAATAATTAAACCTACTCCAGCAGCTTTAAAAGCTAACCCAATGCCTTTAATTCCTTTACCTATTTTACGGATTCCACTCTCTGCACCTTTTGAAGATTTACTAATATCTTCTATTGATTCGCTTGTTTTTTCACTCTCTTTATTTAAACTAGAGATACTTTCCGTTAACTTTTCAATGTTATCTGCTAACTTTTGAAAGTCTTTTGCACTTGCTTCTGCATTGTCTTTTACTTCTAAGTTTATCGTTCTAGTTTCTGCCATTACTTATTAATTTTCTTACTTATTAACTCTCTTTTTCTTTGTTTGTACAACTCACTAAAACTATAATTAATCTCGTTTTTACCTTTCGCTATGTCGATTACCTCGCTACCTACCATGTAATCAAACTCCCTTAGTAATTTTAATATATTTCTTATCATAACCCTTGTATATAAAATAAACTTTCATTTTTTGTATCTCCGTTGAAATAGGTGCTTTCTAAATCAATTTCTATAATATATTCGCTTCCACTTTCGGAACGTCTTGTATCTATTCTCTCGGTAACTCTTTCTTGACTATCTTCTGTTATCCTTTCAAACCCTCCATTTGGATTAGCTGGATATGTAACTTCTAAAAAGCCATCACTTGTAAAGGTTGTTGTAGCACCTAGAGTAATTCCTACTGTTGGAGTTGTAGCAGTAACACTTTCAACTTTGTTTTCAACTAATACTGGCACGTTAATAACTCCACCTATTGGTAGTAACTCATTCGTTACATTTGCGTTGGAAATTTCTCTAAAATCATTTAATAACTCTAGGTCAACTTCTCCACTAGTTAAATTGGTTTTAATGTTGTTTATGATGTATCTTTTATCTCTAATTATTAATCTATCGTTTAGTTTTAAGTTGGTTATTAAAGAAGTTGGAAAATTAGCCTTAATACTTGTTAACCTATTCTTATAGTTAAATAACTGTTGTAAGTAGTTGTTGTAATAAATAGAATAAATCGAGTTAGGTGCTGGCTGAAGTAAAAAACTACTTATATCTTGACTAAAATTTAAAGAATACTCTAATCCATTACTATTAAAATCTTGACCAAAAGGCATATATTCAGTTATATTGCTTTCTGTTGAACCATCAAAAAATTTAATGTTATTTATACTTGTTTCTTCTCTCATGTAAAGAAGTATAGGCTTAGGAATGTAAGGCTCATAATCTGAATTTAAAGCATAACCAACTTGAATATCTTGATTGTTAAACTTTACAAATTTTAGATTTTCAAAAGGTACTTTAACCTCAAAGTCTGAACCATCAAAATCGTAATTAGTTCTTATATCACCGTAACCCTTTGAGAATTTATTTTTATACTCTACATTTAAAAAACTTTCACTTTCTTCATACTCGAAATTAATCGACTTGTATAGTGGCACTTTTGCAACATCTATACTATCCACATCGACAAAGCTAGTAATGTCGTTTAGTGCCCCTTTTTGATACCAATAGTCCAAAGGCTCAATCTCAAAAGTGTTAATTGATAAAGGATAGCAAGTAAGATTAAATTGTTTTAGGACACCACTAAAGAAGTCAGAAACTTTCATGTCTGGCATATACGTTTTAAGATTCGTGTTAGCTACTAAATTATTTGCTAAATTCAAACCAGTTGCAGTAGTTCTAGTATATGCACCTGTAAAATCAACTACTGACCTATCGTAAACATAATTACTATTTATAACAATATCGTCTGAACCATAAATAAAACATTTCACTTTATTAGGAAAAGAACTACTAACATCTGTATTAGTATACAATAAATAAGAACCTATACCACTTCCCTCTATTGTTTGATGAAGTGAATCATTAACGTAAACTTGTATAAAATAGTTATTTAAGTTTTGAGCAAATGTAACATTTAAAGAAACACTAATTGAACCACTTGAAAATATAGGATTACCTTGTACCGTAACATCATTTGCAGATGTGCTAAATGGAAAAGAACCTCCATCATCATAAATATTTATTAATTGCGTGTCTGTTTGAATTTCTGAAGATTCTCTATTTTTACACCACAAAAATAAATTTGTAAATCTTTCATCACTTAGAAATAATCCATTAAAATTAATACTATACTTACTTTCAATAGCTTCAAATATTCTAGCAACTTTTAAAGCTGGAAATAAATCTAAATAACTTATTCTACCAGTAGATGTAGATATGTCGGTACTTGTACTATTACCATAACTCCAAAGGCTATCTGAAGTAATTAAAGGGTATCTTATATCGTAATCTGTTGTCCCATCTGTTATACGATTATAAATTTCACTACCATTTAACTCATGGTTTAAACTATCAAAATCTAAATCACTTAACTTGTCATCACTAAACGTATCTTTTAACGTAACTAAATCTCCGTAAAATGTAATAGAATAACTTTGCGCTTGACCGTCTTTTAAATTTGCTTTCTCTAATTGTATTTTACCATTCCTAAAAGGTGTTCTATCAATTTCAATGTAAGCATTACGCTTTAATCTTTGGTCAATTAATGCAGGGTCTAAATCTACTGCATTCTCATAAAAGTGCTTAAATATTGAATTATTTGTTGTGCTTGCTGGTACTGTAAAACTTTGGGAAAAGTCAGTAAATACCTTTGATATATCTTGTATGTTCTGAACGGACAAAGAAAGGTTAATGCTTTCATCATTAAATAACTCGACCTCGCTATAATTCCCACTATCCCTTTCTCCCTCAATGTATAGTTGTACTGTTCTCATTTTACGTTGTTGATAGTATTAAAATTATATTCAAACTCCAAAGTATAATTAATTTGTTTCGTGTTAATGTTATTAAATAACTCGGTGCTTTTAGTCTTTAACTTAGCTGGTTTGTCATCAATAAGTATCTTTTCTGAAAGCATTATTTCTTTTAAAGTATTGTTAAAATCTTCATCCACCCAATCAGTATTAACCTTTATACTTTCAACTCCATTAATATTAAACTCTTTCTTTTGACCTTGCATTTGGTTATAAGAAGTGATTGAACTTTGTAAACTTTTATATTCACTAGATTTTACATTAATACTTTCGTTTTTCGCTTTGTAAAACCATAACCTCTGAAACTGCCCAAACTTGTTTACAAAATCACACTTAACTGGAGTGTATTTACACGCTTCTTTAGGGTAAAAGTAGTATGTCCCTAAAACTGTTGTTGTATTATTATCTATTATTTCTAATTTATTCCCATCTGCATAATAATTTGAGTAAACCGTTGGAAATTGTCTAGGGAAGTTATAAGTACCTCCACCGTCTAATAAGTTTGATAAAACAACACTAACCGAAGCACCACTAACTAAATTTGTGTAAGTAGCTTTGTATTCCTCACTCGCTGCACCATCTAGAGGTACTCCTATCGAACTAGGAACTTCTAAAAAGTCAGTAGCTAAATTAATAGAGCTATCGTATAAATAGTGATACGTTCCTTCAGTCATTAAAGACCTCCCTAAATCTGCATTAGAACCCTCTTCATAATATCCGTAACCATCAAAAGCATAATAATTAGTTGTATCAATTAAAGTTTCTGTTGTTCCTACTGTCTTATATCTCTTAACTTGGACTTGAGCAAATTGGTTAGTATTTAAGTAGCTGCTACCGTATGCACTTACAAGGTCGTTAAAAGTCATAAACTCACGAATGTAAGGACTTATATCGTAAGTTGTACTTGGTACGTTAGATGAAGCTATTAACTTACTTAGCGTGTAACTAGGAGAGGTTGGTAAAGTTCCATCACCACCAATAATAAATAATTCTAATTTAGTTGATACTTGACTAGTTTCGTTTATCTCAATAATATAAGGGCTTCTAGTGTATATGTTTGTCATTTCTTAGTATCTATTGTATCTGTAAATATTTTCGTTATGTCCAACCCGTATGCTTCTATTAACTCATTAGGAAGTGTTTTGTAACCCTTCTCAAAAGGTTTAGTAAAAAATAAACTTGGTTTAATTCCATTCTTAAATATACCTTTAGCAATAGCAAACTTTAAACCTTGTCGGTTAATAAACTTACCATCTTTATCTCTTGGTGCTATACCCTTTTTAACAATCCACCTATCTAAGTTCTTTAGCATTTGCCTACTTTGAACACCTTTTTTATATGAGTAAGGTGCATTGTAGTTTTTTTTTAAACCATTTACTCCCTTATCTTGGTAAACACCATAATCAAGCATCTCAAAGTATAAGCTAATTGAGTTAGGATTAACCTTGCTAACACCATTAATGCTATTATACAACTTCTTAGAGCTATTCTTTTTGGACTTACTAAGATTTGATTTAGCTTGCTGAACAACATACTTTCTGAACTTGTCTAATGACTTTTGTGTTTCTTCTCTATCTAGCATTTAGTCATTCCATTTGGTACGATTATATCAACTGTCAAAGTCCAACCAGCAACTGCATCTTCAAACCTATCCATAAAAGGCTCTAAGTTGGCACTACCTAAAGTGTAATGTTCATCGTATAAACTTCCAGCTTCCAACAACTTTACTATTCTTATAAGAAGTAACTGCATATCGTTTAACACATCGTCCTCATTATCATTACCAATAAAAATATCGGTTGTTTCTTCTTTAGAAATATCTACTATATCCATAGCTAAAATAGATACATTGTAAGATAAAGTATTACCATTTGGTGTACATGAATTAATCATTAAGTGAGATAAAGGGTACATATCTTGTTTGGCATTCATAACCCTATCAATACCTCCTTTAGTAACTGTATTGCAAAATGGTTCTGCTAGTAATGCAGTTTTAATCCTATCCGTTATGTTAAAGTAGTCTATCATTGTTTATTTCTTTTTTTAGCTTGGTTTATTTCAATCTTTGTTTTTTCAGTTTCAAATGATAGTAATGTTAATGACTTAAAAAGTTCTTCTCTGCTAACTTCATCAAGTCTGGTAACATCTCCTTTAGCGAGTGTATATAAGCATTGATACCATCCCCATTTTCTTCCGAATTGGTACTCTTCGCTGTATTCATTTTGCTCACCTCCTCCTCCAAAAAACGAGGTAAAACCGTTAACAACTCTGTCCCTAAACGATAAAAAAAAACCAACGCTGGAAGCACTATATCTAAGGTTACATCTTTAAAGACTTCAAAATCTATCTTATCAGAATCATAATCTTCTATCTCGTATTTATGTTTAAACTCCCCAATAATTCTACGATACATTATACCAATTAAGATATGATAGTTGTTTACATCTGAAATATTACTATCTATATCCATGTACTCACCATTGGTAATCTTATCTAAGTTAGGAATGAAACCATATTTAACACCATTCAAAACAAACTTCTCTTTAAAATCTCCTTTAGTTTCAAATAGGTTACTGAAATGCTCTACAAGTCCATCTAAATCTTTTAGGCTTATCTTAGCTACATCTTTTAAATCTATTCCACAAAAGCACTCCACCATCTTTTGATTGATAAACTCAGTATCGTTTGAACCTTTAACTACATTCATAAATCGAACATAATCTTTTAGTCTTATTTCGCTTAATGATGTTGGAATTGTTAATTTAACTTTCATACTTATTTAAAAATATTAATTATAATATCACCTATTGCATAACCTACACAAAAGTGCATAAAACCATCCTTTAAATATTTCATACTTATTAACTAATTTCTTTATAAAATGTTGTACTTACCTCTATTTGGATTTACTAATTGATAGGTTACTGCATACCTAAGTGCATCTAAAGCATGGTTAAATTTATCTACTGGAGTCTCACTCTTCTTTTCTAACCAAGCGTAAT
>Ga0228627_1001427_pt1 | contig 12417 bp, 30 predicted proteins | sample 33DmetaG_FD_190483 | JGI IMG/M metagenome (GOLD analysis project Ga0228627, IMG submission 190483) | Seawater microbial communities from Monterey Bay, California, United States - 33D | ecosystem: Environmental > Aquatic > Marine > Coastal | place: USA: California | collected 2016-09-28 | reverse complement strand
GGAGACCACTGGATAAACGGACGAAGCAATTAATGTGCAAATACCGGTATTGGTATTGGTCAATTGTAAAGGATGCAATTGGTTTAGACTTTTAAAGCGCTCAAACATTAATTATAAACCTAATATTTTTTATTATGAAAACATCAATAACACTAGTACAAAGGAGTTCAGCAAGTAACAAAATTACATTTTCAGCTAAGAAAGTTATCAATTTAGATGGCAGAAAAACAATTAACGAGGCGTCTGTTTTAATAGCTGACTTTTGCAAGGATACAATTGAATACTGCAAGCGCTCTAGAGAAAGAGGGTTAAACATATCTATGATTAGAAAAACTCAACCAATAGATATAATTGTTCAAACTGAAACGAAAGACTTAACCATATCAATAAACAATTTTGGTAAATGGGTTGAAGGTAATGACGTTACAATCGTAACGGAACAACTACAAGATACATTTAAATTCACTGAAAAACACAGTGGATTTGATAAAGTTTAATATTAATAATCAATAACCAATAATCAATTACAGATGAGAAATTTAAAAGACAGAATGCCGAAAAGAGATTACTTTAAAATGCGCTACGATGATGCGGTAGCTAATAAAGATACTCAAAAGATAGCCTACTACGGTACAAGGTTAGCGCAGTTAGATGGGGTTTTAAAATTTAAACCCAATCCTTTACTGGAGTATGTGAATGATGAACTATCTAAGCTAGATAGAGGGATAGTAGCAACACCTAGTGAGGATTACTTAGATAAGTTTAGCAATTCCATCGAAGGTGGGTTTCTATTAATGCAAATGTCAAAGCAGTACGGATACAAGCTAGCTATGGAGGAAATGAAAGATAGGTTAACTGACGAGTCTTAAATAGACGAAACATCTCTTAGGAGATGTCTTAACCAATAAGCATTAAACAAAATGAAAGCTAAAAAGAAAGTATCAAAGGCTATAATGAACAGAATTATAGCTATAAATGAAATGCTACCGTCCGTACTAAATGCGGACGAAATGCCAGTATCGTATGCGGGTGGAACATTCCCTTACTACATTGATATCAGAAAACCAATTGTGGTTTCAAATCAATTTGTTTACATCACAGAAGAAAAAGGTGGTAACTCGTATGGGTTTGAAAAGAGATACAATGTAAATAACGAAGGACAATTGGATGAATTGAAATACGATTTATCAATTATTAAAAGAGCATTTAATAAAGTAATCAAGTAATAATTAAAAATAATTAAAGATGAAAAAATCAATAGTAATCAACGCCAAAGAATGGTTTGACAAAGTAAATGGTAATAGCTATTTCGCAGGCACAATTCAAGTAGATGACAAAGTCTACCTAATGCCATTTCAGTATGGATATGGTACTCAATATGAGCAAGAAGCAAAGAATTTACTAACCGAATTTAACGTGATATCTTGTGAGTATGGTCAGAACTTAAGAAGGTATTGTTTAGACAATGGTATTGAGTATGGCGCCTTAATCAAAACCAACTGCAAGAAAAGAGAATTAAAAGAAATAGAAAATAACTACAATCAATCAATTTAATAATTAAAAACTAAAACAATGAGAACAATAGAATTAAAAGTTTACACTATAAACGAACATCCAAATAAAGATAAATGCTTTGATTGGATTAGGAATAATTGGTACGATTTAAACGAACATTCAGTACACGGAGTAGTAGATAGCTTGAAAGCATTGCATAATCTAATTGGTGGAGATTTGGACTATTCAATATCATCATCACCTTGCAGAGGAGAATACATTACATTCAAAGATTATGATAAGGATTTGCTAAATGAATTGGATGCAAATGAATTACCATTGACAGGTGTATGTTGGGATGCAGATTTAATTGAAAGTATGCAAAGAGATGGAGATGCATATGGTGTATTAAGCGCATTGCATCGAGATACTGAATACCTTTATTCAGATGAAGGATTGCAAGAACTTTGTGAAACTAATCAGTACGAATTTACAGAGGAAGGAGAAGTATATTAATAACAATCACAGAGGGTAGAATATTCCTACTCTCTAACTTAAAAACAAAACAGATGAAAATTTACAAATTAAAAGCATTCAACGATTCAAAAGGATTCACAATTGAAGAAGCATTCTTCACAAACAAAAAGAAAGCTATAGGTAGCTTTGATGTACTATCTAAATACTTGATACAAAAGTACAATTTGAGTGCTGTAAATAGCAACCTATATGGATACAGTCAAATTAAAGGTGAGCCAACATTGATAACATATAGCTTTTTCGATGAGCCTAGAATAACTATTTCATTGGTAGAACACGAAGTAAAAACTAACGTAATAAAATACATTTAAAACAAAACAAAATGGAAACTTTAGAAAAGCAATTCAAAAAAACAATGTATGTAGGATATGAAACATCTATGAGTCCGCATATAAATAGAGAAAAGAAGGTAATGGAATACAACGTAGGGTGGATAAAAGAAGAAGATAGAGGATGGTTTGAGATGTATGACGAAGAGAGTGGTGGCGAGGATTACTATGCAGAGGGAAGGCTAGAATTTGATGGAAATAAATTAGTAGGGTACGATGGTGTATTTTCTTTGGATGAAAACATCATAGACTGCGTAAAAAAAATGGGTGCTATTATTAATCTTTAAAAAAAACAAAATGGAAAAGTATATCATCACAATCAAGAGTTACTACAACAATCAGTATCGTAACATCTTCAGAGAATTTGAATCTCAAGACAATTTAAACAAGTACATATCCGCAATAAATAATAGCGGGTACTCAAAGGTCATAGGAATTAAGAACGTAACAGAGCAGAAGTTAAAGGAAGATTTAATAAATGAAATCTACAAGACAGATGTAAAGTTACACCATAGCTACAAAGCAGTGTACTATAAGCTAAAACACTTATCTGTAGAAAGGCTTGAAAGTATACTTGAAGAAATCAAATACAATTATTACATTTGCACAATAAATTAATATTTTAATTACAAACAATAAACAATTATGAAAAAACTAATGAAGCACGAAGTTGGTAGCTTAACTAATGGTAATAGAGAGACTAACAAACTAAGAGGTGTAACGTATTATGAACTATTTAATACACTTGGTCAACCAACATACGACAATAACTCAGATATAGATAAAACACAAGTAGAGTGGGTTATCGAGTGGCAAGACGAGGTGTACACTATCTACGATTGGAAGACCTACGATAGAGAGTACACCATCGACGAACTCAACACTTGGAGCATCGGTAGTAAAGTGCCATCATACGCATTTGAAGAAGCCCTAAACAACTTAATCGACAAGGATGTATTAGATACATTCAAAGCAAATATCAATCTTTAAAACTAAATTAAAATGAAAATTCAAGTAAACAAAAATCAACAAGCAATCAATTTAAGAACGCACGTTTGGACTATTATTGAAATAGCTAAACAGAAAGCTAACGTAGGTATTGAACACTTCAGATACCCCATACCTAGAGATGTAAGTATTAGTGCATTTGAGTTAATAGATGCCGTTGAAGAGGCAACAGAAGAATCTGTTTATGGAGGTACTAAATGTATATCTGATGGACTTATAAGATTTTCAATAACAAATTAAAATGGACAGAAACACACAAGATAAATTAATAATACTATTATCTATCACACTAATTGTGGTGGCAGTAATTTTTAACTTAACACGATAACAAAATGAATGACTACGAACAACTTGAAACCCTACCTCAACGTGTCAAAGACATATTAGATAGTTGGGATGATAATAAAGAATTGTACCAAGAGTGCAGTAGAATTAAGGCTGAGTTAAATCAAGAAAGATATACTTGTGACTACGGGCTTGATGGGCAATTATATGATGTTAAACCTTTAAAAATAAATTAAAATGAACGACTACGAACAACTAGACACGCTACTATCTAAAGCGGATTGGTACTATATGAGGTCAGATAGCGACTCAACCTATCAGAGAGGTCTTAAGGATATGGAAAGACTTATACAAATGAAGTTAGCACTACCCGACCAAGAAAGAGCAGATAAAATATGGAGTAACCACTCTCCTTTTACTAATATTAAAATTAAATAAGATGAGGTACATAGCAACAATAAAATGGTTAGATAACCAAGAGATTCAAGACGCTATGATTTTTAAAATAGGGGACATTGATGAAGATGACGATGACGTTTTCTTCTACCTTGAAGACGAATCAGAGATAGACGAGTTTAAAAAAGAAGGCGTGAACGAATTTATTATATTAAATATTAACAAACAAAACTAAATAAGATGAAGAATATAGAAGACTTACTATTTCCTAACAATCGGAAGTTGATACTCAATAAAGAAGAAGATTGCCTTGAAACTTGTATCGTTGATGCAGAGATTGACCCAATAAATTGTACACTTATAGGTGATGGGTGTATAAACATAAATACAGAAGACCTTACATATATAATATTAGATTTTCATAATTTATATGATATGTTGGACTTGATTGACGAAGCAGATAGCTACTACGAAAAAGAACACAATAACACTAAAACTAAATAAGATGACTAAAAGACAAGAACAATTGAACGGTATACTAACAGATGTATCGGATTACTATGGATTAAAAATTACAGACGTAACAAGTGACTCAAGACTGAGTGAATTTGTACGAGCGAGAGATATGTTTGCATACCTCTGCCGAGAGTACACAAGTGCATCGTATAACGACATAGGGCAGATGTTAGGTGGGCGTAACCACGCTACTATCATACACTCAAATAAGAAGATAAAGGAGTACGCTGAGATGTACCCCGCAGTTAAGAAGCAAGTGCAAGAGATTACATATCGTTCAGACTTATACGACAGACTAAAGACTCACGATGTAAAGGTGAGACGAGAGAATATAATTATGTCAGCAGTTAACTTGCTTTCAAACCAACTAAAAAGTTGGAACTTTGAATCTATTGAGCAGATGGAGATGAGTTACCCAATAAATAAAATCGTTAAAGATATCAAGCAAGGTGTGTGGGAAGAGATGTTAAACAATAAACAAAATAGCAATGTTAAATAAACAGAGAGAATTACACAAAAAGTTAAAGATAGTGTACTTAATTAACGTATGCGAGGCAAGGATAGAGACACTTAACAATTGGGTTAGGTGTCACAACTCAGACTTCTTCCCTATTGCTGATTTCTATCGTGATATGATACTAAGTGCCAAGGAAAGGAAAGAGTGTCTTAGAGAGGCTTATATGCGTTTTGAGGGCATTAATTAACAACTATGCTATACGATTAAATAAATAAATATGATATTTTCAATAATAGTGTTCATTTTAATTTTAAGTAGATTTTACGAATCTTGGAAATCAAATGAATGGTAAATAAAAATAATTAGTAACTTTAAATAAATCAAAAATATTATGGAAACAAAAAAAGCAACATCGTTTAACTACGAAACCTATGTAGTTCACGTTGAAATTACATCTAAGGTTAATTTCGTAGGGCATCAATCAGCTAACTCTATTGAGAGTGTAGTTCTGAAAACAATTAACTTTGACTCTATTGACAACACAATTATAAAGAGTTTTGTTAAATCATTCCTATCTTCAGTAGACTATAAATCTATAGCTGATTATATTAACGACTCATCCGCAGATAAAGAGCCAAGTAATAAGATTGTAATGAACTCGGGTAGGGAGTGGGATTTTATGGATGATAATAAATAAATAATTATGACTGAAAAAGAAATGCAAAAGCTAACCGAGATGATAGTGGAGGCTATTGATACTAGGCAACGTGAACTCGACCAAGAGTTCTACGATAACGCTAACTCGACAAACAACAATGTGCCTATGGAGTACGTTATACAACTCGACCAAGATAAGTCTGAGAAGGAGAGGCTTGTGGATAGAGTGAGTGAACTTTACATCTCCCTCCACACCGCAATAGAGCAAGAGAGGTTTGAGTTAGCAAACGACATCAAGGAAACAATTAAGGCAGTAAAAGACTTAATTAAAAGAAAATAAACTAAACTAAACTTAATATTAACACTTAACACCTAATAGATATGTAACAGAAAAAAATCAGAATGAAGAGATACGACTTAGAGAACTATGTTCGCTATATTAATGACCTCAAGGTTTCAAAACCTAAAGAGAGAGAACTGCTAGACTATAGCAGAGATGAATTAATAATAAAATTCTTACCATTGGTAGAGAACCTAGCAAGGAAGTTTCCGTCATCGGAGATAGCCATCGGAGTCCTTAATATCACAGACCTCATTCAGATTGGCTCTGAAGCATTGATACTAGCAGTTGATAAGCTAGACTACGACCACCTTAAATTATCTAGGGATGTAGATAAGACACTAAAGTCTTTCTTTTCTAAGAGAATTAAGGGTGCAATTAGGAGGCGTATTGACATCAACAGAGGTAGTATGAGGATACCCGAATACAAACGTAATATAATGAGGAAGGAATCAGACGACAAGGAGAACGTAGAGATGTTCTTTCGCTCTATATTCCTTACCATTGATGATGGTCAAAACAACAACAACTTTCAAGATAAGTCCGAGCCGTATAATATAAATATACTTAACGCATACCTCAAAGGTATTATGCAAAAGCATTTAAGTGCCATAGAGTATGAGGTTCTAAGGATGTCGTACGGACTTGACTGCAACAAGCATACAGGTCTTGAGATAGCAAATGTTTTAGGTATAAAAGGTATTAATAACTTTGTTCGGGTATCTGAGATTAAAAAGAAAGCGGTTGACAAACTGATAGATAGTGTTGATTATAACCAATTTATAGATATACTTTAAACTATGAAAGCACAAGAGTTAGCAATGATTAAAAGGATTGAATCTAAATCTAATTCAGATATAAAACAATCCGATTACGAGTATAATAGATTTGATGCATACAACGATAAATCTATTTTTGAAGTAAAGCATCGACACACATTCTACGGTGATGTTATGATAGAGTTTGATAAGTTTAGCTACAACTACGCTTACGCAATGGTAAACAACTTAAACTTTGTATATGCCGTAGAGATGAATGACATCATATACATATTTGACATTGTTAATCTTGTTAAGGAAGGTTTTAACTTTAATTGGAAGTGGAGAGAGATGCCGAAGACAACAGAATTTAACAGAAAAGAAAAGGTTCAGAAGTACGTTGGATTTATAAATATTAAACACTCATACTGCGAGATATGATAGACAATAAAAACACTAGAAGAATGGAACTACATAGAGAAGCTATACTTTCAGATGCAAAAAAAAAGCTAAATATTAGGGACTTTATGAAATTACAGAAACTTTTAAACAAATTAAAAACAACAAATAGAATTGGTGATTAAAAAAATAATCATTATATTTGCAAACGAAAACAATTAAATAATCCATTATGAAAACTCTAAATGAGAAACTTGCGACAATACAAACGCAATTTAAGTCAAAGAAATCAAGGTATAACAGCTTTGGAAAGTATAACTTCCGTAGTGCTGAGGATATACTTGAGGCAACAAAACCATTCCTATTAGATTTGGGAGTGTCGGTAACAGTAAACGAAGAACTCGTATGCACAGAGCCGTTTCCAATTCTAAAGTCAATAGCCACAATATCTGATGGCAAGGACTCCATAGAAGCAGTGTCAATAGTAGGTATAGACCTAGACCAAAAGGGTATGCAGATGCCACAGAAGTTCGGTAGTGCATCATCCTACGGTAAGAAGTATTCTTTAGGTAATCTATTTCTAATAGACGACACCGCTGATAGTGATGCTAGTAACAACCACGGCAAGTCGGATACAAGCTCCAACAAGAAGAGTATTAACTCTGTAAAGGATGAGGCTTACAAGAAGGCTTCTGAGTACATAAAGAGTGGTGGCAAGCTAGAAGCTATCAAGCAGAAGTACGACCTATCATCAAGTGTTGAATCTAAACTAAAAACACTGTAATATGGAGACTAGAGAACAGATAATAGACAAGCTACAAGACGATACGTTGTACTACGGTGAGTATGGTCAGCAATACTTAAGTAACTCAAACATTGGCACGCTACTTACTAACCCACTAGGACTAAAGGAGAAGACCAAGACCACCTCAGCAATGATATTTGGTAGCTACTTTCACACGGCAATACTTGAGAAGGATAAGCTACACAAGTTTAAAATCATTGAGGCTAACACACGAACTACGAAGGTTTATAAGGAACTAAGCGAGGGAGAGATGTGTATGCTACAGCACGAGGTAGATATGGCTGACGCTATGGTGGACAAACTACTTGACAACAATGTATTCTCATCTATGATTAATGTAGGTGAGGTTGAACACGAAGTGCCATCAGTAAAAGAGATTATGGGTAATATGTGGAAGGGTAAGGCTGATATAATTAACCACGATGACAAGTTAGTGGTTGATATCAAGACATCCTCCGACATCAACTCGTTTCACTTCTCAGCTAACAAGTACAACTACGATTCACAAGCATACATATACCGTGAGTTATTTGGCTACGATATGGTATTCTTAGTGATTGACAAGAACACCCATCAGATGGGTCTATTTGACTGCTCAGAAAACTTCTATGAGAGAGGTAGAGAGAAGGTAGTTAAAGCTACCGAGGTATACGATTTGTTCTACAAGGACGAATCATTTGACGCAAAACAATTTTTTATTAACCGTACACTATAGTACACAAAACAATTATTATTATGGCTAGTTTAATAACAGCAAGTATCAACTTAAGTAAAATCGATAAGAGTAAAATTATCGAGGGTAAGAAAGGTCAGTATCTACCAATAACAATATCATTGAACGATGACTTAGACCAATTCGGTAACCAAGGTAATATGACAATCTCTCAGTCAAAGGAAGAGAGAGACGCTAAGGCAGACAAGTCTTACCTAGGTAACGTAAAAGTAGTTTGGACTAACGGAGACAACGTAGCTGCTGCTCCAAGAGAAGAGCAACAAACTCAAAGTAATTCAACTGTAAAAGATGACCTACCATTTTAATTAGTACTTTTACATTGTAGTTGCAGTCGAAATAAATAGGCAACTAAAGGAAACTATACAAGCCCTTGCGATGAAATCAGCTTCGACTCTGATGGATTTGCAGGGGTTTTTTATTAAACAACAACGAAATGAGTAAGAGATTAGGCTACACATTCTATCCAAAAGATTGGAGAAGTGATGACAAAGTTATAATGCTTAATGCCGAAGAAAGAGATATGTTTCGGTTCTTTATTGACGAGTGCCACATAAAAAGTTCAGCAAAACTTGAGTGGAACTTGCAATATTTTCGGAGAATCTTAGGACATAATAAACAAAAAGTTGAAAGAATCTTTAAAGTTTTATGCAACTTTGAGTTAGTTTGCCAAGAGGGTGATTACATTGTTATCCCTAGTGTTATCAATAGATTGGGGTTTATTGAAGAGCAATCTGAGAGAGGTAAATTGAGCGGTTCTACTAAGCGTGAAAGTTTAACCAAAGAGAAAGAGAAAGAGAAACAGAAAGAGAAAGGGGAATCAGAAGACCCAAAGGTTAAATTCTTAAAGTGGTTTAACGAGTCAAGAACTCATCACTTAAAAATTCCATCTAACTTTAATAGTCTTACTAACCAAGACAGAATTAATCTAAGTGACTTGAGAAAGGATTATAGCAAGGAAGACTTCAACAAGGCTATAAAATCTTTTTGTGAGGACAAGTGGTGGGTAAAAAAGAAGAACATAACACCTAAACACTTCTTAGACCAAGACAACTTCGCTAAGTTCTTAAATGCTTACGAACCTACAAAGACAATCGGACAAAAACTAATGGGATAACTATGATACTAGAAAGCGGATTTGCAGACAAATATTTAGATGATGTAATTAACGGAAGGATAAAGCTAGGCTTAGGTTTAGGGTTAAAAACATTTGATACTCACTATAGATTTAAACAAGGGGAGTTCACAATTATTAACGGATTAGATAACGTAGGAAAAACAGATTGGCTACTGTGGTATTTCTGTGCATTAAGCGTAACACAAGGACTTAAATTTTGTGTTTGGAGTGGAGAGAATAAGGCAGGGCAGTTGGTTAAGAGACTAATCCAATGGAAGATTGGTAAGTACATAAAAAGTGCTGATGAGTTAGATATCTATAACGCTAAGGCTTGGGTTGAGGAGCATTTTAAGTTTATTGACAACACGGGTTTCTACAAGTCAGAAGAACTATTTTCAATGTTTGAAAGCTTAGATGTAAATGCAGTTCTTATTGACCCATACACGGGTATGAATAGAGACTACACTCACGCTGCTAACTACGATTTCTTAAATGAAAGCAGAAAGTTTGTTAACCAAACTAAAAAGAGTTTGTTTGTAAATACTCACCCTAACACAGAGGCAGCGAGAAGAATCTACGGATTAGAACACGAATACTATGGCTATCCTATGCCACCAAGTCGTTCACAAAGTGAAGGAGGTCAACCATTCGCTAACAGACCCGACAACTTTATAACCATTCACAGGCTAATTGGACACCCACTAATGAAGTTTAACACTCAAGTGTACATCAGAAAGGTGAAGGATACGGAGACAGGTGGAGAGCCTAATGCAATTGATGACCCAATTATTTTTGAATACAACAAAGGACTTGGATTTGTAAGCGATGGCATCAATATAGTGAATAATACTATTCGACCTGACCTACAATTTCAACCACTAATACCAAACAATGATTTTGATAGCAATCAAGACCCATTTTAATTATGATACTAACAGACGAACAAATACAGAAGGCAATAGATAGAAGGGAGGCATTCTTTTTTACAGACAAGGAGATAGAGAACTTATGGCATCAAGCAAGTTTAAAGAAGAACATTGAACTAATGACATTGAATATGACACAGCACACCCTAATCTTAGATGCTATGCACTTAAAAGCAGTTAAGATTGATGTTAATAAGGCAAACAAGATATTAGAAATAAAAGAATACCTTACAAAATCTATTCACGTTCAAAGGATTAATAACCTACAGGCAGAGTTAATAGATGAAAGCAACTTAAAGATGTTTGAAAAGGAATTTAAGATAAGGGAATTGAAAGAAGAGATAAAAAATTTAAAGCAAAATATTTGCAATTCTCGAATCACGAATTAAGGCAAATCATAGTACAATTTCGAGAAAGATATTTGTTTTAGGAAATGTACTCGAATTATTACTACGATAATAAAATAATAAATATGAGCAAGATTAAAATACATAAAATCTGTATTGACTCAGTCGTTGGCTGCAATTACGCAATTGATAATTTTAAACGAGGTTTTCGTTACGAGATTATCACGATGGGAGTTAAGGAAGGAAAAGAAAGTTGGGTGTTTAAGGAGATGTCTTCAGAGCAGAAAGAGTTCTTTGTTGAAAAAGATTACGCAGATTTATTAATTAATAACGGAAACATTAAAAATTTATAATTATATTTGTTTCAATCCCACAAATAAAACCATTTAAAAAATGAGAACAGAAGATTGGAAAGACCAACTAGACCTAGAAAAGGTAGAGCTAAAGCCTCCCTTTGTAGAAGAAGACTTTAGAAACATTCCTAAGTACTACCTATCTAATGGCATTGAAGCGTCTAAGGTAGTTGCAGCATTTCAAGGAGATAGCTACAACATAGGAACTGCACTAACTTACTTAATGAGGGCTGGTAAAAAGGTTTACGTTAACAAGTCTCCTAGAGATAGTAAGGTAGCTGATATTAAAAAAGCAATTAATCACTTAAATTTTGAACTTGATAGACTAAAAAATTATGGATAAAGAAGAGAATTTATTTCCAGTTTACTACAATGGTAAAAAATATTACGAAAAAGATTGTAATGATGTTTTTTTAGCATTTTATGATTGTAAAGAAGCATTAAATTGGGCTAATGGTGTCTATATGTTTGAGGGTGTTTATGTTTATCCCGATGGAGCAACGGAAGATTATTAATGATACTGTATTAATTAAAAAAAAATATTATCAAATAAATAGGTTATGAGTAATAAAAAAATAAAAGATTTTAGACCTAGGCTTAAAGGAAAAAAGCTTAAGGCATTTAAGAATCTAACCAAAGATGAATCTAGGGTGTTAGTGATAGGAGACACGCACTGCCCATTTGATTTAGATACATATCTAGATTTTTTAGTTGACACATACAACAACTACAACTGCAATAGGGTAGTTCATATTGGAGACGAGATTGACAACCACTACTCTAGCTACCACGAGACGGATGTAGATGGTATGAGTGGAGGAGATGAGTTGGATTTTGCTATTAAAAGATTAAGTAGATACTATAAGCAGTTTCCTAATGTAGAGGTTATAATTGGCAATCACACAAGAATGGTTATGCGTAAGGCTCAAACTGGTGGAGTTCCTAAAAAGTGGATTAAAGAAT
>Ga0228627_1001405_pt1 | contig 12563 bp, 8 predicted proteins | sample 33DmetaG_FD_190483 | JGI IMG/M metagenome (GOLD analysis project Ga0228627, IMG submission 190483) | Seawater microbial communities from Monterey Bay, California, United States - 33D | ecosystem: Environmental > Aquatic > Marine > Coastal | place: USA: California | collected 2016-09-28 | reverse complement strand
CCTCGATATTCATTCGCTTATCGAATTCAACATAATATTTGCCAACAAGCTTATCCCCTTTCAAACCCGTATTATCCGGGGTCTCCCTTTCACCTTTTTCATTTAAAGGAGAAAACTTCTCCCATGCAAGCATACTCTTACAAATATGAATCCCTCTATCGTTTATGATTTGAGTGCGTATCACCTTATGACCATTTGCCGCAAGAATTGATGAGACTGAATCACCTAAAAAAATATTTCTAAGATGCCCGAGGTGGAGGGGTTTATTGGTATTTGGAGAGGCGTACTCTACCATTACCGTAGGTTTTGAATTTGGTGTTTGAAGACCATAGTCTTCTCTTGAGCATGAATCAAGCACTTTCAACCAATAAAGATCTGATAATATGATATTCAGAAAACCCTTTAATACCTCAAAGCTTTTTATTTCATCAATTTCATCCACTAAAAAAGCACCTATCTTTTGCCCTGCATCTTCGGGTTTACACCTCAAAAGCTTTACAAAAGGAAATACAACAAGGGTTAAATCCCCTTCTACATCCTTACGAGTAGGTTGAAATTGAATCATACTTTCCGAAATGTTTTCACCGAAAAGGGCTACGCTATTCTCAAGTATTAAGTTTTTAATCTTCTGCTCCATGACGAATCGTCTTAATTTATAGCAAGACTGCGCAAATTTAAAGATTTACCTTCAATGGTGCATTTTATTTTAGCAACTCTTTGAAAATACTATATTTGCTTTTTTCGGGGATGTAGCTCAGCTGGCTAGAGCGCTTGACTGGCAGTCAAGAGGTCGTGGGTTCGACTCCCATCTTCTCCACTAATCCGTTAAATGCCCCTTCGTTGGGGCTTTTTTATTTATGTATTTATTAATAAAACCTCATATAATCATAATTATCCCAATCTCTAATACTTCCAAATTCTTCAAATGTCTCGGGCGTCATAATAAGAGAGTTTAATTTTTTTCTTCCCTTTTTATTATCTGATAGCCAAATACCCGAAACTTCGTCTCGCACTAAAGTGGGCCAACTTGATTCAAAACTGGTATTTAGGTCAAGCTCAAAAGATTCCAAATAGGGAAAGTGTGCCGTAATAATTGGCTTTTTAGCGGCCTCAGTTTTCTTGGCAAAATAAACATCATCATATCTGACCTCATCACCTAGTTTTCGATAGGTCAAAATAATGACATCGGTTTCATTCAATGTTGCGTAGGTATCCTTCTCAATACTCTCAAGAGGCGTTCCGTCTCCCTTTAGAGATGCTTTTTTGAACTTTTCCTTTAGAATTTGATAAGTACTGTTTGCTGAGAAGTCAACAAGCATTCCAGGCTCTTCAATAATTTTTTTGGCGATTTTGCTAATTGAATCATACCAAACATCAAATGATTGATGCTCTCTGTAAAGAACATCTATCAAAAACTCTTCACTAACAGAATAAGTTGAAGTTGTGGCAACCATATTTTCTGTATAATCAGATATGACTCTGTCAAGGCAAGAGGATACACTAAGATCGTAACCATGAACAAGGGGATACAAATGCGTATATCGATGATTACAATTCAAATACAAATTCCATAAATCAGTCTCATACTTTAAGGATTTTTCTTCATTATTCTTCGCTTCACTCCAAAACTTAAAAATTTCTTCGCGAGGATAAATGTCACTGAAATCATCATAATCCACGGGAGAGCTTAGACCTAAATTTAGAATTGAATCATACCAAATATCAAAAGACTGATTTTCTTTATATTCTAATGTTTTTTTCATAAAAATTGGTTTTTCATCATCATAGGTCCAGTTTGAAAAACCTTCAAACCAAATATAACTTGCGTTCTCAGATTGAATTTTTTTTAACATGCTCAGGTCCAAACTCTTGTATAACAATTCACTATTCAACATGTTTTTTTGATACTGGCTTACAAAGCTTTCAGGATTAGATACATCAAATAAAACTTTAGACTTTCCTTTATTTCTAAATACTTTATATCCTTTTTCTACAACTAAATTTGGTCTAAATGGAAGATAACAAGTCACATAATCATTGGAAACAATATCAATTTCAGAGGATTCTTTATTCTGATAAAACAAGGTCAGGCTAACACGTTCCTCATCACCCATCCACTTAAGTATATCTTCGGGTAAAGAAGAACCTTCAAAAAATTCTCCATCGACCTCTCCCCCGATAACATCGAATGGTGATGAAGCTTGTGTATCCAGAGGGTCGTATGCCACCAAAAGCTTATTTGATTCACCAATAGTCAGAATATTTGAGATAATTTGGGGGAAAATTGCCGGAGTAGAGACCGTTGTCGGCACCCTATCTATGACATTGGTATCATTCAGCAAATTGATTTGTGCATTTGACTGAAAAACAAAGAATACGATTAGAATACTTAAAACTTTCATATTTTTTTTCTTCAATTTAGATTAATAAACTTTTAATAAAGATACAATTGTGATACAATAATTATCTATCAGTTTCTTATCTTTAAGATATGTTGGTAAAATATTGTTTTTTTTTATCCCTTTTTATATCCACCGATGCTTTTGTAATTTTCTCCCAAAATCTCAATTCTGAAATCCATGTAAATTGCGATACGACATCTTATAAATTAAACGATTATGTCGATTCCCTAAAGATTTACGAAGTGCTGATGGGTGAAAAAAAACACCTGCATACTGATGATGAGCGATTGAAACTTGCCTTTTACGTAGCTTTGAGTCACTACCCTGAACTTCATCATAAAAAAATTTCACTCAAGCTTAAATCAATCAAAAGTACGATGCAAGCCCAACCTAGTCCAAGCTTTATAGTAAAACGAAAAAACAAAAGAGGTTACAGTATTTTTGTGAATAACAATCCAAACCTAACAGGACTCAATTATATGGAACTTAGTTTCAATGGTCTTGTTGGATGGATTGGACACGAATTTGCGCACCTCATCGACTATTCTTCGATGAACAATCGTGAGCTTCTTGGTTTTATTACAGCCTACATTTTTGATAAAAGGACAATGCGCAAAACAGAGAGAAATGCGGATAGAGAAACAATCAAACGCGGACTGGGTCCTCAACTTCTCGATGGTGTGGCTTTTTTTGAAAAAAACAAGAAAGTTTCAAAACGCTATCGCAAGAGAAAAAAGAAAAATTACCTCTCCGAAGAGGAAATCATTGTAGATATCAATAGAAATTGTCATTAATATTTGATGAAACTGTTAATCCTTTGTAGTTAACCTTTTTTATTTAGATTTACCATATGGAATGGTATATAAAAAACAGGTGGTGGATTTGGAGCTTGATGGGAGTTTATTTGGCCTACAGGATTTATCTCTCTATTGTATATTAGTGGCTAACTATTACGCGCTTTTTAAGCATTCCCTGCTCCCCTGCTCCAAACAGCATATACATACCATTTGATAGCTGAGAAACATCAATTATTTGCGGTGAAGTATACACATCGATGGAATGCATCAGTCTTCCTTCCATATTGTAAAGCATCAAAGATTCAAGCTGAACATTCTCTGGCCACATCACAACGAATTGATCCTGTGCTGGATTTGGATAGCACCAAAAGTCCCTTTGAAGTTCTTGAATACTTGCATCGTTGTAATATACGAAAGGTGCTGTCAAAAAATCACAACCAAGACTATCATAGACATAAGCCACATAATCTCCATTCTCCTCAGGTTGATGGTCATAGGTGGTCGCGCCACTAATCTCTATCCCATCAAGATACCATTGCACACCATAGCCCTGTGGTAAATTAGGTACATACAAGTTTTCAGCTGCATCGATTTCAATCTCAAAGCTTAATGTGGTATCACAATAAATTACAAATACCGAATCAGAAGTTGAACTGCATCCCAAGGGGCTATACGCGGTGACATAATAATAACCTGTTTGGTCAATCGATTCTATGGCATCCGTATGCCCTGTCCAGAAGACACTATCAATAGACCATTGCAATATGTACTGGGAAGAATCCGTAGCGATTGTATACGCCGTTGAATCGTAAACAATATTTGGGATCCCGGGAGCCGCGCCTACAACGATCGTGTCTAGACTCTGAACAGAAGGAACAGGAAAAATCTGTTGATAATCAATATTATAAGCAACATTGGAATATGAACCCGCTCCGCAGCTAGAGCAACTAGAAAAATTCATAATATGGTTACCACAATTGTCATCTCCACCGTAGGTAATCTCCGCAGCATTTGTTTGAGCGGCAGTTTCATCAGCATCCATCACATTAATCTTGTACTGTTTGTTGGGGTCCATATTTATATTGACGGACCAAGTTATGGGTCCATCATTATTGTATTCATAATTGGATTGATAAATTAGATTTCCGTCCTCCAAAAGCTGAAAATAGGGATCCGGATTATTGCCATTCAGAGGCTCCCAACCCCACGGTTGTCCTAGCCAATTTTCGCTAATATTTAAAATGGTCACCTCCGTAAGCGTATAATTGTCGAGCGTATCCATATTATTGTAACCAGAATACTGCACGGGATAAGCACCTGGCTGTGTATAAGTTTGAATACCCGGATTTTCATCATTACTAGTTACACCATTACCGAAATCCCACTCATAATAGAGAAGACCGGGGTTGTTGTTTGTAAAGTCAACATCTAGAGGAAGACAACCCAACGGAGGGTTTGAATTGAAACCGGAATTTCCAATCGCAGGCGTCTGAATCTCAAGTGTAATAAAAAAAGGCACAGGGATATTGTCAATACTTGCTCCTGAAGCCGTCACATCAACCAAGATACTCACCTCAACGTCATATATACCTGCGAGAATTGGTGTTCCAAATACATTTATACATCCATAGACATTATTTTGAGGATTGTAATTACACCCATTTGCGGCATTATTACATTCCCAGCTGAGTCCTACAGGTAGAGCGATACTTACGATTTCAAAATTGTTAATCGTTGCCCCGCTGGTATCAGTCGGCATTACAAAAGTTATGTCTTCAGAATATGGCTGACCCGCAAAACCAATCGGAAGTGGATTTGGATAAATACCAGCAATAGTATAGCTTTCATCAACAGTACATTGTCCCAAGCAGTCAGTTGGGAAAAGTAATATAGAAAGGAAAATAGATAGAAATAGAAAAGATCTCATAGCATTATATTTTGATTGGCCGAAGCGACACAAGTATCCTAAAGATAATCGTTATTATTTTATTGAATCATTTACATTCAATTATTGCTTTAAGACCTTTATCCACTTATTACCAACCTTCAGGTGATACATTTCTGAACTGAGATGAGAAATATCTATGCTCTCTTCAGCGTGTAGAAGTTCTCCTCGTAAAATACATTTACCATCGAGGCTGAACAATTCATAAGGCAATGGGTACAGATGATCTCCGTTTAATATTAGCGATCCAGTAGTCGGATTTGGATACGCTGAAAGACCCTCCGGTATAAACGAAGAAAGGGATGCAAAAGCATTGCAATTGACGGAAGAAGATAAGTAATTGTAACGGGCTTGAATAAATGATTTTAATCCATAAATGGTACCCCCAGGGCCTCCGAGGTTAGAATTAATATTCGTATCAAAGTCATTATTACTAAACATTTTATTGTTGTCGGCATACACATATTGTTGAATTAATTCCTTGTAATTATCAATAATTGGATTCAAATACTCAGGATTAAATACTGTATTTAGTAACAAGCAAATCTCTGAAGTATATTGATTCATAAAGAGCTCATTTTCAAAAACACGTTCGAGCAAAGGCCTTTGTCCTTGATAGAAGTCGATGGGTAAATTGGTCATTGGGGTTTGAACACCAAAAGCATATGAACCAAATGTCTCATTTGCATCCCACTTGATCCATTCCCACTGGTCTGTGGACATATTATGATATAGATAATAATTTCGTGCAGAGAGGGTATAGGTATCAAGATTACTAAATAAATTATTGAATGCTACCGAACTTAAAAAGGGCCCTAAATTCAATCTTGAGGGCAAACCTAATTCGAATTCAGCATCTGAGGAACTATTTAAAAAGTATATAAAATCAATAAGATCGTACCAATCATTAGTTTCTTCGTTGGATTTCAGTTCATACGATGACTCGTACAACGATTGGTCCAATCCTAAGTAAACAAGATTTGCCTCACCATCTCCACCACTAAAATTAGATCCCGCCTTAAATAGGTTCCCTGAATCATTGCCAATACGCCAATCAAGAAACTGGTCATCTATCTGTTCAATCAATGTGTAAAATCCCCAATCTTCGCCATTATATTTCACATTTGCATAATTCGCTCTCGGTGCAGGAACGCCATGCGCCCTACACAAGTCAAAAAAGAGTTTTTCTCTCATAAAAGTGGGGTCTTTAAAACAATTACTGAAATTGAGTTTTTTTAAACCATCATAATTCTGACCTACTTTAAATTTATTGAAATCGATTTTAAATGCTTTTTTATCTCCCGGATGAAAATCACTTGAATTCCCCTTCAACCGCACCCCTACACTATCGAAAGTATAAGTCCCTGTAGCGTCAGTCAATGTAAGTTGGGCTGGAATATAAACGGATCCTATGAGATCTATATTTTCATAATTATCCTGAAGTTGTTGCCAAAAATCACTTTGAGGAAAGTCTAAATCTATGGAAACGACTTGATTGGTTGAGAATAAGTTTGCACCTTCTATTTGAGCTTGACTAATACCTGCAAAAAAAATAGCAAGTATTATCGAAATTGATTTAATCTTAAACATATTCTTTTTTAATTCGTATTTGTTTCACTTCGGAATACCAAATTAACCATTCCTTATTACATCAACAAAATCTCTACATTTTTGTAATTTTGAAAAGAATATAAATTGTTAAACATTCAATATTTTATGTTTTTTAAGTCGAATCTATTTTTTCTTCTTTTCATTCCACTAGCTATTTGGTCACAACCGAATTACACGATTCTTTCCAATAATAACCCTCATCCAGATAACTTATTTTTTCATGTGGGTGGACCCCCCGTTAAACCAGTGAATATAATGGATTCTGATGGGAACATTATTTACACTGAAGATATGGGACTCAAGGGTTGGGCATGGAAGGTTAATGAAAATAACCAAATCACGTATTTTGATAGGCAATCAAAAGGATGGTTTGTTATGGACTCACTTGAGAACATAACAGACACTGTTTATTGTCAAAATGGATACCAAGCAGATAACCATGATTTTTTGGCATTAGAAAATGGCAACTACGTGATCTTTGCCTACGACGAACAACCGTATGCAACGGATACCATATCTCCAGACGGAAGTTCAAATGCTTCCGTTATTGGATTGGTTATTCAAGAATTAGATCCTGATCATAATGTTGTATTTGAGTGGAAAAGCTGCGACCATTTTTTTATGTCCAACTATCCGAATATTAACTTTAATCCGAACGTAATTGATTTTCTTCATTGTAATGCAATCGACATCGATGAGGATGGTCATTTCTTAATATCTAATCGAACCATATCAGAGATTACCAAAATTCATAGAACCACAGGCGAAATTATATGGAGATTCGGTGGTTCTCAGAGTGACTTTGAATTCACAAACGATTATCCTTTCTCTAAACAACATTGTATAAAAAGTCTTGGAAATAATCATTATTTACTTTTTGACAATGGAAATCAAAGCGATACATATACAGGTGGTATAAAACGTTCCAGAGGTGTTGAATATGCTCTTGATTTAAATGATTTCACGGCTACCAAAACATGGGATTATGTGCATTCTGATTCTCTTTTTACACCTTCAATTGGAAGCATCCAGAGATTAGATAACGGTAATACACTCATTAACTTTGGCAACAATCAAAATATTGAAAGAGGTTCAGTGGTGATCGAAGTGGATGCCAATAATAATGTGGTATTTGAACTTGAAATGGACAATGGACAGAACATCTATTGTGCAAATAAAGCCAATTGGAATTTCTACACAGAACCTGTTGTTTCGATAAAACCATTAATAAATAGTACGATAAAGGTTTATCCAAATCCGTCTAAATCTACTTTTAACATCAGAGGAAATGAGAAAATGATTGACGAGATAGAAATTAAAATATTCAATCTATCTGGAAAAAATGTCTTTACTAAACTTTTAGGTTTCGATGAAGTAGAATACCCTTTAGCTATCCATCATAATTTGAGTCCAGGAAATTATACCCTGCAATTGAGTACGTCTAAAGATATATTCCTCAAAAAACTATCTATTGTTGATTAATCCTATTGATTTGTTGGCAAAAACACCTCGGCCATCATACAACGTGCGCTGCCGCCTCCACAAGCTTCAATAGTATCTAGACTGCTATGAAGGATAGGATTATAAGCTTGGATTTTTTCTACCTGATGCACTGTCAAACTATTAAAGGCAGAGGTCGACATGACCAAAAGTGGCTCATGACCCATAACCTGCAGCATATTACCAGCAAACAGACCTTTTTGTGCCTCTGTAATTTCGATAATTGCTTTACCAGAGTCTAATAATGCTTGTTCTAATCTTCTTCGTTCCTCAGGATCGTCAATAGTATCTAAACACACAACAGCATACTTATCTGCTACACACATCATAACATTGGTATGATAAATTGCTAGGCGCTCGCCTTCATGTGTTTGGTTAGCGGTAAATGAGACGAGCCGATAATCAAATTCGTGGCAAAACTCGATTGCAATGTTTTCGTCTGTACGAATTGAAATGGCGGCATAACAGATTTTATTTTCTCTATCAAGAATCATACTTCCTGTTCCTTCCAAGAACAAGTCCTCCGATTCATAATGTGAGAAATCAACAATAGAGGTGATTTTAAATTTTTCTCTTAGCTTTTCAAGAATATCAGTTCTACGTTCTAATCTTCTATTTTCTGCACACATGGGATACAATGCTACTCTACCATCTTGGTGAAAGGAAACCCAATTGTTAGGAAATATAGAATCGGGCGTATCGGGTTCGATCGTATCTTTTATGACATGTACGTTAACCCCTTTATTTTCGAGTTTGTCAACGAAGCTATTGAACTCAGCTAAAGCTCGCGCCTTCACTTCATCTGAAGAAATAGAATCTAAATGTTTTTGATAATAATTGTTCTTTGCAGTTTCTTCGTTATATCTGAAGGCCACAGGTTCAATCATTAATAGGTTCGATGTAAGTTGTTTCATAGTCGTTTTAATGGCATTGTTGAGCATCTAAAAAGTCCGCCCATTTTGGAAACTTCGCTATATGGGACTTCTTCAACCGTTAGTCCTTGTTTACGGAGCTTTTCATTTAGCACACGAAAATTAGGTTGGGAAACAATTACATCCTCCGAAATCGAAAAAAGATTTGAATTCATGTGATACATTTCATCTGCGTTGATCCTAATAATATTTTCTTTCAAAAACATCTTTTCTAATATTTCAATGTCTTCAATGTTTTTAAATCCAGCTTCACAAATGATGGCCCCATTTCTTCCAATTGGTTGAAAACAGCAATCCAAATGAAGCGCACTTCCAATTGGTTCTGCATCTGATTTATTTAATTCGAAAGCAACAACTGTTCTATCCGGAAATTGTGCTTTTATAAATGCGACTCCTTCCTTATTTGTTCTTGCAACTTTATATTTTTCAAAGTCTTCATCTTCAGAATAACCAATTAGAATAAATTCGTCAGTTAACAAAACATCTCCACCTTCAATTCGCGCAGATTCTGGCATTTTAATGACCGAGTCTTGGTCAAACCTATCTATGAGACTTTGGAGCGCCAGAAGCTCATCTGAGCGGTCTTCAATGATATTTGGAATGCACAATTTGGAATCAATAACAAAGGCGATGTCTCGTGCATATATCTGATTCAATCCAGAAATATTTTGAGGTCTTAAAACGTTTACATCGTATCGCTTTAGAATTTCGCAAAAGTTGCTCATCTCCTTTACGAGGTCACTCTCATTTGGATACGTGCCTTTTAGTACATTTTCAAGTGATTTTGGATCGTAACATGCACTAGCTTCAGGGGTACCTCCAAAATCTTTGGCAATACCCAGAACGACAGTTTGTAGTTTACCAACTTCATTTTTTACATTGAGATGCATAGTTTACTTTCTATTTATCGGAAACGAAAATAGCTAAAATACTTATACTTTAAACACTTCTATGATGAGGCTTAATTATTCGTGTTTAGAATAAATAGCTGAACGCTTCGCTACCTCGTCATAGTTGATTAATTTCAACTTATGAACAGTTTAAAACTCCAATTAATTATAGCTTATTGCTTCATAGGTATCCAATTAAACATGGCTTTAAGTCAAAAAGAAGATGCTTTTTCAGGAGAATTAACCTACAGTATAACTAAAATCAGTAATGACAAGCTTGAAAACGATTTTGCATTAGGGAGCGAGAAAGTTGAAGAAAAGATGATTATTTACGCTAAAGACTCACTTGTGAAGCGCGTACATTTTAGCTCCGTAAATGGCATTCAAGAAAGTATTGAGCACCTGCGACTTGATAAAAAAATACTTCTTTTAAATATGGATTCTATGGGCTTTGCCATACAAATGGCGGAAAATGAAGACGCACAAGTGAACAAAAAAAATAAATACACCTTGAAAAAAAAATGTTTTCCAAAGAAGAAAATAGCGGGTATAAAAGGTTCACCTATGCTCTTGTCGCACACTATGTTGAGAAACGACCTTTATATTTGGTACAATAAAAAAATACCATCTAAATATAATCAGGCATATCCCTCGTTAGACAAATTACCCATCCAATATTATGTTGTATCCGAGAAAGGACTCTATCTCTATACTTTAGTTTCTTTGAAAGCATATGATCCACCCCTTGCAATATTTCAAATACCAAATGACTATAAATTGATTCCACTCAAAGATTTCCTCAATCTTATTCAAAATTAATAGTAACGAACCGTGTGGATTTGGTTTTATAATGAACAGAAGGTTGTTCAAACATAAGAGCGTGTCCATCAAAACTTGAAGGACATAAAGTTATATTCGTAGGATAGTTCAAAATTAATGGAGGAAAACGAATTCATACCCGTAGATCATACGAAAACTAAAAAACGCACTACTAAAAAATCGAGTAGCACGAAAAAATCGAGTAAATCTAAAAAAAGCAAGTCATTCATGTCAAAAATTGATTTGAATAAAGTAGCGACAATTATAGGTTCTTTTCTATTGATGTTTTCTATTTTCTTGTTTATTGCATGCCTTTCCTATCTTTTTACTTGGCAAGAGGATCAGGATAAGCTTGTAAATACCTCTTTTATCGACTTTATTTTTAATCAACCAGAAGTTGAAATCAATAATAAACTTGGGAAATTTGGTGCTTGGATGTCGCACTTATTATTTTTTCACCTTTTTGGTATTGCTTCTATGGGTATTTGCTTCCTTATGTTTTTATTGGGCTTTAAGATCCTTTTCAAAAAAGCACTGGTTCATTCGGGTAAGGCATTTTCAACGACTATCGCATTTATGTTATGGAGCTCCGTTTTTCTTGCTTTTTTCTCAAATGAAATTCACATTCTTGGAGGTACCTTTGGTTATTATGTAAATCATTGGCTATTACAAACCTTTGGGACAATTGGTGCTCTAAGCTTTAATATCGTTGTTTTATATATCATAATAACACTATTATTTAACCCAGATTATAGGGCATTATTCAACTATTTTTTTCCTAAAAAAGAAAAGAACCTCAATACCTCTCAATCTCAAGAGGCTATAGAGGTTGATAATGACAATATGCTTGTGATTAATCCGATAACTGAAGAAGACATTACAGAAGACATTGTTTCTAAACCTGTAGATTTTTCCGAAGAAAATGAAGCTTCAAATAATGAGTCTACACCGCCCATTGATATGGACGAAAATGAAAAACAAAACGAGGAGGATAAAGGCCAAGAACTTTCGACAGAAACTTCTGCTAAAAACGCTGACTCTGAAAATAATGAGGAAGACTCGTTTGAAATTGAAATTGCAGAGGAAGAGGCAATGGTTGATGAAAGTGAACTAGGAGAACAAACCTTGGCAGAAAAATTAGTGGAAGAACATGGTGAATTTGATCCAACTGCAGACTTAGAGGGTTACCTTTTACCTTCTGTTGAACTTTTACAAGACTATGGCTCTGGCAGTGTATCTGTTAACAAAGAAGAACTTGAAACAAATAAGGATCGGATTATAGAAACCTTATCCAACTATAAAATTGATATTGCTAAAATCAAAGCCACCGTCGGGCCGACTGTAACGTTATATGAAATCGTTCCTGCACCGGGTGTACGAATTTCAAAAATCAAAAATCTTGAAGACGATATTGCTTTGAGCCTCAGTGCACTTGGTATTCGAATTATTGCACCTATCCCTGGGAAAGGAACAATCGGTATAGAGGTTCCAAATTCAAGTCCTGATATGGTAAGTATGCGTTCTTTAATTGCATCAGAAAAGTTTCAAAACCATGACGGTCAGCTTTCTGTGGTTATGGGCAAAACCATTACTAATGAAACCTTTGTATTTGACCTTACTAAAATGCCTCACCTACTTGTGGCCGGTGCCACAGGGCAAGGAAAATC
>Ga0228627_1001379_pt1 | contig 12734 bp, 11 predicted proteins | sample 33DmetaG_FD_190483 | JGI IMG/M metagenome (GOLD analysis project Ga0228627, IMG submission 190483) | Seawater microbial communities from Monterey Bay, California, United States - 33D | ecosystem: Environmental > Aquatic > Marine > Coastal | place: USA: California | collected 2016-09-28 | reverse complement strand
GAAATATATTCAATTTTATAAGTAGTGCCGGTAAAAGAAGTACTGTCTTTATTTAAAAATTTACAACCTCCATTAGAAGTTAATAGTTCTGAAAGTTTGTGAAAATCTGGTTTTATATGTTTTTGAATTTGTGGGTCATATTGCTGACAAAGAATATTAATTGGTAAAACAAGAATAATTAAAACCCATCTCATAGCTAGAATATTTTCTTTAAGTTATCAAATAAATTCAAAATTTCATTTATCAAAATAATAAATAAAAGAATGTTTTTAAATGCAACAATGTTGCATTAATTAAGAATTTCATTAGTTTTGAATCCGAAATATACAATGGATTTACTTTTATGGAATTAAAATTAAAAATGAGCTCTGATTTAGTTGGAGCTACAGCTAGTACTCTTTGCACAATTCATTGTATGGCTACTCCATTTCTTTTCTTTGCATCTACTTGCACTAAGAGTTGTTGCGCGTCTGCTCCTTTGTGGTGGATGTGGATTGATTATGCATTTTTATTTATTTCATTATTTGCTGTATATAAGTCTTCCAAAAACACTACAAAATTTTGGATAAAACTAGTTCTTTGGGGTTCATGGACAGCATTATCTTCCTTTATATTTTTAGAACAAAACACTGAATTAAACTTGTCAGATTATTATAAATATTCAGCTGCTGTATCTTTAGCCCTTTTCCATGTTTATAATTTAAAATATTGTAAATGTGAGTCTGATAATTGTTTGGTAGATAACATTTAAATTTCCATAAAAATACTTGCTCTAGATTTAAAACAAAAAAAGTGCTCAATTAATGAGCACTTTAAATATCGAGAGTAATGAATTCATTATTCTTTGATAAAACTTGTCAAATAGTTGTTTTTCTGGTTACTAATTTTGACAATGTATACACCATTGCTAAAATTGCTTATATCAATTTTATTATTTCTTAATGTACCTTTAGAAATGGTATTTCCAATCATATTTATAATAGAATACTCTCCTTCAATATTTTGAATGTTAATATAATTTGATGATGGATTTGGATAGATAGACACATTTGGTAAATATGTTATTTTAGTACTAGTAGCTGGTGGTAGTAAGACCTTGTCTAAAATATGTACTACACCATTATCAGCTAAAACATCTGCAGTTGTAACATTAGCATCGTTAATCATTACTCCCATAGTTAAATCCACTATAAAGTCTTGTCCGTTAAGAGTGGTAACTGAACCACTAGATAAATCTGATGAAAGGACTTTTGAATCCAATGTATGATATAATAATATATTAGTCAAATCTGGATTTGCTAAAACACCACTCAAATTTGTATTTAATGCAATTGCTAAATCATCAAAAGCCGCATCAGTTGGAGCAAATACTGTAAACTCACCATGAGGGTTAGTTAAAGTAGATAATAAACCTTCTTGAATTACAGCAGCAGTTAGTGATGTAAAACCATTATCAATTGCAACATCTATAACAGTTTCTGATGGCAATACTACTTCATTTATGACATGTACTACACCGTTATCTGATGTGATATCTGCAGTAGTAACTTTAGATTGATTGGCAAATACACCATCATTATTTACAGATATTTTTATTGTATTGGTAGTACTTACTGGTTGAACAATTTGGCCATTGGTTAATGTACTTGAAACTACTTCTGATCCAATTACATGATAAGTTAAAATATCACTTAAGTTAGGTAATGCTAAAATATCATTGATAGTAACTCCGAGTTTTAAAGCTAATTCATCAAATGCAGAATCTGAAGGAGCAAAAACAGTAAGAGATGAAGTAGGATTGGTTAAAACAGGCAATAATTCTTCTTGTATTACTGCAGTAACTAATGTTGTAAAACCATTATCAATTGCAATATCAGCGACAGTTTCGTCTGGTAAGAGTAATTCTGAAACTACATGTACGACTCCGTTGTCTGCCGTTATATCTGCAGTAGAAACCTGAGAATGATTTACATATACATCACCAGCACTTGTTTTAGTTAGTTTTAAAGTGTTAGTAGTAGATAGAGGACTAACGACTGCACCATTACTAATTCCAGTTGAAAGAACCGTAGAATTCAGAACATGGTAAATAAGAATATCTGAAAGATTTGGTAGTGCCAAAAGATCTGAAATTGTAACACCCAACGCCGAAGCTAGATTGTTGAATGCATTATCATCTGGTGCAAATACTGTACAACTTGGATTTTGTCTAAGTGCAGCATCTAAACCTTCTTGTAAAAGTGCGGCTTCCAGATAAGTATGATTTGATGAAGTTGCTATTACATCGTCAAATACATTTGTTTGTGCAAATGATAAATTGGAAAATGTCATTATTAAACCTAATAATGATAATGTTAGAGTATTTTTAATATTCATTTTGTTTATATTTTTTAAGTTAATGTTAAACAAAGCTACATATTGTTTAATCTTTTGACTATTTGTTTAAACAAATAAATCTCTCTTACATTAATAAATTGATATGTAAATTATAGATAATGTATTTATTAAATCAAAAAAAAAGTAGTTAAACAAACCCATCTTTTAGAGTGAGAAAATATTTAAATAATTTTAATTTTGAATAATTGTAATAAAGCTTAAAAAAGTCTCACTAAGGTAGAATAAGCAATTAATGTAGTGTTAGTCGTCATACCATAATATCTTTTTAAAAAATTGTATATTAAATTTGAAGAACTATTTTATTTTGAATAAGAAATATACAAGTATTTACACATATTATATTTCTATAATTTATATGCTTTAAATAATTTAAATAAATTTAAGATTGTATGAATTTTAACCTGAAAATAATCTCCAGTATAATCTTAGTTTTTACTACTTTTTTGTTGGTTTTACTCTCTTGTGAAAAAGAAAATGATCCTCGTTTAAAATATGTTGGAGATTGGAATTTCAAAGGAAATGGCTACTCATATTCTGGTTATTATATTTATGACTCTTTACTTAATTCTCATTGGACATACAATGAGTCTTTTACAACAGATTATAACGACAGCACAGGCAGTATTGAATTAGGGGATAACTCAAATGAGATTATAATTAAATATTGTGAGTCTTGTCATTCGGTAATTTATAATTTAAATGAAAATGGTGAAGAAGAATGGTCCGATAACTATGGGGGTAATATTGGTTGGACACTTACCGACACCACTTTTTTTAAAATTGTTGCACCATCTCCACCAAGTTACTCCCCAAGTTTCTCCACTTACGATGTCGAAGGTTGGAAATTATAATTTAATAATAGGTTCATTAGGATTTTAAAAAGTGGAACTGAAGATTTAATTCCCTGACTAACTACAAACTACTACTCTGTATCATTATTTTCAGCTATGATTTGATAACTTTAAACTATTAATATAAATTTCTATTCCAAAAAATTAATTCTGGATATGAGAAAACTCTTAATCTTAACAATCATTATCGCGAACTTTACTGTTCAAGGTCAATCCATTATACATCCAGCAAATAATGATGTCTTTTTGCAAAACGAAGTAGCCGAAGTTCACATATCCCTTAGCGTCAATAACCTAAATGTGCTTTTAGGAGATAGTCTATACACCGACTATCATTTTCCCGCTACATTTTACTATTACTCCTCAGCGCACAACGATACTATTCAAAATGTAGGATTTAGAGTGCGGGGAAATACATCAAGAAGTGCAAACAAGAAATCTTTTAAAGTTTCATTTAATGAATATACTCAAGGTAAGAAATTCAAAGGTATTGAAAAAATGAATTTAGTTGGACAGCATAATGACCCATCTCTTCTTAGATATTGGATGAGCTTAACAACACTCAATACGAATGATCTTATCACCTCAAGATCTAGCTATATCAAGTTGTATATAAATGGTGAGTACAAAGGTATTTATCTTAATGTTGAACATATTGATGATGAATTTCTAGAAAAGCGCTTCATAGGGGATGACCATGGTAATTTGTACAAATGCACCTGGGGAGCCGACCTAAAGTACAAAGGCAGCAATCAATCTTCTTATTACGGACCTTATGAATTAAAGACTAATAAATCGACAAATGATTATTCTGATTTAATACAATTCATTCAGACTTTAAATAGTATTAGCGATGCAGATTTCCCTTGTTTTATTGAAGATTATTTTGAGGTTGAATTGTATCTCAAGACACTTGCAGCAGAAATGATAATAGGACATTGGGACGGCTACGCATTTAACAAAAATAATTATTATCTATATCAACAACCATCTAGTGGTAAATTCGTCTTTATTGAATACGATATGGACAATACCTTCGGGATTGATTGGTTTGGAATTGATTGGGCCAATAGAGATTTAAACAACTGGCATAGTAATGACAGACCTCTAGTGGAACGATTACTTTCTTACCCATTTTATAACGACCTTTTCAACTCCTACCTGAGCCAAATATTGAATAACTTAAATGTATCGGGATGGTACTCTGATTTACAGGCTAAGAAAGGCTTAATTAGTAGTGCAGTACAAACGGACTCTTATTATTCAATGGATTATGGATTTCAATATTCTGATTTCTTAAATGCTATTGACAATAATTATGGTGCACATGTCACTAAAGGATTAGCGGAGTATCTCAATGAACGCATTAACAGCGGGTTAAATCAAATTCAAAATAATGGTAATCAAAGTCATCCATGTTTGACATCTATTAATGAATTTGATAAGCTATTGTATAAACCTGCAAGAGAATTAGTTAAAATTTTAGATATCATAGGCCGTGAAACAATATTCAAACCAAATGTCCCGTTAATTTATTTATACAAAAACGGTACTGTAGAAAAGGTTATTAGGATGGGACAATAACTACATTAATAGAGAAATATGAAATTATTTTACAAAAAAATTTTAGTTCTAACTTTTTTTCTTGTAGTAATAGCTTTTGATTCGTGTAACAAAGAAAGTGAATGTGAAGATTCTCAAAGTGCAAAACTAGTTAATATGACTGGGTTAGATGGATGCAGTTGGATGATAGAATTAGGAGATGGAACCAAACTAGAACCAACCAATTTAAACGATTTCAATATTAATTTACAAGAGAACCAAAAAATTTGGGTTGTATACCATACTGCTGCTCAAATGGCAAGTATCTGTATGCATGGAGAAATAGTTACCATAGATTGCATTTCAGAAAGATAGCTGCATGTTACCATTTGATAACTGTTTTAAGATTTATTGAACTTATTTTTGTATAAATCTTAAATAATTTCATGAAAACTGAAACAATCATTTTAGCTCTTGCTATATTATTTACTGGGCTTATGGCTGGTATTTTTTTCACTTGGTCTAATGCTGTAAAGCCTGGAATTGGAAAACTAAGCGATCTTGAATATCTAAGAGCATTTCAGTCTATGAATAGAGTCATATTAAATAATACATTTAAATTTATATTTGCTGGAGCCATAATAACTACAGTACTTTTACCCATATTTTATTTTAATTTATATCCAAATAATATTTTTTGGATGTTTATATCTGCTTTTATCATATACGGGGTTGGAGCCTTTATTGTAACTATAATTGGAAACATACCTTTGAACGAATTATTAGATAAAACTAGTCTAGAAAGTATTTCTTTAGATGAACTGAAAACACTTAGAAAAAGTATTGAAGTAAAATGGAATAATTTTAACTTAATAAGATCTATTTCATCGTTAGTATCTTTTATATTACTAATTCTTTCCATTTTATTGATTAATAAATGAATCCGAAACTTACCATCAAAATATTACTATGGTTGATAGCAGCTGTTACACTTTTTCATTTAACCATATTAATTAAGATAATTCCTTATGAAATCTCTTGGGGAGGAAAGCTTAAGAATGATGCAGAAATGTATTTGTTTGAAAGCATATCTATTTTAACAAACCTTTTTCTAGGTTATGTATTACTCATAAAAGGTGAATTCGTTTCAAAATTAATTTCCACAAAGGTGGTGAATATCATTTTATGGGTTTTCCTTTTTATTTTTGGATTAAATACCTTAGGAAATATTTTCGCAGAAACTCTTTTTGAAAAAAGTTTAAGCTTATTAACACTTGTTTTTACTTTCTTATTATGGAATATTCTTAAAAAGAGTAATAAAGACATCAAAGCTAGGACAAAGTGAATTTTAATAAAAAAGATAGAATTGAAATACTTGAAAACGCTATCAGCTGGATTGTAGTTTTAGCTATGTTTATTTATGGCGGTGGTAAATTAATTCAATTTGATGGAGCTACTGAAATTGATAAAACTGTTTCGGAATTGACTGGAATGGAACTAATGTGGGCTTTTTACAGTTATTCAAAATCATTTGCGATAACTTTGGGTATTCTTGAAATAATTGGTGGAATTTTAATACTTACAAAAAAGACTCGAATCATTGGTTGCTTATTTACATCAACTATTTTAGTAAATATAATTTTTCAAGACATCTATTTTGGAGTTCATTTAGGCGCTTTGAAAGCTGCTATTCTTTATCAAATATTGATTTTAATTATTCTGTGGCTGAATAAGGAAAAACTAATTAGAAGCGTAAATGTATTATTAGAATACAATAAGACTGAACAACCAAAAATGAAATTATTTATTAAACTTTTAATTGCTTTTGGAGTTTTTTCAATTTTAAGAATTTTTGAATATTTATTAACTACAAAGTGGTAAAGTCAGATTGCAAACACCACTTGAACTGCATTAAAACATAGCCTAGTTAAACCCTTAGAAAACATTTAACTTTTTAACGAATAAATTTAGATTAGGTTTTCTTCTAAAATATTGTCTAATTTTTTATTGGTTTAATTGTATATCCAAATTGATAGTTCTGATAAGGAAGAAGGTATTCTTCCCTTGGTAGACTTTTCCAACTATCAATACAACCAACTCCCATAATAAAACCATCTATATTAAGATGTATTTCTTCTCTTGGTATTAAAAGTTTTCCATGTCTCTGAGAATTATTCTTAATAGGTCCAGAATCTAAGTCATTTTGAGAAAAATGTGATGCTGAAAAATTAATTAAACTATCACCCTCTACTTTAATACCAAAGCCATCTTTATTAGTAATTTCAAACCAACGAATATCTGTTCTGTTTCCACTATACTGAGGTCTTGCATACATATTTAGAAAATTTTTAACTGAACTCGTATAATTCCCAACAAATGCGGCTTGCTTTCTATCTACCTCATTTTCTATAGGACCACGACCATAATAATTAATGTTTTCGTATTCGCCCAATAATTCAAACTGATTTCCAAAACGATATAAATTACTGTGTGTTCCCTTGGTAATTTTGCCATCCCAAGCAGCTTGTAATAGGTTATCAGGATTTTGGCCTTGGATAACAATTAGCTGATTTTTTAAATGAATTTCACCCATGGCATTAATTCGATATTGCTGATTTAATTTTGCGTGCTCGTTCAAAATTGTAGTTATACAATTAATCAATACAAGTCCGGTTTTCTTGTCTTTTTTAACTGTAGTTAATCTTGAAAAATTAATATCAAATGCATCTTTCCATTCTTTGTAAAGAGACGGAGTCTTAGCTCCATAATCGTTGTCAGTTGGAGGACGCCAAAAATTGATATTTCCACCTTTTTGAATGATTTCTTTACCATTTACAGAATAAGACGATATCCTGCCAGTTGATTTATCAAACTCAAATTTAAAAGCCTTTCCAGTTACATTTACTTTATTTTCATCTTCAAAAAAAGAAAGCTCTTTGGAGTTAGGAATAAAATTAGTCGAAGAGGTATATGGGTTTATGATCAATTGTTCACGAGCTACAATAAAATCTTTATCAATTAATGGTTCTGAATTTTTAACCTTTATAAATATATTTATCAATAAGTCTGATTTTTGGGATTCAAAATTCTCAATTCCAATTTTAAAATTTTTATTTTCTCTAGGATTCACATTGATATCTTTCAAACTTCCTATTTTAATAACCTTTCCCTTTTCTAAAATCTCCCATTCTAAATAATAATTAGAAAGATCTCTAAAAAAGTTTTTATTGAAAATATTAATACTCCTATCACTGTTTTTTGTAAAAGATATATCTATATTTTGATAAACCTTTTTTACTTCATGCATATGAGGATTTAAAGATTTATCAGCTTTAATTAATCCATTGTTTAAAAAGTTATGATCGCTTGGAATTCCCTCTGTTCCATAGTCACCTCCGTAAGTAAAATATTCTCTGCCACTTTTATCCGTAGCAAGTAGCCCCTGGTCTTGAAAATCCCAAATAAATCCACCTTGCAACTTATCGTACTTTTCAAATAAATCTACATATTCTTTTATACCTCCAAGACTGTTGCCCATTGCATGTGCATACTCACATAAAATAAAAGGTCTGTCTGCATTTTTCTTTCTTTTAGCATACTTTTCTAGTCTCGTATAGTTTGCATACATTTCTCCAATTGTATTAGTATTCCATTCTTCTAATGCACGTTCATAAACAACAATTCTGGAGCTATCCATGTTTTTTGCTAAAAGGAAAGTGTTGTAAAAATTATAACCATTACCAGCTTCATTTCCTAAAGACCAAGCTATAATACTGGGATGGTTTTTATCTCTTTCAATCATTCTTTTAGTCCTCTGAATATGAGCATTCAACCACAAGGGATTATTTCCCAGAGTATAGTTTAGATTGTAATGCATTCCATGAGATTCTATATTAGCCTCATCATAAACATAGATTCCATATTTGTCACATAATTCATACCAAAACGGTTCGTCTGGATAATGGCATGTTCTAACAGCGTTTATATTATTAGATTTCATTATTTCAATGTCTTTGATCATACTTTTTTTTGAAACTACATGCCCGGTTTTATAATCATGCTCATGACGATTTACTCCTTTTATAATTATAGGTTGGCCATTTACTAAAAGTTGAGCATTGCTTATTTGAACATTTCTAAAACCAACCATTTTTGAGATTGTTTCAATTACCTCTCCTTTTTTATTTTTTAAAATAATTTGAAGATTGTATAAATATGGTTTTTCTGCTGACCATTTGTTAACATTTGGGATGTAAGCATTTAAATTGATATTGGAGGAATCGTTGCTACTAATATTTAATTCAGATGTTAAATCGTAAATAGTTTTATCATTATCTTTTAATAAAGTAGACAAAAAACCAGTGAACTTTTTGTTCTGAAAACTCTGGAATTTCACATTTAAATCTAGAATTCCATTTTTAAAAGAACTATCTAAATCGCACAATGAAAAGTAATCTTTTATCTGAATATCCTCTCTACAATATAAATAAACATCCCTTTCTATCCCAGATAAACGCCAAAAGTCCTGGTCTTCTAAAAAGCTTCCATCACTCCAACGATAAACTTCTAAAGAGACATTATTTTCTCCTGTTCTAACAAATTTGGTTAAATCAAACTCTGCTGGTAATTTAGATCCTTGACTATATCCGACTTTTACTCCATTTACCCATATATAAAATGCAGATTTAACTGCACCTAAATAAATATAAACTTTCTTTTCATTCCATTCATTTGGGATATAAAATGTTCTCTTATAAGAACCCACTGGATTATATTCATCTGGAATATCTGGTGGGTTAGGTTCATCATAAAAACTAAATGGATATTTAATGTTGGTATAAATTGGAATTCCGTAGCCATGCAATTGCCAATTAGAAGGAACAGGAATTTTATTCCAGCTATCTAAATTATATTCATTTTTGTAAAAATTCTTTGGTCTTTTTTCTGGTGTTTTCGACCATTTAAAAAACCAGTCGCCGTTCAAGGAAATAAATCTTGAAGAAGCTTCCATTTGTCCATTAAGAGCTAAATCTATTGACTCATAAGGGAAATACGTAGCTCTAGCAGGCAATTTATTTATGGATACTACTAGAGGATTTTCTAAAATAGAATCTAAAGTTTGTGAAATTCCATAATGAGAAAAAATTAAGATTAAAAATGAGATTAAATTTTTAGAAATTACTCTTTTCATTTTAAATTTTATTTAAACCCAATATATAAAGGAACCTATCAATTCCAAAATTTTAAAATTATCAATTAATAGATTTTTCATCTAAATTGAAAGTCTTACAGACTATATTGGCTCATAGAGTAATATATATCACCTACTTTTTTTCGGAATGCAAACTAACGATATTTCAACAAAGGTGGTAGTAAATTGTAAAATATCTGAATTTGAATTATATTGACCATATGTAAGCTGCAGATAGCTTTGTGAGCCCTAACATAACATCAAAACAATCTACTATAAAAACATAATAGAATTAAATCAAATTCAAAACAAAGGCTATCAAATTGGAAAAATTTATAAACTTTTTATCAGATCTTGAAGTTGAGTCTCCTGGAAGAATTAATCTTATTGGTGAACATATAGATTATAATGGTGGATTTGTTCTTCCGGCAGCCATTGACAAAGTAATTCATTTTAAATTTAAAAAAAGAGAAGATCATCTCATTCACGTTCAATCAATGGCATTTGACAATGCATTAAAAATTGAACTAAATAAGCTAAATAAAAGTCCTATTTCATGGCACAATTATTTAATAGGTGTTCTTTATTACATCAATATCCTTTGTCCAGAAAAAATTCATGGTTTTGATTGTGTATTTAAAAGTAATCTTCCTGTAGGTTCAGGAATTAGTTCTTCAGCAGCTTTAGAATGTGGCTTTGCCAAGGGGATTAACGAACTTTTTAACTTAAAATTAAGCAATGAAGAAATTATTTCACTATGCCAACGTGCTGAACATGACTTCGCAGGAACTAAATGTGGAATTATGGACCAATATGCTGTAATTAATGGGCTAGATAACCATTTCTTATTACTCAACTGTCAAAAAATTACACACAAATTAGTTCCAGCAAAGTTTTTAAATCATAATATTATTTTACTTAATACAAATATTTCTCATGATTTATCTACGAGCGAATACAACGTTAGAACCCAAGAATGTCAATCTGCTTTAGATTCCATACAAATTAAGTATCCAGATTATAAGTTTTTATGCGATATTCCTGTGGAAATAATTAAAGAATTTAAAATAAATCTTTCTATTAATGAGTATAAAAGAGCTGTATTTGCAAGGGAAGAAAGTTTAAGAACCCAACAAGCAGTTGATTTTCTAAAAAATGGAGATGTAATAGAGTTAGGAAATTTACTTTATAGTTCTCATCAAGGATTAAGAGATCTTTATGAAGTTAGTTGTAAAGAATTGGATTTCCTTGTAGAATTTACAAAGAATATTTCATTAGTTAAAGGAGCGAGAATGATGGGTGGAGGATTTGGAGGATGTACTTTAAATATTGTAGAAGAAAATTATACAGATCAATTCATAAACGATATTTCTAGGGCTTATTTACAGCAGTTCAATATTGAATTGACCCATCATATCGTTAAAACCAATAGTGGAGTAAAAATTTTATAACGTTATTTTTCAATATCAAAGACACATCTAAATCCAGCAGAAAAAGATACTATGAATAATACGATATGTAAATAGTATTTCATTTGATAGAATCAATTTTAATATTCCAAGTCATATTGGTTGAACCTCCTTTATCTAGAAAACTTAAACCAATACCATGATTAAAGCTATTAGAAATACCTGAAGTTAACTCAATTGCAAATAAGTCCTTAATTTTAGGATTATAAAGATGTATAAATGCTGGGGATCTATTTGTTGAAATACTCATTTTATAATCTGGAGTATTAAATTCAACTTCCCCGTTTTTTAGTTGGAAGCAATTGTCTAAATGCTTTTGGGAAGGATTAATTTCTACATCCTGATTTGCTTTAGAACAATGTAGAGCTACACCATCTACATCTGTAATAATATCGTTTGACTTTGAAAATTTAATACAACTTTTTGACAAATTAGAGGATTTAAAATATGGATGCCAACCTAAACTATAGGGAAAGTCATCTTCGGAAAGATTATCAACTCTTAAACTTATATTTAAGTAATTAAATCCAAAAGTATACTGTAAGTTTATGTTAAAGGCAAATGGGAAACCATCCTCTTGTTTTGATTCGTAATTTAAAATAATAATGGCCTCATTATCTTTAATAAAATAGTCTTTTAAAGAAAAAATCTTGTTAAATAGAACTCCATGGTGAGCATTCCCCCCCGTTTCATTTATTGGAAATTGATAAGATTTATTTTTAAAGGAATAAATACCATTTTTTAAACGGTTTACAAAAGGAAATAAAAGGGCGGAAGCAAATGATTCAGAATATGCGAACTCTTTTTTTTGTTCTATTAGAGTTATTCCGTTGAGTTCTAAATATTGTAAAGACCCTCCATTTATTAGATCTACAAAAGCAACTAAATCGTCATTTTTATTTTTTATTTGGATATAATTTTGGTCTGTTTCAAATTTGTAATGCATATCCATAAGTAGATTAGTTTATAGTTTCAAAAATTCTTGTGTAGTCCAAAAGTAGTGTATTTGAAGATATCCTATTTCCATCACAAAAATCATTATTTAAACTTTTGACTATTAATAATAACTGATTTTTAAACTAAATTTACTGCTAACTAATTTTGCTTATTTCATTCTATTTTACTTTATATATTTACCACAAAAAATACTTTATAAATTCTTTTCTAAACTTTAATTAGTTAATATTCGTCTAAATATTGCAAAGTTTAATTCAAAAAATAAAAAAAGCTATAGTACTTTCAGCTGAAGCAGAAGAGCATGTCTATTCAATAGCCAAAGAGAAA